>OIYO01000261.1_pt1 | contig 51556 bp, 47 predicted proteins | sample 1588191 | NCBI WGS metagenome assembly OIYO01 (sample SAMN03283275) | human gut metagenome | biome: human-associated habitat; material: feces | host: Homo sapiens | place: Peru | collected 2012 | reverse complement strand
GATGAAAGACTATCTGAAAAAAGCAAAGAATTAAATTCATTGAAATGGACAAAATTAATGAATAACTATAAAAATACAGCAGAAGAAATTGTCTTAAATGAATATGTTTTTATATAAATAATCTTCAAAAAAGAGGAAAAATTTATCAAAATAATTTAATCCTCTTTTTTGTTTCTTTGAATATGGGAATAAAATCTATGTCTAGATAGCTAGACAGCACTGAATTTGTACTCCCACCCAAATTCTACTATTAGAACTCCCATACCCTTTAATGGAAATAATATTATTAATTTGCAAATAATTTTAATTATAAATTGTAATTTATTGCTCAATTTTTTTATTATTTTGAAGTTCTTTTAATTTATTATATATAATCTTAACACTTTCAATTTCTAGTATATTTTTTCCATAATGTTCTTCTTCTCTTCGCTTGCAAAAGCCTTCAAATTCTGGTATTGCAACACTAATATTTTGAATATTTACTTTATCTTCAAATACTTTTAGAGCTGTATTTATATAGCCGCATATAGCACATGCTGTCATTGCTCTAAAATAAGAAATCTCATTTAAAGTTGATACTTTATATAATTCCATTGCGAAATTATCATCTATTTTTTTAGGACCTTCACAAATAAAATCTCCATGCCAATTAAATTGCTGATTTGCTTTTTCACACAAAGCGATATCTCCATTAATTTGTGTATATCTTTTTTGAAGATTTTTTTCACTAGTAACAAATGCTATTCCCTTATCATTTAAGTAATACTTTGAATCAGGGTTATCTTCAAGCAAATCTTTCATAGTTATTTCTAATTTCAAAGGTTTAGGAAAATTAAATTTAACAGAATGATTTTTAAAGCCTACAACAAATAATCTCTCTCTATTTTGGGGTATACCATAATCCTTAGAGTTCATAATTTGTTTTGTAATTTTATAACCTAATTTTTTGAACTCCTTTTCTATAATTTGCCATGTTTCTCCACCATTATGATTCAATATTCCTTTTACATTTTCATATATAAACATTTTAGGTTGAATTTCATTAACAAGTCTACAAAACTGGAATATTAAGAGCCCTCTAGCATCCTCTAATCCTTTTCTTTTTCCAACCATTGAAAAAGATTGGCACGGACTTCCACCAACAAAAAGATCTACTTTTCCTTTGTAGTCGGTGCCATCTAATAATTTTATATCTAAATGAAAATCATCTTCATCAATTTTATAATTTGCCATATAACTTTTTTTCACATAATTTTGTTTTGTGCTTTGTGACGAATATAGTTTATCAACATATTCTTTTTTTTCTTTTTTAGAATGCATATTTTTTATTTTTTTCAATTCTTCATCTTCATTGTATTTTACTGGTATATCACCATTATCACAAGCAAATACAATTTTATGTGGAATATCCAATCTATCCAATGCATGTTCAATAGAACCTATCCCACTAAAAACAGTTGCTACTCTTATCATTCTTTACCTCCTTGCTATACAAGTATAACATAGACTTCAAAAAAAGTCTGGCTATAAAATAAAATTTATTATAAATTAATAATACATTGCTAAAGGATGAATTACGTAAATTTTTGTTTTATCGTTATATAGTTTTAATAATACTTGATTTACAAATTTGTATATTTCCGCAAAATTATTTTCAGCAGCTATTAAATCATTGTCTTCACTTATTATATTTGTTACATACCCAATCACATCAATTTTACCACCATATTTAAAAGCAACATTTTGTGGATTATCCCTAAAATTATTGTCATTAAGAACTATCAGACAATCTTTTGTCATTATAAATCTTGTATATGGTAAAGTATTTTTGGCAACATCTATTGTTTCTAATAGTGTTTTTCTTTCTTCTTCAGCTGATTTAATTTGTTCATCCAATTCCTTTAATTTTAATTTTACTTGTATATCCTGTTTTTGCTGACTAGTTAATGATTCTTTAAATACTTTTATCTCATTTTTTTGTTGTCTTATTGAAAAAGTATATGCTCCTTTATCAGAAAAAAGTTTTTCAAAATAATCAAAATCAAAAAATGTTACATTTTCATTTAAATTTATTACATCTCCTATATTGAAATTATCTGTTTTAATAATATTTTCATTAACGAAATAATTATAAACCTTATCAAATGCATAATCACTTATTACCTTTTCTTCTAACGACTTCACCAATCTACTAGCTGCTTGTCCATTTGTTTCACCTGTAGTTATATCTTCCTGAATTTCAGCACCTATACCTGCTAACTTTGCCCCTATATCAGAATTAATATTTTTCTTATTTTCTGTGATTTTGCTTTTTTCTTCACCAGTCGTTATCTCTTTAGACGAAGAAATAGAAACACCACCAGTAATTTGTGCTAAATATGATTCTATTCCATCTTTATCATAATAAATAAATCTTCGCATATTCTCTACACCTCTTACAATAAAAAAATCTTTTCCCTTGCGTTTAAATTATACTATATTTACTCATACTTTTCTATAATTCTATTTAAATAAAATCAAAAACTGTTATAATTAATTTAGTTGATTTAATCAATCTTGAGAGTATAATTTTTCGAGTATAAGAAAAGTTAAGGCTCCATTGAGGAATCTGTTCGGAAAATCCGAACTTACATATATGAATCATTCGAAAGAATGATTTTTTTGTGTTTATAAATCATCTATATTATTATATATAATAGAAGGAACCAGAATGGTTCCTTTTACTCAGATTGTAGATAAAATTTAACACTCTAAAAAAATCATAATTTTATTTTACTAAAGCTTTAACTGATATCTTAAAAAAATTCTAAATATAAAGTTAAATTAGGATAAATTAAAATTATCTTACACACCAGTCTACAAGTAACAATACCTACAGAATATAAAATCACATGCTCTACTACTTTTATAATCCTTAAATTCAAATTCAATGAAATATATAATAAATACTTTATGTAAAATTACATATTACAAAAATAATTACAACATTATATTTTTTATAATGTTATAGCAATTTTGAAAAATATCTAATTAAAAAAATAAAAAAAAAATAAAAGATAATATTAAGTAAATAATAATTCTTATCATTTTTATCAATTAAGTAAAAAATATTTAATATTTCTAAGAACATCTTTGATTTAATTGATTAATCAATTCATTATAGTTTTCATAACTTTCTGAAAATAAAACTTCCATTGTAACTTGGTTAGCATAAGTCAAAATATATGTATCATTATCAGTTCTAGTTATTTTTTCAACTTTATTTACTTTATATTTATCATTTTTATTATTCAAAAGATTATACAAATAATCTGTATTGCTTTTTAAATAGGTTATATTAGATTTCTCCAACAAAGAAAATACTTCAAACATTGCTACAATAATCATCATAATATAATAATTAAACATTTTCCCATTTATCTTAAACATAAAGAAAAATAAAATTTCTAAAATTGTGATAATTGTCACAATTGTAATTGATTTATCTTGCAAAATATAAATATTTTGTTCATCCATCACAATAGGTCTATCAATAACTACTCTATTACCTTTTTTTATAAAATCTTTATTACCTATACATTGTTTTATAAACCATAAAACAATATTAATCATAACAACAATTTCAAATTCAAATGTTAAACTAAAAATAAAACAAATAAAACTTATCACTAAAAGTACATCAATTAAAATATTTAAAAATTTAAAACTACTTTCTTTCTTACAAAATAAACAACAATTCACTTCTATCACACTTTCATTTATTTATTACTAACTTTTAATAAGAAATCCTACTTTCCTTATTATCGATTATAACATATTGTAATGTTTTTTATAATAAAACGTTCTTAAATATCATTTAATTCACACGTAATTATCTTAAATTAACTATTATTCTTGCATTTTAAAAGCTATGAAATTAATCATAGCATCTTATTTAACTTAAACAATCATTTCAATTTATAAACATTATTAAATATATTTAAGTAATTCTGAAAATTCAGTATATCCACTTTCAGAATTTAAATGACCACCACCAGAAATCATTATCTGATTTTCAGTAATTGTATCAGCAAATTCTTTTTCTGCTTCATATTTAACATAAGGATCATTATCTGAATAAAAACACACTATATCATCACAATAATTTTTTATCTCAGATAATTTATTAAAATACATACTTTCATTTACTGCATCATAATCCTTATCTATTCCAAGATAATTATTAAATCCACAAACAAAAACTAATCGTTTAACTTTTATTTTATTTTCAACCAAGAATTTACAAACAAATACTGGAGCAATAGAATGAGCAAATATAATTGTATTTTCATTAAAAATATTTGCATCAAAATATATCTTTAAAAGTTTAGACCAATTTTCATAATTTTGATAACCAACACCAATCGGGAAATCAGGTGTATAAACTTCCAAATTCTTCTTTTCTATTTCTCCTCTTAAATATGGAAACCAATTAACAAATGGGCTTCCAAAACTTCCGTGTATTAACAAATAATTATTTTTCATTTTTCTCTCCCATCACATTTTATCTTTTAATTAAACCCCCATGACATTTTAAAGTATAAATTTTTTCATTGTTTTTACTTATTGTCTCTTCACCTTCAAAATATTCTAAACTTCCAAAAACTTTAAAAATATATTTATACTCACCATTTACATATTCCTTTGGACCTCTTACTGGAATTATATCTTCATTACCAACTTGCATTAAAGCTGGTCTTAACATTTTATCAACAATCTCTTCGCTCAACTTTTGATCTAAAGTTACTCCATAATAATTCATTCCCCAAATTGGTGTATCATCTTTTTCATAAACTACTTCTTCACCTATAAAATTAGTTCCTCCAAAATAAGTATCATGATAAATCATATCATTAGAACTATATTCATAATCAAATGAACCTTTTCTAGAAGCCAATTGTTTTTTTACATTTTCATTAGCATATGTTTGTTTTTTAGCCTTTACTAAAAAATTATTTAATTTTGTTATTTGCTCTTCTTTAAACAATCTATCTAAATCATAAACACCATTAGGTTGCTTATCTTTCATCATTACTGCAATATTTAAAACATCTTTTGCTAACTCTTTAAATCCAACAACTCTACAATTCAAATCTGCAACTTTCCAATCATTAATTAACTCATCATATTCTAAAAATGATTTAATTTCTACTTTTTTTCCTGTTTCATCTAATACCCTTTTAGCTACTACTTTAGCTGTTTCACTAGGTATTTTTTTTGTTTTATAATGAGTTTCAATTAATTCAATATTATCTTCTTTGCATTTTTTAGCATACTCTACTACATCATCAATAAATTTCTTGACATCAAATCTAAAATTACCACCTCTAAATACCGGTATAATATATGAGGCTTTTTCAAAAGCTTTCATCTGATTATCATCTAAACCAGCAGTTCCAATAATAATAGGCTTCTTTCTTTTTATTGCAAATTCTAATATTTTATCAAAACTATTTTTATGGGAAAAATCTATAATTACATCAAACTCTTCTTTTATCTTGTCAAGTTCATCATAATTATAAAAATTACTATCACTTCTACAGATACCGGCAACTATTTCTACCAAATCACTACTTTTAGCTATTTCTTGTGCTTCTTTCCCTGTTCGTCCAGTTATTCCACTCCATAATATTTTTACCTTTTTCATACTATCAACTTTCTTATTAATAAACTATTAAAATAAAATACTTATCACAATATTCCCTACATAATTACATTCATACATTATTTATACAATATCTGTATAGTACATAATTTCTTTGCCTAAAGATTGAGCAAATTCTATCTCACTCTTGGTACTTTTTCCAATATAATCATCAACATTTACTACTAAAATTGCATCAGATATTTTTATTTTTTCCTTATGCATTTTTCCTAACATTAAAATTTCTTCCTTCGAAAAAGATTCTTTCTTCGAACTAACAATAGGAACTAAAACACAATTACCTTCTAATTCCATTTTTTCTGCTACTTGCATCATTTCTTTATAAAATTTTAAACTACCACATATCGTTATTACCTTCACTTAAACTCCACCATTCCAAATATATTCTGTAAAATATACTTTATTAAATACTATTTTTAATATATTTATTAGGTATATTAGGATATCCATTTATATAAAAATTAAATATATCATTCAAAATTTGAATAACTATTTCAAAATTGTCCTCACTAACTATCTTTTGTTCTAAAAAATTATTAGTTAAATTTACTTTAATTTTATTATACAATGATTCATACTCACTTTTTTTAATACTTCTTATATTATTTATAGATGAATCTAATTGCAAAATAAATTTCAATTCCATATCATTTATTTTATCAAACATTTTTTCTATGTCTTCTAATTTTTCATATAAAAATAAAGCCAAATAGTAAGAAGAACAATTTATATTTGTTGATTCTTCATATTTTTTTAAATACCCTCTTAACTCTTCTATCGTATAATTTGATATGTTATTATCTTTTAATTTAGAACAACATTGTGAATTTAAAATATAATCTTTTAAAGATATTTTATTTAACTTAATCGTTTTTTCTATTTGATACATATCCTCTGACATTTCTACTAATTCAGCAGCTCTAGTCAAAAAAGTTACTAAATTATTATTAATTGTATTTCTAATCTTTTTTAAATTAGCAACCATTTCTAAAATATTAATATTTATATTATCCATTTTTTAATATCCAATCTATTTTATTACATTATATACAATCATTAAAAATACTCCTGTAATAAAAACAACAATAAATAACAATCCTAAATTATTAATAAAACCTCCGCCTACTGCATTGCTATCCGTAGCAGGATTTTTTTTTATAAGTTTTTTAATGTTTTGTTTTTGCAAAGATCTTTTTTGTTCTTTTTCCATTTTTATTGCCATGTTTTTTATTCTAATTTGTTGAGCAATTTCAACTTCTGCTTGATTTCTTTGATCAAAAAAAACAGCTGATGACTTATGAGAACTATCAATCATCTCACCTTTTTCTTGTGCTAATAAATTATTTATCTTATTTTTTTTAATCAATCTAGAATGTGTTGGAATTAAACCTCCACAAGCAGTTGGTATCTGTTCTTTAACTGATATTGAACCTTGTTGTAAAAATTTAGTTCTAATTCTTTCAAGATTACAATCTATTCCATCAGTCAAAGACCAATAAGATATTCCATCCAATAAAACACCAGAATTATTTATAATATTTGATATCATATCTACTTTTTCTTTTTTATAATCATAAACTTGTTCCAAACTAACATCTGGTTTGGAGCCAAACACTCTTAATATTTCTTGACTTCCTAATGACATATCAAATTCAGTTATTTGAATTTTTTTACCACTAACTTCTTGGAATTTTTTTAAATCATTAAAACATCTTCTAATATTTTCCTCTGGTATCGTCATAGTAATATGCATCTGTGATCCTAATGTATCAATTAAACCAGGTTTCAAACTTTCAATAGCTTGTAGAACTTCCAATACTTTTTTTCTTCGTTCATCATTTTCTAAAAAAGGTTCATTATATAAATAATCTACATCATCCGGTTTATATTGTTTAGCATACTCAAATGCTTCTATTAATTCTGGCATTGAAATTCCATATTTTTCTTCCCATATATTATAATAATGACCTTTATTATTTTTTTCAAAGCTAACAATTTCATTAAATAAATCTATTGCTTTTATTACTGGAACTTCTTTGCCATCAACAGCTATTTTATGTGTTTTATTATAAGCAATTATAAAATCAATACATTCTTTAACGTAACTTCTTATAATATTTAATACTTCTTCTTTTGATTTTCCCTCAAATAAATAACTGGCATCTTCTTTAACAAGCAAAGAATGAAATCGAACTTGTTTACCATTATTATATGCAAAATCCAAGTCTCTTTTTGCCTTATAAAAATCAAATCTTTTATCAGGCTCATTAACATCATAAAATTCATTAACAACATTATATATTTTCCCTGATCCTATAAGCATTGTATTAAAATAAGATAGTTGAGAGTTTAACAAACTTAATTCATCATATAACAAAGTATCTTTAACTTGATCTCTTTCTTCAGAGACAAAATGATGGTTTAAAGATAAAATATCATCTATTTTATCAGCATAATTTTTCTGAACAAATTGTTTTATAAAAGAAATATTTCTATCTTTTAATGCTTTTTTTATTATATTAAAATCTTGTTCTCTAATTCCTATATTTTTCAATCTATTTTCAATAGAATCATTTACATTAGAATCATGTAATACCATAGAATCTTGATAGTCCTTAAATACTATTCTTTTTGCTTGTTCAAGATCTACCATACGTAATCTGTCCAATTTAAAATCAGAATATAAATGTTTAATTTGGTCACAATTCATAACATAGTTTACTAACTGATTCTTGTTATTACATTGAATAATTGATAACAAATCAATTTGTTCAGAGCTAAAATATCCACCAACATTATCAGAATTAACTTTTAAATCATACTTATCCATAAATTCAACTCCTAAACATTCTTTTACATAAACTATTATATCATCAATAATTAATCTTTTTAATCATTTAAATAATCAAGCATATATCTTTTTCCTTTTTATATTACCTACTTTCATAGTTCTCACAAAAAAATTACAAACATAATAGTTTGTAATTTAATTACATTGCAGGTCCGCTACCAACAACATTATCATCATTCTTAACCGTTTTATTTTTTTTAATATAGTTCGCTATAATCTCCCTATTTCTATTATCAAAAATATATTTAGAAAACTTTATAAAGTCACTGTCATCTTCTAAATGTTTTTCATTATTCATTAAGTCTAATATAGCTTGATAATCAAAACTTAATATATAATCAGCTTGCAAATCTTGTGAAATAGCTGAACTAAAATTAGGATATATAGAATATATTTCTTCAGTCTTTCCACCAGATAAAATCAAATCACGATTTTCATTTTTTACATAACATAAAAAATCAACAACAAATGAATAATCTAATATCATCATAGTTTGATCAAAAGAAAATGTTAAACCTTTTTGAGCTTTCGCTTTTTCGTAATCCTCTTCTAATTTTTTTAACCCTTTATTCTCATCATACATATAATTTATTTTAACAAAATAATCTTTAGAAACACCCATCATAATTGCTAACTTTGATAGCAAAGCATCATACATTTCATAGTTATGAAGAGCTGAACATATAGTTTGACCCTTTTTCATTCGTAAATTTTCTGAAGGAATTTCCCTTTCTTCAAATGATACCCCATGAACTAACATATATACTTGTTCTGCAAACCATTGAGTTTGAGCTTCCATAATTAATCTTCCTATATTTGAATTTTGATTAATTCCACAAGGTGCTTCATTTTCATTCTGAAGCATTTTCTGACTAGTTTGAGCTGCATGATGAATTTCATGATATGCAGTAATTTCTTTTAATTCTTCTGGTAAAGAAGTTCTGATATAAAGAACACCATCGGTCGTACTTCTTTCTCCCTTAAAGTCATTACCATATTTTTGTGTAACTGGATCACCATCTTTAAAAAAGACTATCTTACCGATTCTTAAAACATTATCCATTAATTCATCTATTTCCATTCCATTAGGCATAACATTTTTGGTTAATACAGCTACAAAGTAATTTACAAAATATTTTAATGTTATTTCATCAATATTTGGTTTTTTAGCAATTATTTTACTCTTTATTTCTTCATACATCTTTAATTCCTCCACAAAATAAAAAATAATATGAATAATGTATATCACAAAATGACAAAACAAGCAAAAATATCCTTAATAAATTTAAAAATATTACTATAATTTTTTTACTTATTTATTTTAGCAATTAAAAGTTCATTTAGTTTTTTTTAACAATAAAAATACAGTTATAGCCTTTTTACAATTAATAGCTGAATCTAAAGTTTCTATTTTTTCTTTTCTAAATAATTCTTCGAATGAATAAATACTAATTAGTTCCTTTATATTTTCATTTTTATAATATCTCATATATAAACATTTTTTACCACGATCATCTAAATAAGGTTCATCAACCATTTCTTCCCCTTCTCCAATTTGATAAGTAAACAAAAAAATACCATTTATTTTCAAAATATCATATATATCAGCTAACAAAGTTTCAAAATCATCTTTTGGCAAATGGAATAATGAATATACCGCAAAAATACCATCTATTGAAGCAGTAGAAAAATATTTTTTTAAATCCATCATATCTGCCATAATATAAGGAAATTCCCCATGTATATTATAAGCATATTGTTTCATTTTTTCAGAAAAATCTAAACCAATATATTCATATTGTTTCTCATTAAAATAAGAATAAGTTCTTCCAGTTCCGGCTCCCAAATCTAAAATTTTAGCATTTTCATTTAAATGTTTTTCAAATTCTTCATAAACATCTAAATCCTCGATATATTTACCAAAATATCTTGCATATTGTAACGCTATCAAATCATAATCATTTTTTACACTTTTTCTTATATCCAAGGAACTTCTATTAACTTTCATAGAATACCTCTTTCATATTTTAATAATTTTTTTATTTTAAACTTTTTGGCAAATTCTCAACATATGATACAACATCTAACTCTTTATGATCTTCCCTAAACTTATTCAAAGTTATATCATCACCACTCAATAATTCAACTAAAACGTATCCTTCAAATCTTGGAATTCTTTCAGCTATCAATTCATCAATACTTTTAAATTCCTCATTATTAAAATAATAAATATCACCTTTTACCTGTTCTGTTTTCAAATTAGAAGAAGAAAAATGCCAAGCTTGTATATCACTTTTTTCCTTTTCATTATATAAGTAAAAATGAAAACTTGCTTCAAAATTATTATCAAAGGAATCTTTATCAGTCCTTTTCATATAATCAAGTAAAGTATCATAACCTAATAAATAATGAAAAGGATACGGATTAGTATTAGCCTCTTTAATCGAAAGTGTTATCAATATTATTGCTAAAATCCAGAAAAAAATAATAATTCCTAAAACTATTTTTGAACCATCCTCATAACGCCATGCGACAAAATAACCTATCGTAAATATAATAGGTATAATTAAAAGAATTAAAATCCATCCTAACAAATCCTTTTTATCTATTGCCACTTCTTTTTTAACTGCTGCCATCTACAATCACTTACTTTCTTCAATATAACTTAACATAAAAATTCACAAGCATCAATTTACTTCTAAATTATAATAAGTCTCGTAAAATTTCTGTTACAAGTTTCATATTTTTTTCATTAGACATAATGCTTATTAATAAATTCTTATCTTTATTTACAATAATATACTGTCCATTTGAACCATCTCTAAAAATATATCCATCTCTTGATATAAATGTATAATAACCAACACCCATTTTGGGTAACGCTCTATCTTTTTTATAAATAGATGGTGTTTCTAATTGCATTTTACATATTTCTTTTATCCAATTTTCCGAAACCACTTTTTCATTATTATATACACCATCATTAAGTAAAAGTTCACCTATTTTATGAAAATCACTATGTTTCAAATATAAACCAGTCGCTCCAGGACAATATTTTCCATAATTTTCCCATTCAAATTCTTTTATATTAAGCTTTAAAAAAATATTTTCATTAATAAAATCTCTTAAATTTATTCCAAATTGTTCTTGAAAAAAAACAGATATTATAAAAGGTTCTACATTATTATAAGCAAATCTTTCTCCTACTTTATATGGAATATCATAATTAAGTGCATAATTTAACAAGTCATTTTTATCAATATCCTCAATATATTTTTCAGACATCATTTGTTTTTCATATCCTGTAGTATGTGTTAATAAATTTCTAATTGTCCACTTTTTTATTTTCTCTAAATTATCTTTATTTTTAATATTTACTACATTTTTAATTGCTGGATAAATTAATGTATCTAAATTAAACATCTTTTTTTCAATAGCAATTCCAACAGCCATTGCTACAAGTAACTTAGCACAACTACGTAACTCATGTAATGATTCTTCCTTATAAAATATAATATCTTTTTGACCATCTTGTTCAATAAATATACTATCAATATTTAAACCATTTTCTTTTTCTGAAATTAATTTTATATTTTGCTTAATTTTATTTATATTAATCATTTTCCACCATCCGTTAAAATTACATTATAATTATATTTTATCACATAAACTACCTTTTTATCTTTACCATAATAATTAATAATTGCTTATTCATTCAAAAAATGATAAAATACGCCACGGACGTGAAACTTATGAAAAAAAACAATAAAAATATTAGTAATTTTTTCTTTGAGGAGATTCAAAAAAAAGGTAAATATACAATATCAATAAATAATAATAAAGCTATCATTACACCACGTGAAGAAGAAAAACATTATAAAACAGCAGTTACAATTCCAAATTTAGAGTATTTTAACGATTTATTAATAGAATATATTAATGCAATCAATGATTTTAATAAAGAAAATGATTTAGAATTAGCTGATTATCAAGACTTATCGTATATTTTTAATATTATGCTTTTTAATATAACTGCTTCTGACGCTTGTGATTTAAACAAATATATTGAAACCAGAATAAGTTTTTTTAAAGATCATAATTTAGAAGAATATAAAACTCCAACTAAAATATTTAAGTATCAAAACACAATCTTTTTAGCCCAAAGAGAAAATGAATGTTTTGGTTTAGAAACACCATATATAATGACTTTTTCCATGATATGTAATAATAAAACATACAATCTACCTTTAATTAGATATGCCATAGATGATAATGGAACTTGTTTTATTTATGCTGTTCAAATTGGTCGTGGACGAATTTGTGAAAATCATAAACAAGAGTATAAAAACATTGTCAATCAAGTCAATCATGGAACAAAAGAACATCGCAATATTTCACCAAGTTTTGTTCTTATTTTAGCAATGTTTTTAAAAATCTTAAATGATCATAATATTAAAAATATTGTTGTTCCAGATTTCTTATTTAATCGTTATAAAAAATATTATCGTGCAAATACTACAAGTAAAAGCAACGAAATTCTAAGTCGCATGTTTAACAATATTACCACATTAATAAAAAGAATTGATGATCAAATCGATGGATTTAACATTAAAACTTATCCACTAGATGTTGACAGTTATTATCATATCGAAATATCAAATTTAGAAAGTAATAATAAAATATTAAACAAATTATTAGATAACAAATAAAAAAACAAATGCTTCTAAAAAGTGTTTGTTTTTTTTACTTTATTCTTTCTTTCAAAGACTTAATTAAATATTTACAACTTTCCGTAACTAATCCTGAATTTTGTGTCTCAGAAAATTCAAAAAATTTATATCCTAAACATTTATCAGGCTCCATAACTTTGATTTCACCACCATTATACCGACCAAAAAAAATAATAAAAACCCAATTTATATCTTTTTTACAAACATGATATATTCTCTTAGTCTCTATTAAAATAACATCAGCCAATCATTTCCATCATGCGATTTCTGATCACGTTGTTGAAACAAAATTTTTCCATTTTTATCTTCAATATAAACAATTTTATTAGAATATATATAATTATCTAAATCTTTAAAAATTATCTTTATGTTTCTTTCATAAAATTTCATTTATTCATATACTTCATTTTCGAAAAAAAATCACTTGATAACAAATTCAGCAGCTACATCAATTGTCTTATAATCATCATTTGCATTTTTATAACTAATTTGCTTAATAATTCGATATGTACCACTATCTAAAATTTCATAGCCTTTCTCCCAATCAAGTTCTAACTCAGCACTTTTATGAGCTTCCAACTTATAAAGAACTAAAACAAAATCTAAAGATCCATCTAATTTTTCCCATTTTCCTCCATTATTCTTTTCTATTGCATAAGAAGCCCCATAGTCCACTTCTTCATCCAAATCATTTTTTAAAATTAATGTAGCTCCTTTTTTACTTAAAGTCCCATCTTTTATCAATAAAGAAACTTCTTTTTCGCTTACTACTTCATTATTTTCTTCTTGTGCTGGTAAAGTTGTTACTTGATTTTTACATCCAATTATCAAAATACTAAAACAAACTAATACTATTAACTTCTTTTTCATTCATTTCATCCTTTATAAACATAACATTCTAAAAAAATTATACCATATATAAAAATGAACTTAAAGATATAACATATAAGCTTTTAGTTAAAACTTACTATCTAATAAAAAAGTTAACAAACATTAAAAATAATAATATAACACACAAGTATACCCAAAAGGATATTAGTATAGAAGACGATACATATAGAAAAAAAGAAGATATTACAACTTCACTCACATAAGTAAAACATGCTTTTTTATTATTCATCAAACTTAGCATCTACATAATAAATAGGTCTTCCTTCTTCAAAATATTTCTTTTCGAAATCTGTCATAATATTTTGAATAGGTTTTTCATCATGATGAAGGTCTAAACTAACTCTATTAAATGAATACCAATATTGAGATAAAGTTTCAAGTGAATAAGCAAACAACCCCTTATTATCAGTCTTTAAAATTATATGTTTATTTTTTTTGAAAATTCGATCATACAATTTTAAATAATTTAAATGTGTAAATCTTTTCTTTTCATCTATTTTTTTGGGCCATGGCTCAGAAAATGTTAAATATATTGTATCTATTTCTTTTCCAAAAATATTAATTATATCCATTGCATCTGCATTAATTAATCTTAAATTATTTAAATTTTGATTTCTAAGTCTTTCAACTGCTTTTACCATTTGCGAATCATTTATTTCTAAACCTATAAAATTTATTTTAGGAAAAGCTTTAGCCATATTTATTATAAATTCGCCTCTTCCCATTCCTAATTCTAAACATATTGGATTTTTATTTCCAAATATTGATGACCATTTATTTTTACAACTTTGTGGATTAGCAACAACATAATTACTTCTTCCAACAATTTTGCTAGCATCTTTTATTTTATTATATTCCACTTTAATACCTCCTAAATATTTGCAATCAAGTGTATTTTATCATTTTCTTCTAACAAAAGAAATACCATTATTAAGTATTAACTTTTTTTTCTAATTTTTTTAACAATTTGATGGTATTCTGATGAAGTTGTCCTCCATTTTTTTCTAAAATATTTGATTGATAAATTAGAAATTCTTTTAATGACTCATCAATATCCTGATAAGCTAATTTTTTTATTTTAAGTAAATTATCATTTAAATTATGACGACCTATTTTATCAGCAATAAAAATAATCTTTGCGAATAAATCCATCTTTTCATCACCAATTGCATGATATCTGATTGCCAAAATTTCTTCTTCTTTTAAATCATACTTTTCACTAGCTATATATGAACCTATTATTGCATGTAAAACATTAGCATTTTTAGGCATTAACCATTCATTCGATAAGTGATACTTATTGACTACTCTTTCATTTTCCGAACTTGAAAGTTCTTTTGCTATATCATGTAGCAAACCTGTTTCATATGCTTCATTACTATCTATTCCATATCTTTTAGCTAATAAAACTGCTTCATCAGCTACTAAAAGGCTATGTTTAAAACGAAAATCAGACATCATATTTTTTAAATCATTTTTCATTTGTTTAATATCATTCATCTACATTAAACCTCTTTTCACTAACTCAGGAATAACATAATCACCCAAAATACTGCCAACTTCTATTCCTTTTTCTTTATAATTTCGATCAATAAATATTGCATCCTTTATTTCATTATTACATTTTATCTTTCCTGATATATCCACCAAATAAACACAAACATGTAATGGTTTATTAGAAAAAACTGCCAAGTCATCATAATCACCAAAGTAAGTAGCCTTCTTTACCTCCACTGTTATTTCTTCAAATAATTCTCTCTGTAAAGTTTGAAAATCATTTTCTAATTGTTCTCTTTTACCTCCAGGGATTATACATTCTTTACGATTATTCTTTTTTCTTTGAACTAAAATTTTCTTATCTTTTAAAATAATTGCTCCTACTTTATCAATAACGTCTAAATCTATAGTTTCTAAATCATTAGGAACAAACAGCATTTTATGAAAATATTTTTTACCTTCATTCAAATATAGTTTTTGACGCTCAGCTCCATGTGTTTCTTCAGTATGAAATAAAATCAATTTTTTAACAGATAATTTTTCCATTACTTCACAAACACTTTTTACCGTTGAATGTTGCTTAGAATAAGCACCAAATTTTTTTTCTTCTTCATCTAAACAAAAAGCTTCATGAAGAACAATATCACTATTAATAATTCGTGAATATAAATTTTTATTCAACGTAACATCGCCTAAAAAGAACATCTTTTTTTCATCTATTACTACTTCAAATCCAAATTGTTTACAAGAACTAGCATTCAAGTCAAAAAACAAATATTCACACCCATTTATTTTCACTTTTTCATTATTTTTAAGCTTTATTAACTCAATTTTAGTCAAAAGTAAATCAATCAATTTAACCGGTAAAAGTAAACTCATCAATTTTTTTATAGTGTCTATAACATCATCATTAGCATATACATGAATTTTATCTTTTATTAAAGAAAGAGAACTACTTAAACTTTTAAAAAGCCAAATAAGCCCCATAATATGATCAATATGACTATGAGAAATAAAAATATTATTTATTTCAGAAGCTTGAACTCCAAAATAGTCTAATCTATTTAAAATTTCTACACTTCCACCAGTATCAATTAAAAAATTTCCTTCCTCATTTTGAATAATAAAACATGTATTATACATTTTTTTGACCATTCCATGGCCAGTTCCTAACATCAATAATTTATTCATAAAAAACTCCTTCTATATAAAATTTTTATTATAATTATTACTTATTTTTCTAATTTCTTTCAAAAGATAAACAGTATTTTTATTAAATTCTATCTTATTATTTTTATATTGAGCTAATTTTAATAATTCATCTATTTTAAACCATTTTATCTCTAATAAATCATTTTTCAAAATTTCTTTTTGATTTAAATCTACTTTTATATAATAAAAATAAACATTACAAAAATTATTATCTTCCGTCACTTTTTCTCTTCTTAATTCTTTTAACGCTTCTTTTTTAACAACCATTTTTAATTCTTCAAAAATTCTATGTAATATAACGCTTTCACTTATTTCGTTTTTCTTAATATAAGTAAACCATAAATGCCAAAATTCCATTTTGCTTTTATCTCTAAAAAGTAATAATTCATTATTATCATTTATAAAAAATACTTTTACCATATCATAATTATCAATGTTTTTATATCGTTCTACTTTAGTTTTAAATAAATTCATTTAACCACATCTCTTAAATTTTATTATACTTTAAATATTACATAAAAAAAAGAACATTAATACGTTCTCTTTATCTATACTAATTATTATAATTTATTTTAAAGTAACTGATTTATAGTCTGTAATCTCTTCACAGAACTCTCTATGTTTACTAATTAAATCTAAAAAATTAATTTTACTCAATCTAATATCACATAAATTAAGAACAAAAGAAGGAACCTCAGAATCTTTCTTAGAAACATTATATTTAATAGCCTTTTCTGTTTCTTCTTTACTACATTTTGCTAAATAATCTGAAACAGACATCTTAGCATTATTATAAATATGATTTTCATCAAAATAAACTTCTCCATCAGCAGTTAAATACATTAATCGATTATTACCAGTAATTCCACGTTCTGTAAACAATTTCACATCAGAGGAATAATCAGATACAAACCATTCTTCTTTATCACGTACAATTACAGCTGCTTTCATATCGTAACCATTTAGTTCTGGATTATAATATTCAGTAAATATTAAACGCGATTCAATTCCTACTTCACAAAGTCTTTCTATCATATAAAAAGCATAAGAAAGTGAATTTCCATCACTTGCTTTTGCCATATATTTTTTATTTTCTCTAAGCATCTCTGTCATTGGTAAACTATATAATTCTCCTAATTTTTTATATCCATTCATGTAATTATAATTACCTTTTGTCAAACACTCAACATAAATATCAAAATAATTCATTTAATCCCCCTCTTTCCATACGCTCAATAATAACAAACTTTTTAAAAAACCACAAATTTTCCATAAAATAACGCCTTTTTAAGGGCGTTATTTTTGTTTTTCTAAATAAATTTTTAAAGCTTTATACATGGCTTTCTTTTCTTTAGAGAGTCTATGATATTCTTCATTAGAAAGAGCATAAAGATTAAGTTCTTCTGCTAAAGTTATTATATCAAGTTTACTTAATCTACTAAAAAAATTATCAAGATCTTTTTTCTCAAAAGCTAGTTTAAATTCCTCTTTACGTTTAAGTCTTAACATTTTACTTGCTTTTTTTATTTTAAAAGCTAAATCACTTTCATTTTTGTCTAATGCCACTAAATACATACACATTATTACTAAATCACTTAAATCATATATTTGACGATAAATTTGCTTTTCATCTAAGTTCAATGTTTTATATTCATCTAAGTTATGCTCAATTACTTTTAACAAATTTTCTCCTAAATAACTACTTAATATTTCATTCATTTTTTTACTCCAAAATTATAATATCATCTTTAATTAATTTAAAGTCTTCAAAAAAATCGTTAATCAAATCCCTACTATTTTCTCTAACCAATTCATACAAAATTTCTTGTGGCAATCTTTTACTATCAAGTTCACTATCTAAATATTTTTTTCTTATTATAAATTTAGAAATTAAGCATTTTAATCTATTCATTGCGTTTTTTTCATTTAACAACGCTGCAAGTTTTATTAAATTTTTAGATATTTCAAAATTTAAATATTTAACATCTAAAGTTCCGACACCTATAAATCTTAAACGATCAAGAGCATCGGCATCTTTTAATATTTTGGCAATTTTTTCGTACTTTATAATATCTTTTAAATGATATTTTTTTGTAAATGATGGTAATAATTCTTCAAATGGCGAGACTTCATCATGAAAATCAACTGAAGCACATATAATATTTATATTATTTTTAGAAATATCTTTATCTGTCAACAAACTTCTTACAATCGCAGCACTATAATCACCATGCTTTTCATCTCTTTCTCCTATTCTTCCAGAATCATGAAAAGCTGCTGCCATAATTGATAAATTTAAAATTTCTTGATCATTTGGATATAATGAATTAGCTAAAATTGAAGCATATATACAACATCTTTCTATATGACTTGAATCATGACTAAGTTTACCTCTATAAAGACCATTTTGATAAACTAATTGTAATGCTTCATCGATCTTATCATGATCAATTAAGGATGAAACGTCTTCATAATCAAATTGTTTTCCATAAAAAGACCAATTACGATTATAGTTTTTGTTATGCAAACCTAAACCTTCATTTAAATCTTGAAATATTTTCACTTTAAACTTCTCATTTGTAATATTTACTCCTAATTTTCTTTCTAGTTTATCAATTTGACGATAAGTATTTTTCAAATCAAAAGATAATATTTTTTTATCCTTAGAAAAAGCATTCGATTTATTAACTATTTCATATTCTTTCTGTATTTCTTCTTTAATCTTTGTTAAATCATTTAAGGCTTTTTCAGCGTTTGTTGAAATCATTCCGTTTATTTCAGCAAAAATACTATTAATATACTGCATTAAAGACTTTTCATTCAAACCAAAGCCATTACTTTTTAACAATTCATTTCTTAAATCACTATTTTTCAAACTGATTCTTAAACTACTAAATAATTTCACCAATCTTCCAAAACAATCTTCTTCAGCTGTTTTGACTGTTTCCATAGTATCATAATACATTGTTTTTTGATTTAAATAATTCATATATTTATTAAATAAACATTCTATTTGTTCAATTTGTTTAGCAACTAACTGACGACGATCTATAATTTCTATCGGTAAATTTAAATCAATCGCTGCTTCTAATAAATAAGAATCTATTGTCTCAAAAGTTACTAAAGAAATTGGTTTAATCTGCTTATTGACAGATGATAAATTTATTACATAACCATTTGATATATTTCGAGTAATATCGAGTACATTATTCGGCAGTAAATATTCTTCTTCATTAAAAATTTTTAAATAATTTAATCGATTAGAAGAATTTAAATCAGTAAGTGCCTGTGTAATTATCGAATCTAGAGATAAATCACTATACCTTAGTATAACTTTTCTCTTACCATCTTTATAATATAATGAATTTAATCCAAAGAAATTATTTCCAATTAAAGAACATACTATATTATTCTCATTTTGATTTTCTAATTGCTCTTTTACTCCCATCAAATATTTTTTAACCAAGTTATTTTTATTACTATCAACAACATGAAGCAACATTTTAAAATTATTTTGAATCGAAACATTTTTTATTAATACTTTTTGACCTAAATATCTTTTTTTTCTATAATTTGCCTCAACCAAATCTTCATAATTTAGAGTACATACATTATCATACACTATTGTTTCATTAAGTTCATTAACAGTTCTTCGATTATAAAAACTCTTTAATTTTTCTTCAAAATATAAAAATCTATCATATATCTTAGATTCACCTTTATAATTTATTAAAGCTAAATTCATCTCTTCTTTTAAAACTTCTCTATCATGAATCTTACTTAATTCCAACATTTTACTTAAATCAAATAGAATTTGCTTTTCTTCAAGTTCTGCAAGCGATAATTTTTTCTTATTATAACTCTTTAGTAATTTATCTAAATCATATGCATATTTTTTTAACAGATTAATTACTTCAGTATAACTAAATCCATAATTAAACTCATATATAATATTTTTAGCTTCTTTAATGGTTAAATACTTGTCTTTCAATAATTCATTCATTTTTTGTTGACGAATATTATCTAAATTTTTAAAATCATCAAAATTATCACAACAAATAATACCATCTTTTTTTAAATACAAATAAATCATTCTCTTTATATCAACTAACTCTAGTTTATCTCTATTTTGAGTTACAACCATAGAAAAATTTCTTATCAATACTTCATCTGCTAGTTTTTTATTATTTACACCATCATTTTCTCTAACTTCAACAAAATTTATATCATTAATTAAAGCATTTATTAGCAATAATATTTTTTCTATCAAACAAGGAGAGTCTTTATAAAAAGATAACATCATAGATAAACATTCAAATTTTTCTTTTTCTTGATAAATTAGTGTTAATTTTTCATTAACTTCTTTCTGTTTAATTAAATATTTAATTTTATCTATTCCTAATACATCTACTAAATTATTATCAATCATCCAACCAGAAAAGTCATGTAACAAATTATCATTATCTATAGTTAAAGAAAAAGCTAAAGCAATTTGTTTTTCATTCAAATCTAAATTTAAATTTAACAAACAATTTTTAAATAAACTTTCATTTTTCAATTCACTATCTAGATAATCAAAAATAATTGGATCATTTAAAATAACAGATACTAGTTCATCGATACACACTTTTTGAACGTCTTTACTTATGTATTTTAATAATTCAGGTCTACGTTTAACAAATAATGCTATTTTTTTAGGATATTTTATTAAAATTTCATTAGGTACCCAACCAATTATTTTAGATTGACGCTCTACAATCATTATTATATCCTTTTCATTTAATTTCATAAAATCTATAGGACAATATTCAAGTAAAGTAGGTTGATTTTTCAAAGCATTTAATATTTCTTGACTATACGTATTAAACAAATCATCAGAAAATTTTTTTATAATTTCCGGATACAAAGAAATAACTTTTTTTAACAAATTATCTTCTTTAATCAATTCATCACTAGTTAATAAATCAAAAAGATAATAATGTTTCATAGCACACTTAAAAAACAATTTCATATCATTATCTTTTACAATTTCAGCTAATTTATCTATTACTTCCCCATCATATTTATCTATAAATATTTGTAAATTATTTTGACCAAAGCCAACTAAATCTTCATAAGTTAACTTTTCTGTATTATCATCTATTTTATTTTTTATTACTTCAAGATCCATAGTATCACCTATTATAATTTTATCACATAAAATAAAAAGAAAACAGACTCCTCTGTTTTTCTTATAATTATTTATCGTATTTAGACAACGCGTAAGTAATTCTTGATACTATATCATCTAACTTATTATTAAAGTTTTGTGAATTTATGTTAGCAAAATCAAACCATTTCGGTAAGACTGTCGATTCATCTATTTTTTTAGCAAAATCAGATGAAATTCCCAACACATTAGCATACGGCCAAACCATCATATAACAATCATCTACTTTAAAAGCTTTATTTAATGTCACCAAATTATTTTTTTCTAATTTTAATTTAAAACGTCTAATGTTTGCCATTTCTATATCAGCTTTAAAAGTTCTTTTTGGTACGATTTTATATAAATATAATAATGTTCCTACGTCAATTACACCTATTATATAACAGACAAAATAAAGTGGATGAATCAAAATAGCTGGACCAATATAGATATACAAATCACCAAGAAAGAAAATACTTATACATAATATAGCTAAAGACTTCTCGATTGTTTTATATTTACTAAATAAAACTACTATAAAAGCAATCAAACATACCACTCCTAAAATACTTCCAACAAATATCATATCTTCATCATACATTAATAGTGGTTTAAAATTTATAATTGCAAAAATAATAATTGCCAAAATAAGTAAATAAATATACTTGTTAAAATAATTGTTACGTATTGAAGACCAAAATTCTACAACATATTTATTTATCGTTTCAGTAATATCTTCATTATCTTCATGTAATTGCAGTTCTGTTATTTTTTTATCATTTTTAAATAAACTATCCAATAAAATTCTTTTTATTTCATCGTTACCATCATATTTTTTTACATTAATAATTTCAAAAGAATCATCTTTCATTTCTTTTATTTTTAAATAGCCTTCATTGGCAAGTTCTAATAATAAACAAGTTACATCTTTATTACTTATCTTTTCATTATAAATATAACTTATTTCTAATGAATTTAGTTTCATTATTTTATCTAATTTAACTCTTTTATTAATTTTTTTAATTCTTAATAATAACAAAGTTAGTAATAATGCTATTATCATTCCCATGGTCGGACCAAAAATCAATAGTAACATAGACTTATCATATATAGTACTACTCTTATTAAAATACCCATCTTTTAAATCTATCAACAAACTCAAATTTTCATTTTCATTCAAACTACCTATACTACCAACAATTTTATTACCTATAACTTGATAACTTACTTTTTTAGTAATATCCTTTTTTAAAGAAACAAACTTAATAATTTCATTTTCTAAGTCATCAGGTAACTGTATTTCAAAATTTATTTTATTTATTACTATATCAAAGGTATTATCTATAATATTAATATATAGCTTGTCCTTTCTTCTATTAAAATCATCACCTAGATCATAAGTATATTTAATATTAAAGTTCTTCATATCAATATAACTATTATCATTAGATAATTTTAATATTTTATAACCTTTTTCTAAAGTAGTCGTTATCTTTTCACTGCTGGATATTCCACTTAATCTAGCTAATTGATTGTTATAATATAAAACTTTATTATTAACAAATATTTTTCTATAAAAATAAGGCATATCATTTTTAAATTTAACTGATATATTTTCATCATAATTAATTTTATTATCTTTATTAACTAGTATAGTCGTTTTAAATTCTTCAATTTCATAATTATTATTATTTTTCTTTTCTTTCTTTTCACTAACATCCGTCAAAATTTTTATTGTAACATTATAATATTTAACACTATCTATAGAATATTTTTTTATTGTTGGATTTATTTCATTTCCAACATTATAATAAAAGTCATTATTAGCAAGTACTTCTTCTTTATTATCTATTGTTTCTAAAATATCTTTATTAATATCATATAAAGTTAATGTAGTTTCTACTTCTACATCTTTAGCATAATAATTATGTAGAATTCCATTTATTTCATACCCGCCATAAACAGTATTATTATAATTAACAAACGTCGTAAAACTCAAATTAGAAAAAGTCATTTTTCCAATTGAAAATTCTCCAACTCTATTATTAGTTGATACAACTCCACTATTTCCTTCGACAGCTAAGACAACTAAAGGAAATAATAAAATACAAATAGCAATAATTAGCATCCTTTTTATCTTCATATCAGTTCCCACTCGTCTATTATTATCATTATAACATATTTTGATTCTTTATAAAATAAAAGACAAAGTTTAACTACTCATACACTTTAAAATACAATTATTTCAAATTTACCTAATTTCATATTTTTTAACTTTAAACAATCAAAAAAGATAGTGTTCACTATCTTTAACTGACCTTTTCAAATTGACTATTATAAAGTTTCTCATAAAAGCCACCTTTTTTCATCAATTCATCATGAGTTCCTTGTTCTATAATATTTCCTTCATTCATTACTAAAATTAAATCAGCATTTTTAATTGTTGATAACCTATGAGCAATAATAAATGAAGTTCGACCAATTGTTAATTTATCCATTGCTTTTTGAACTAACTCTTCAGTACGAGTATCAACATTACTTGTTGCTTCATCTAAAATTAAGAATGGTGCGTCTTCTAGCATGCCACGTGCTATCGTAAATAATTGTTTTTGCCCTTGACTAACAGTGTCTGTATCACCTATTTTAGCATCCAAGCCACCTGGTAAAGTACTAACAAAATGATCAACTCCTACTGTTCGTAAAGCCTCCCAAATTTCACGATCCGTAATATTTTTCTTATTAAATTTAATATTATCTCTAACATTACCTTCAAATAACCAAGTATCTTGTAATACCATACAGAATAATTCATGAATATTTTCACGTGATAATTCTTTAGTAGAAACACCATCTATTATAATATCACCATCATTTATTTCATAAAACTTCATCAATAAATTAACCATTGTTGTTTTACCAGCTCCTGTTGGTCCAACGATTGCCACCTTTTGACCTGGTTTTACATCAACACTAAAGTCTTTAATAATTGTTCTTTTTTTATCATAACCAAATTTAACATGTTTAAAGCTAATATTACCTTTTACTTTACCTGGACTTAAACGTTTACTAATATTCTCTTGGTTACTCATTTCTCTTTCATCTAAGAATTCAAATACTCTTTCTGATGCTGCTGCTGTTGATTGCAAGCTCGTCATAGCTTGTGCTATTTGTGATAATGGATTAGTAAATAGTCTAACATATATCATAAAAGCAACAATAACACCAAATGTTATATGCCCATTCATCGCTAATAAAGCTCCAACAATACAAACTGCTACATAACCTAAATTACCAACAAAGCCCATTATAGGTTGCATTGTTCCAGATAAGAAAATACTTTTTCTTTTTGCTTCAAACAATTCATTATTAAGATTATCAAATTTTTCAATAGCTTCTTTAGAACCATTATAAGCTTTTACGACATTATGTCCTGAATAAATTTCTTCAATATAACCATTAAGATCACCTAAAGCTTCTTGATTCTTAGCAAAGTATTTTTGTGATTTTCCAAGTATCACAAACATTAGAGCAAACCCAATTACACTAGCCAAAATTGCAGTTATTGCCATTGTTGCATTTGTGACAAACATCATAATAATTGAACCAACAAACAAAGTTAAACTTGATACTAAAGTAGCTAAACTATTATTTAAGTTTTGTGATATTGTATCAACATCATTAGTAACTCTTGATAAAACATCCCCAGTTTCATGTGTATCAAAATAACGTAGTGGCAATTTATTAATTTTAGTCGTAATACTCGTTCTAAGTTTTTGAGCAAATCTATTAGATATCGTTGACATTATAAAAGACTGAATAAATGAAAATAAAGCACTAATGATATATATCATTGCCATTAAAATAGCTAATCTCTTAATTTTAGTCATATTCATTTCTGGCTCGATTATTTTATAAACAGATTTAGGTAACTTATCCATTAATTCTAGTGCTTTATCAGTTCCAGTTTCATCACCCATCTCTGAAACCAAATCAAGCATCGCTAATTGATCATCAACACTAATTGTTACACCATCAACTTTAACATCTTCTAATAAATAAGTTAATATACTCTTTGGAATTGATGCAAATAATTTAGTTTTTTCTTCTGAAGATGAGTTTGACATCTTCACCATAATCTCTTTAAATTCATTTTGATCTTTAGGACTTATACTTGAAGAAAGAACCATCTTTCCCATTTTCACTTGAATTTTTTCTTCGGTTAAATTACTATAAATTGCTTGATTTATTTCTGTAAATTTTTCTGTTTTAGGAACTAAACCATCTCCAATTAAATCTGCAAAATCAGATAATTTATTTGGAGCAATTAATGCCAAAATAGAACTTACCATCGCTAATACCAAGGCAATTCCTAAAAAATATTTCCAAGGATTTAAATTTTTTAAAAGTCTTTTCATTGAGCCAAAAAAATCTTTTGATTTTTCTTGTACTCGAGGTCCTCCTGGTCTAGGCATCTTTCAATTCCTCCTCACTTAACTGTGATAAAGCAATCTCCTTATACACAGAACAATTTTTTAACAATTCTTTATGTGTTCCTATTCCAACACATAAACCTTTATCTAAAACAACTATTTTATCAGCATTCATAATTGTTCCAATTCTTTGTGCCACGATAACACTTGTAGCATCCTTCGTATGTTTCTTTAATTCTTTTCTCAAAACAGCATCCGTTTTATAATCAAGTGCTGAAAAAGAATCGTCAAAAATATATATTTCAGGATTTCTTGCTATAGCACGAGCTATTGCTAATCTTTGCTTTTGACCTCCAGAAACATTTGTTCCTCCTCTAGCAATATGAGCTTCATAATCACCTTCCATTTTCGTTACAAAGTCTGTTCCTTGTGCAACTCTTATTGCTTCTTTTATTTCATCCATATCAGCTTTTTTCTTGCCATTATCACCATATGAAACATTGGAAGCAACTGTTCCAGTAAACATTACAGCTTTTTGAGGAACATAACCAATTTTATTATTTAAAGCTTCTTGTTTATATTCTTTAACATTTACACCATCTACTAAAACTTCGCCATCAGTTGCATCATAAAAACGTGGAATTAAATTAATTAAGCTTGATTTACCACTTCCGGTTGAACCAATAAATGCAATAGTTTCACCCTTCTTTACTTTAAATGAAATATCTTTTAATAAGTATTCATCAGCATCAGGGTATTTAAACGAAACATTTTTAAATTCAATTGTTCCTACTTCTTTTGTTTCACCATCAAAGTCACCTTCAACAATCGAAATTTCAGCATCTAAGACTTCATTAATACGACGAGCAGATATCTGGGCTCTTGGCACCATCATAAAAATCATTGCTAACATCAAAAATGACATAATTACTTGCATTCCATAACTTGAGAAAACAACCATATTACTAAACAATGTAATTTTTTGAACCATACCTGCTTTCATAATTAAGAAAGATCCTATAATATAAATTCCCAAAGTTAGACCATGCATAACCAAATTCATAACAGGACTCATTACTGAAAATACCCTTTGGTTAAATAATTGTTGATTTGTAAGTGCCTTATTAGCTTCTTCAAAACGACCAGACTGAAATTTTTCTGCATTAAAAGCCCTAATAACTCTAATACCAGTTAAATTTTCGCGTGTCAAAGCATTTATTCTATCTATTAATTTTTGTACTTTTTCAAATCTTGGTAAAACAATAATTAAAATAATAGAAACAGTTAACAATAAAACACCAACACAACAACCAGTTAAAACACTCCATTCTAAGCCTTTATTTAATATCTTAGCAATAGCCCATACGGCCATTATTGGTGCTTTCACTAACATTTGTAATCCAAGTCCAATAATCATATCAACTTGTGTTATATCATTAGTTGTTCTTGTAATTAAACTACTAGTTGAAAACTTCTTAATTTCTTCTGTTCCATACTCTTGAATTTTTCTAAATAGTTTCTTTCTAATCGTTGTTGCAAAACTTGAAGCTATATTCGCTGCTAAATAACAAACTATAATTGAAGCTACCAACGAACCAGCTGCACAAAGTAACATATAAACACCTTGCGTAATTATATCATTCATTAAACTACCTTCGGTTTGAACAAGTTTCGTAATAGCACTCATGTAGTCCGGCATTTTTAAATCTAACCATACTTGAAAAACTATTAATATTAACGAAAATAATATTCCTATTAATTCTTTTTTAGTTAAATTTTTAAATAATTTAAACATCTTATCCCTATATCCTTTCCATATTATTCCTTAATTTATGTAAAATGTCAGAAAATAATCTATATTCTTCATCTGTTATATTATCCAATAATATATGATCAAGAACTTTTTTATCTTCCTTTAGATATCTAACAATTTCTAATGCTTTGTCAGTTAAAATAATAACGTTTCTTCTTGAATCAATTTCTGAATCAACTCTTTTTATTAATTCATTCTTTTCCATTGTATTCAAGATAGCTGATAAAGTTGACTTATTACATGGAATAAAATCTTCTATTTCTTTTTGATACATGCCATCTTTTTTACTAGCTATGACCATAATTATCCTACTTTGAACAGGAGTTATATCAAGTTTTTTATAACGATTAGCCATAACCTTAAAGAAAAATAAATCAAGTTCATTTATTTCATAAATCATTGCCATTTTATCATCCATAAATTACCTCTCACATTTTAGTTCGTTACCGAACTATTAAATTATATTACTATCATTTTTAAAATTCAATAAAAAAACATTACATTATTTAAATTTCATCATTTCTTCACATAAAAAGAATATATCATCAAATATATTCTAAACTACTTTCTTCGTCATTACTAATAACACGTGCCTTCATCCCATTTATCATCGTAAAAGACGGTTTAACATGTCCAACATCAAACTTATATATAATTTTTATATTAAGATCAGCTAAAGCTCTTTTTATCATTTCCTCATAAGATACCTGACAAAAACTATTAGCAAAAGCTACTTTTCCAATTAAAATTGCCTTTGTATAAGTAAACCATCCTGCCATCTTAAACTGTATTAACGTATTATATAAGCTTTCACTCGTCATTGCAAAAACATCAAAATACCAAATAAATCCATCATCTTTATATTTTTCTAAAAATTGCTGTGTCGCATCATACTTAGTTCCAATTATATCTTTTAAACATTCAATACAACCACCAATTAATATACCTTCTTCACAAACATTTCCATTTAGATTTAACCATTCATTTGGCAAAGTTAGTTTATCACTAAATGCTTTTTCTTCACAATATAAAAATTTGTATTGCTTTACTAAATCACCTTTAATTATTTTAAAATAATTTTTATATGCATCATGTAACGGCCAAATATTAAAGCCACTCATATTACAAGGTGTATATATTGTCGCTATATCGTATTTAGTTGTCACTATGTAAAGCAAACTAGTCGGATCACTACTACCAACTATCCATTTAGGATTACTTTTAATTACATTAAAATCTACCATTGGTATCATATCTAATAAAAAATCTCCACCACTTGCAATAGCAATCATACTAACATTATTATCTTTAATTAATTCTTGTAATTCTAAAGCGCGTTTTTGAGCACTGGAACTAACTACCCCACTACTTCGCACATTATCTGTTTCTTTAATTTGTAATTTATAACTATTAAAAATTTCCAAAGATTTTTCATAATCAGCTATTTTATCTAAAACTCCACAACTACATGCCGTCACTCCTATAGTATCATTATCTTTTAAAAAAGTAGGAATTACCATTTTATCATCTCCTTCTATAATTTAAAAAAGCTATATCTAAAATATAGCTAATAACTACCATTATTAACAAGTTCATATAATTCATTCCATGTTCTGACTTTAATCATATCTTCATCACGACACGCAAAACCCGAATCAAATTGAACTGTCTTTATTCCATATTTTTTTACTGCTTTACAATTTAATGTATTATCATCTATAAATAAATCTATCCCTTGATTAATACATTCTTTTCCTTTATCTTTTATATTCGTAATCAATTTATCAAAAGGAACTTTATTTTTTATCAAATAATCATAAGAAAGTTTATATGGATTTTTATATTCTTCAATATTTCTAGCTGTTATAAAAATAATCTTATTTCCTTCTTTACGTAATTTATTTAAAACTTCTATAACATCTTTTTTTAACGGAACCATTCTAGCTAATATATGATAATTTTCTACAACAAAATTATGATAATCTGGCAAAATTGCATTTAATGCTTTATAATTCAACTTTCGTTCCATTAATTTACCTAAATCCATTCCATACTTTACAGCAATCATTGGTAATAAAGTCTCATATGTATCAGTAATTGTATCATCAATATCTATACCAATATTCATATTTATCACCTACTTTTCCATTATATAGTTATTTTTTAATATTAACAATAATTATTTCTTATCATCTTTTTCTATAACTTTAACTTTTTTATATAAGCCAAAACCATTTTTAGTAAAAAGATTACTTCCATAATATATGACAATAACTAAATCAACTAAAGTAATTAAAATACCTAAAAAACTATGAAGTAATAAAAGAATACAAGCTATTAAAACTACTAAAGATATTATAAAACCAAAGAAAGCTTTTATCTTACTTGGTCGTTCATAAATCACTACATAATTTTCTTTTTCTTGACCATTTATTTCTACTTTCTTTAAAAATTCATCTATTTTATTCATCTTCCTCAACTACTTCTTACCTTTAAAATATTTTATTAAAATAGTATTTAATATGCTTTGAATTAAAATAGTAATTCCAAATAATAAAGCACCTATTACTTCATCAAATAATAAACAAGTTACCAGCATAAAAATCATTACATAAGTCATAACAATTATCGTTATAACATCTGCTCGTCCTTCAATAACTAACTCACGCGTATTTTCTGTTATATCATTATTTTTATAAAGAAGGATTACCGAAATCATAAAGATTATAAATCCGATTAAAAATAACACTAAACCATATATTTTCATACTAGCTATTGCATTATTTGTTAAAACCAAATTAAAAAATATTTTTTTTATAAAATCTATTTTTGTAACACTTGCTCCAAATAGTAAAAAAAGACCAACTAAATAAATAATAAGACCACCCATAAAACCAATCATAACTGCAATATTAAATTTACTCTTATTATTCTTCATTTAATCATCCCTATTTTACAAACTACTTTTTTTCAAATTAATTACTGGTCTTATCATAAGTGTTGCATCATTAACAATACTTTCTAACTTTTCATCTCCAAAATCATTACTAATATTGTAATATTTTAAATGTAACTGATAATCATCAGTATCAAGATCTGAAATATCATCAATATTATTATAAACATTTTCTTTTTCAATACTATGTGTATCTATCATTGTCGCATACACTGAATTATATAAACATACATAATCAGGGCATTCCAAAATATTATAACTATCATCATCAGAATTATAATTATACTTTAATATTTTTTTCATATCATCTTCATTAAATAAACGAACTTTATAACCATTTTTAGCTACTAAATTGTCTTCACCTAATTCTTTCAAAAAAGTTCCATTTAAATATTCATTTATTTTACTTGTTTCATAAATTCCATTTATGGCATAAGGAATATCTTCTAAAAACATAACTTCTGAACTAATTGCAGTAATTGTATCATCTTTTTCAGAAGAATTATATAAAACAATCCAACTACGTGAAGCAAAATTTATTCGATTTCCTGCCTTGTAGGTCTTATATTCTTTTTTATCTTTAAAGATATTAACAGTATTTTCAGTTCCACCATTTTTTCTAAAGACATAAAAAGAACCTAATCCAATAACTATCAATAGTATTACAAAAATTAATCTTTTTTTCATAATATCCTTTCTTTTTAATATTCCTTGTATTCAACTTTTTCTTCAAAATTAGCATCATATTTCAACATTTTTTCATGCAATTCTTCCATTATATTATTCAAATCAATACCTCTCATTGAAGTAAGCACACAACTAACATTTTCATCATTAACAACTACCTTAACTAGACTACCCTCACTATTAATTGTTTTAGTAATAGCTTTAATATTTTTTAAATTCATTTTGACTTCATCTTGTCCTAATACTTGATAAGTTAATTCATCATCATTCAATTCATAAATCTTAGGTATAACTTTTTTTAGTTCTTTTACAACCTTTGTTTCTTTCTTTGGTTCTACTATTTTTTCTTCTTTTTTTGTTTCTTTTATAACATCTTTTGTTTTCTCTTTTACTTCTTTTTTTACTTCTTCATTTAAAGAAATCTTAGTTTCTTCTTCAATTACTTTTTCACTTACCTCATCATCTTTAATTAATCCAACATTTTCAGTTAAGTCTTTTTCTACCACTTCAAATTCTGGTTCTTTTTCATGACTATCTTCTTCAACTTTTTTGTCAGTCACCTTAAGGCCCTTTACAGGAACTTCTGCTTCTTCTTCAGGAGTTTTTATATAATCAGTTGTTTTAACATCGTCAGTAATAATACGTAATTGTTGTGTTTTTTCATCTTCACCAACAACTTTAGTTTTAACTTCAGCATCTGAAATAGTATAAAACTTACTTTTTGTCAATAATTCAATCAAACCATAAATACACAAAATCAAGCCGACAACAGGACAAACAAATATTAATTTACTTGTTTTATAAGGTTGAACACTATTTACATTATCTTTATGATAATAAATTGACAACATATCATCTCTTTTTACACTATCTTTATAATAAAAATTATATTCATACGTTGTTCCATTTACTTCATACATTACTGTTACATCATTTTTACCAGTTCCATCTTTATCATCTTTAACATTTACAACAGTCGCTTTAATAGGTACTAAATCACGTTCTCCACTTACTATATAAATACAGATAACTAAAGAAAGTACTAGTAAAATTCCAATAACCAAAAATATAATACTTCTGACATTTATCTCTTTATTACTCACTCTTCATCAACCTACCTTATTCTTATTTCTAATTATAACATACTAAATAAATTTAAAAAAGTGACTAACTAACTTTTTTAGTATAATCACTTTTTAAAAATCAACTATTCTACTACCTTTTATTTGACTATGAATAGACACTATATATTTTAAATCATCAGTATTAAACCTTGTACAACCATGTGATTTAGGATATCTTTGACCCCCACCTATATGCCATGGATTGCTACCATTTCGCCCATTATCTTTCCAAACAACAGGAACTGAATAGCCTTCTTTAGCTAACCAACCAACTTTATAACTACTTAAATGAACACCAGTACTTCCACCGCCATCAGAATTTTCAAAACCAAGAGCATCACCAGTACTTATTTCAAATTGCTTGAATAATTTCCAATTCCCCGCTGATCCTTTAAAAATATATAGTACTTGCGAACCTGCATTTGTCCAAAACAAATAATTAGTATCACTTTTAAAACCAGCCATATTTACAAAATCTTCAGCAAATTCTTGACTATATACATCTGCTATATAATAAGAATAAGGCTTAACATTCGAAGCATCAACTGCTATATAATCATTACCAACTTTAATAGTATCACCAAGTGGATATGGATGTTTAATCTTCTTTACAAGACCATTATAAGCACCTGTTATACCAGCATTCAAAGAAACATCCTTCCCAGTTATTAAACTTTTACCAACAACATTTTTTGTTAACTTAACATTAGTGTACAAAGTTTGTACAACAGTTACATTAGCTGAAGCCTTCTTACTCGGATCACTTTTTGAAGTTACAATTACATTAGTAACTCCTCCAAAATGAGGAACCAATTTACCATCTTCTGTTACACTCAAGATTCCTTTATTACTACTTTCAAAAGTATAATCACTAGAGCTTAAACTTTTCCCTTGATTATCAGTAATTACAATAGAAGCACTATTAAATTTTTTATAATTAGCTACAGAAATTCTAACCTTTTTCAATTTAAATGTGTCATTTGTTATCAAATCCGGTTCTTTACCATCACTCACAGCCTGAGAAGGATCATCAGAACTACTATTATCTTCATCACTTTTAGTCTTTAAATTAATTACAATATCTCCAAGATTAGTTGTTCCTCCCAATTTATCATTAATTTCCTTTTCCTTTGCTGCTTCTAACTCTTTAATTTTAGTAACAGTAGCATTGTTTTCACAACTTTTAATTACAGAATCATCATAATTTACAAAAGTCATTGCATAATTTACAATTGTTGGTACAAAAAAGATTGCGAATGCAGCAATAAATCTTTTACTATTTTTAGATAGCACTTCTGACATTGTTTCTTTTCGCGGATTTAACATATAGATAAACAAATCTTTCATAATTTTATACATTAAAATAAAAGGAATAATTATAAAAAGAATTCTTATTAGATATTTAACTATTAAAATAACTCTTAAAATCCCAGGTTCTTCACATAATACTACTAAACTCATAAAAAGGTCCTCCTTTAGCTTAGTTTTTCTCTATACTATAAAAATAAAAATTTCCATCACTAGCTTTCTTAAGAGTCACAACATAATCTAAAAAATTATCATAACAACTACTATCATTATTATCTTGTAATAAACATTGATAATTTAAATTTTTTACTAAAATTTTCTTTTTATTTTTGATATCATAAACAGTATAATTAACTTTTATTTCTTCATCATCTTCAATTTCACCTTCGTTACTATCTTCTACTACGAAGCCTACTTTTATTTTTATTTTTATTTCGTCATTTTCCTCATAATAATCTTTAATAAAAGCATAATATCTATCTTTTTGGGTACTTAACATCCCACATGAATCAGGTAACTTAGCACTTATTACATAACTATTGCCTTTTTTCTTTAAACTTCGTCCACACCCATATTCTATATCCGCAACATCAATATTAACATCTGGACCAAACATTGAAAGTACTAACTTTTTAAGAACATTTTCATTAACTTCTTTTCGATAAAATCCACCATTTAAATTTTCTTTCAAAAAAAAGTCATTATTATTTATGTAATTATCAACAATTAAAGCTGATATTAAACTACTATCTAAATTATTTACAGTATAATCTCTTTCATATATTTTACCCATCAAGTCGCCACTGCTAATTTTATTTTGCAGAAAAAATAAATCCCATTTATTTTCATTAAGAATAACTTCATTATAAAGTTCATCTTGTGTCATTTTATCATCATTTTTAAAAAACAAAAAATAGCCTAAAAAAACTATCAATACAATAGCAATCATTATTATCATAAATAAACTAAATTTAATTTCTACTTTTGAACTATTTTTATTATACATAATAAACACCCTTGCTTAAAATATTATAACATACAAAAAGCACCAAAAGGTGCTTTACTTACATTTAAATAACATATGTCTTTGATAATAAAATTCATTGTAAAAAATCTTATGTTCTTCTTGATCATAATAATTTGCAAACTCACTATTCTTTAAATACTCTTCCATATCTTTAGTCATTTTATTCTTATCTAAAATACGTTCTCCTGCAACAATTTTAAAACAATCAGTATAAAATATTAGAAATTCTTCTTCTGTTAAATATCCTTCTTTTTGAACATCTTGCATAACAAAATTATTAATAAGCTTGGCAAATTCTTCAAATACTAGTTTGCTCTCTTTATATGAATAAGGAACCGTAAAACCTCTCCCTAACCAAGTTTTTCCTACATACTCATTTGACAAACTTAACTTTTTAAAAATTTTATCATTTTCTTCTGATAAATCACCTAAAGTTATCCAAGAATTATCATTATCATAGTTATTACACATTTTTGTAAAAATATTCTTACTCCACAATAAACGACATACTTCTTGATTTTCGGGAATAATATATTCATTTATGTTATCGAAGACTGCTTCCATTCCAACACACCCATACTGATAAGCAGTTTCTGAAAGATTATTTTTCTGAATCATCTTTATTTTCTCTTAAACTAAGGCCTAATTCAATTAATTGCTTTTCTGAAACATTACTTGGACATTCACACATTAAATCAGTAGCACTAGCTGTTTTAGGGAAAGCAATAACATCACGAATGTTTTCAGTTCCACACAACAACATTGTAAGACGATCCAAACCTAGCGCAAAACCACCATGTGGAGGACAACCATATTTTAAAGCATCTACAAAGAAACCAAACTTTTCACGAATGTCTTCTTCAGTTAACTCTAAAGCTTTGAACATTATTCCTTGAATTTTTTCATCATGAATACGAATTGAGCCACCACCAGCTTCATAACCATTGATAACAATATCATAAGCTTTACTATAACAATGTGCCTTATCTGTCAACAATTTATCAACATCTTCATCTTTTGGCATTGTAAATGGATGATGACAAGCCATATATCTATTTTCTTCTTCACTCCATTCAAAAGAAGGAAAGTCAACAACCCATAATAATTTATAATCATTTTCATTTATTAAAGATAAATCTCTTGCCAACTTACATCTTAAAGCTCCTAATGCTGTTTTAACAATTCCATAATTACCAGAAACAATCAAAACTAAATCATTATCAGCAACAGCTAATTGTTCTTTAACAGATGCAATTTCACTATCTTTTAAAACTTTAACAATTGAACCAGTAACTTCTTCACCTATTTTCAAATAAGCAAGACCACTAGCTTTATACGTTTTTACATACTCTGTTAATTTATCCAAATCTTTTCTTGAATAATTACTAGCTTGATTCTTTACAACTATTGCATTAATAATTCCTTCATTTTCCAAAACATTTTTAAAAACTCCAAATTCAGTAGCTTTAAAACAATCTGAAATATCTTGAATTTCCATCCCAAATCTCAAATCTGGTTTATCTGAACCATATTTACTAATAGCTTCATCATATTTCATTCTCTGTAATGGTAATTTTATATCAATTCCCTTGACTTCTTTAAAAATAGTGGCTACTAAGTTTTCACCTAGTTGCATTACTTGATCTTCATCAACAAATGACATTTCGACATCAATTTGGGTAAATTCTGGTTGACGGTCCGCACGTAAATCTTCATCTCTAAAACATTTGGCAATCTGAAAATACCTTTCAAAACCTCCTACCATCAAAAGTTGTTTAAAAATTTGTGGACTTTGTGGCAAAGCATAAAATCTTCCTTTATTGACTCTACTTGGAACCAAATAATCTCTTGCTCCTTCTGGAGTACTCTTACATAAAACAGGAGTTTCTACTTCTATAAAATCTAAATTATTTAAAAACTTACGAGCAGCAAAAGTTATGTTATTTCTAACAATAAAATTACTCTTTAAAGCTTCTCTTCTTAAATCCAAATAACGATACTTTAACCTAGTATCTTCTAAAGCATTAGTTTCATCACTTATTGTAAAAGGTATTTCCTTTGCTCTATTAATAAGAATTAAATTACTAGCTTCTATTTCAATTTCTCCAGATAATAATTTTGTATTTTTGTTTTCTCTTTCAACAACTTTTCCTTCTACTTCAATAACATATTCATTTTTTAATTCTAAAGCTGTTTCATAGCAAGAACTTTCTGGACGAACTACTACTTGCGTAATTCCTGCCCTATTTCGTAAATCGATAAATACTAAGCCCCCAAGATTTCTTACTTTAGAAACCCATCCCTTTATTGTCACAATTTCTGATACATTACTTAAATTATAATATTTAATTTTCTCCATAATATCCCTCTTTCATAATATTCTACTAAACTAAAAAAACAGTTATCATCCCCAAAGGGACGAATAACTGTTAATCCGCGGTACCACCCAATTTATTAGTAAAACTAATCTCTTTAATTATAACGGCATTTAACCGGATTAGATATGTATTCTCTAACCAACTCATAAGTGTCTTCCCATATCCATCATTATTAACTCTCACCAATCGTTAACTCTCTAAAATTCTGAACATAGTACTCTTCTTAATCAACATTGATAAACCTATTTTAAGACTTCTCATTACTAAAGTCAAATATAAAATTTTATTTCACTAAATTATTTTAATTCATCCAAAACATTATCCATAAAATGAGCTACAACATCACAACTTTTTTTATAAAATTCTTCATATGTTACAACATTATCATTATTAGGAACATCTGATATGCTTCTTATGATTAAAAAAGGAACATGTGATAAATAGCAAACTTGTGCAATACTTGCTCCTTCCATTTCGACACATAAAGCATTAAACTTTTGGGCTATCTTAGAACTCATTTTTGTCTCTGTACAAAAAATATCACCCGAAGCAATTATTCCTCTAAATCCTCTAACTTCAGACATTTTCTTAATTACCGCATCAGCTATCGTTAACAAATAAATATCTGTCTCAACAAATTTTCCCACTTTAGGAACATAACCTTTTTCATGATTAAAAGCTGTTATATCAAAATCATGTTGAACTAATTTCTCACCTATAACAATATCACCAACTGCTAATTTTTCACTAATACCTCCAGCAACTCCAATATTAAATATATAATCAACTTTATAATTATCAATTAAAATTTGGGTTGTTCGAGCCGCATTGACTTTACCAACACCACTTTCAACTAAAATACAATGTATTCCATGAAGTGTTCCTTCATAAAAAGTTAATTCAAAAATAGTATATTCCTTTTCAAAATTCAAATAACCTTTAAATGCTTCCAATTCTTCTAACATTGCAAATATAATTCCAACTTTTTTCAAATCAAACCACCTATAAAACTATATCATTAATTTTCTTTAACAACTGGTCTTTTAACAACATGTCGTTCAAACTTTGTTTCTTTTTCAATTGTTTGAACCAATTCAATTGCTTTTTTCTGTAAATCATCCAATGTTCCATCATTTACAATATCATAATCATACTCAATGTCATCTACCAACGACTCCGTAACATGTTCCTTTTGTTTCTTTGTTAAATGCGAATTATAATTAGGTCTTGTTACATGAACAGTAACAGTTTCCGGATAGGCAACTTTAATCGAAGCAAATTCTTCTGGTAATCGACCATCACTAATTGTAATAACATCAAAATATCTTGAATAAATATCAATATCTTGTAAAATTCTTTTTATAAAAAAATATTGATCAATTTGTTTTCTTATTAATTCTGTTCCTAAATCTTGTAATAATTGACGAGGCTTTGTCTCATTATCTCCATCCCAATGAGCAATTTGTTTAGCATACATTTTCATATAATAAGCAATTTGAATATTAACAACATCTAAACCTCTACTACGATAATATTCATCTATATATTCTGCTGTTGAATCCTTTCCACTATTAGCTTTTCCACCTAATAAAATTATCTTCATTTACTTCACATCCTTTTTCAAAGAAAAAAAGCCATTATAGTTCAATTCTACAACGACTTTTTTTCAAATAACTAATCAAATAATAGCATTATTTTTTATTATTCGCAACAAATTAATTACCAAATTTTTCAATTAATTTTTCTACTATTTTTTTATCGCCATCACATAAATCATAATTTAATATCTCATTCATTAAAACCCATTTATAATCAGAATGTTCACTTAAAATAATATCTCCGCTTAAATATTTACACTCATATAATTTAAGTTCAATAATTCGTTCAGAATATTCATGAACATCAACTCCAAGAACTTTAACTGGCTTAATTTTGATGCCTAATTCTTCTCTTATTTCTCTTTCAATTGCTTGTAACTCATTTTCATTATATGCCACTTTACCACCAGGAAATTCCCATTTACCTAAAGATTCTTTCTTCCCCGTCAATCTTTTAGCTATTAAATACTTATTTCCATTGGAAATCATAGCAGCTACTACTTTTAATGTCATTTTTTTCTTTCTTTGATTAACTTCTTCTAAGATTTCTTTAAATTTTTCATTGCTTTGTAAATTAGTGGCAGCAGCTTTATGCCCTTTACCTCCAAAGTAAACCGCAACTTTTGAAGCGTCAACATTTTTAACAATTCGGTATGAAACCGTTTCCATATCCGTCATTACCATTCCCACTAAATCAATATTGTAAGTATTATTTTTTTTAATAAACTCACTAATATCATTCCGATAACAATAAGGACACTTTACATACCCTATTTTATATAAAACTTTGTCAATTAACAATTCTTTAACTATCATTTCACTTAAAATACTCTTAATATCTTTTTCTAACTTCTTATCAAATTCTGTAATAATAGTCATTTCGGCATTTGTAAATTCTAATTTTTTACTTTCATTTATCATTCGATTAACCATTTTCAAATATTTTTCAAAACCTTGTGTTTCAAAAATAATATGTAAATAACGCGCTTTATCATTCCCTTTACTCTGCCAATCCCACACATCATAAGACCTTGTCCATTCTACAAATTGATCAAGTACTTGTGATTTAACTAAATACTTATTTTTTACTAAATAATCATAAAACAAACTAGTTCCTGAAACCTTAGTACCATTTTTCTCTAAAACAATATTAACAAATTCATATTTATTATTTCCTTCATCAATTTCTGATTTATGATGATCTATTACTAACAATTTCTTTTTTAATATTTCATCATCATTTATCAATGATAATAAAGGTTCCTTAATACATAAATCAGTAACAAAGACTTTATCAAATTCATAAATTTTTTTATTTTCAACATACAATTTTACTTTCTCTGTAATTTCAAAAGTTTTACATAATTCAAATTCTACATTATTAAATGCTTGCTTAGCTAAAAAACAACATCCCAAGCCATCTATATCTTGACTATGTGTAAATAATAATATTTTCATATTTCACCTCTTAACTTTCTAAACATTGTACTATAAAATTATTAAATATTAAATCGGTACAACATAAAAAAAGCTAATATTTCTATTAACTCCTACCTGCTAAAAATGTCTTTGTAATAAAGAAATATCTTGGCTATTATTTAATGTAAGACCTCTTTGACTAATAAAATCTTCCACAGTTTCTTTACCATCAAAAACTTTTTGTATATCAGCAAAATATCTATCTCTATATTTTTGTTTTCTTTCCTTAACATACATATCAAATAATTTCTCAGCAAATAAAATAGATTTTATATATAATAAATTATCAATTTGACGATTGTTTGCCAAACGCGAAGTTTTAGTTTGCATTTCAATAAAACGAGAATATAAATCGGTATTTCTAACTCTTTCACTAATTTCCAAAATTCTACCACTTTCATCCAATTCATAAGCAACTACTTTTTCTAAAAAAATACTAATAATTTCTCTATGTAAATAATCCGCACTATAGCCAATATTTTGTTCTTGCTCAGCATGAGCAATTTCATGTACTAATGTTCCTACAGACAGTAAGTTTAATTGTGAACCAATATCTATATGTGAAAAATAAACTTTTCTATTAGATTCATTTAAATAACCAGGAATCATTAATAATGGTTTAACTATTTGCCCACTCAAAGCATGACCACCAACTAAATTAATATCCAAATCAATCGGACTTTTCTTAATTAATAAAGAATTTACATTATCATAAGCTTCCTTAGCATTTGTCACACAAGAAATAAAACTACTCTTTTCTTGAAGTTCTTTTTCAGTAATTGAATAAACATCATTTATTGTAAAATATTTATTTAAAAATTCAGCTGCTAATTTTTTTACTTCATCTAGATTTAAAGTGTTTAAATCATCTACTTGGCCTTGCACATTATCATATTTTTTACTAAGTAAATTGCGCATTAAAAATAATCTTAAATTTTTTAATTGTTCAATTTTAATATTATCTAAATTTATTCCTTTATATCCATAATATTTAATTTTGTCTTGTAATGCATCTTCTAATGCTACTTGCTGCATTATAATCCCCCTCTTTTTACAAATATGTAGTATAATGACAAAATAAAAAAAGTCAAATTATAATCATAAAAAAGTATACTATTATAAAAAAAGAAAATATAGTTCCTCTAAAATAACAAATAAAGGTTTTACCCTAAATGTTTGCGACTGTTTAGCAGTCCTTTTTTTATACTCAAAATGTACCTTTCTAAACACATTATATCATCACCTATTAAAAATTATAACAAATAAAAAAACATCTGAATATATTAGATGCTTTATAAGTTACTTATCACTCATTATTATCATCAATGCTTCCATCTTGTATTATTCTTTCTGTTACATAGTCCTTATTATATAATTCAATTTCTCCCTTTTGATATGCCAATAATAAATGTTTCCATAAAGAAGAATTAACATACCTAGCTTTCATTGGATGAACTAAATATCTTACCGTATATTCTACATAATCTCCAACAACTTTAGTATATATTATAGGTGTGTAATGATTATAATAAATTCGATAGTCTGTTGAAACGTTATTAAGTTGTCTTTTCATTTTATCAGGAATACCTTTAATGACATCATTATTATTTATAATACGATAAATTACTCCTTTAGCTTTTTCTATATCAAAATTAAGAGGAACCATTACTACCAATTCATTCCAAATATATTTAAAAGCTTTATTATAATTACGCAAAGGATAAGAAAAAATAAGCGAATTAGGAACATGTGTTATAACTCCTGTACTCTGACCTATAAAATCTTCATTATTAACTTCTAACAATTCAAAGCTTAATGTATTAATATTAACTACATCACCTTTATAATTATTTATTTCAATTCTATCTTCTAAATTAAAAGGTTTTTTTATTTTTATATAAATTCCTGAAAAGAAATTAAAAATTAAATCTCTTAAAGCAATCGTAAAACCAGCTGATATAAAACTAATCAAAGTCAAAAAAGCTGATAAATATTTAGACCAAATAAATAAAAAAATAACAAATTTACATATGCTAATAATTATTTTTAATTTATGAGTATACAAATATTCTTTTTTACTATCTTTTATTTTACGTAAAAAATAGATGCCAATTTTTTTAACTATTTCAAAAAATAAAAAAAAGATTATCGTTTTAAAAATTAAAATTAAATATTTTTCATCAATACTTGTTACTTCACTTAAATAATCAATCATAAAGACCTCCTAACAAACATGAATTTACATTATATAAAAGTTCTCTTTAATCTTCAATAAAGATTCTTTAAAATCTTATTACTTTACGTAAAAAAAATTCTATTAAATAGAATCTTTTTTTAACTTATCATCATAATAACAAACTGAAGACGCTATATCTTCTAAAATTTGATTGTTAATCATATGTTCTTTAGGCTTTAAATCTATTTCTAAATATTCTGATACTTCATATGGATATGTTTTTATTTGCATATCAGGATTATGAAATTCTAATCTTCTAAATGTTCTTATAAACTTATTAGTTATATTATCTTGAATTGAATCATTTCTCAATTTTAATTGATATTTTTTATCTTCATCATACATATCAGCTGTCAAATCACGTGATAGATATCTCAAAGGTAAATAAGGAACTCCTCTTACTTTTGTAATATTTTCTCTTTGAAGCAAAGCCATAAATACATTTAATGAAAGAACAAAAGATGGCGTTACATCTGTTATATTACCTTCTGGATAATATTTGAAATTTCCTTCTTTATAATCAAAATATTCATTCATTTCATATTGTTCTATACCTTCATTTAATTTATATAACTTTCTTGCTATTTTCTTATCATAGTATTCATCTTCCATATCTGATGATTTTTTGTTCTTTGGTTTCATCAAACTATAGATATAACAAACCTTTTCTCCATTTTCTATAGCTATTCCATAAGTAATAGTAGCCAAATTATAACTAACTTTTTTATCATTAATATCATTTATTAAACTAACATCTATTTTATAAGGAGTCTCCATAGCTATTCCATGAGTACTATTTTTTATTGCTAGCTTACTATTAAAAAAGTTATTATTAATATCTAATTCTATTCCTTTATTTAAATAAGAAAAAGTAGAATCATTTAGAAAACTCATACGTCTTTTTATAAACTCACATGGTTTTACAAAATCATCAACAGTTGCATTAACAAAAAGATAAGCCATAATATATTTAATCTTATTTTCTTCATCATCTAAAAGATACTTTGGTATTTTTCTTAAACTAGTCAATTCTAGCATTATATACTCAGTTAATAATTCAATAAATTCTTTTCTATTTTCAATAATTAAAGAAGATAAATTATATTCATTTTTATAAAAAGAATAATTATTTTTATCTTCTATATATGTATTAAATGCAATTGGCCAACTTTCACCAGCTATTATAACTTCCCCTTCAGCTGCCTCCTTTATTAATTCTAAGAAAATTTTTTCTATCATAGCTACCACCATCAAAATTATATCATAATTCTTGGTTCATAATATTAATCCTAATTACTAAAATCAAAAATCACGTTTTTTTCTTCATCTAATTTTAATTTACCATTAAAATTTTTACCACTCTTAGAGACAAAACCTTCTATTTTAGCAGTAACCCCTTCCGTAAGTAATTTTTCGACATTCCTTTTAGAAATTGCTCTACCACAAATAATTGTATTTACTTTAAATTTACAGTTTTGATAATCTCGACATCCATAAGCATACCTATTTCTCACAACTTCATTTCCACACATTGGACACTTCCCAACTATATCTCCAAAAAAGCCAATATCGGTATCTTTTTCCAAAGATTCATTATTTTTTTTAAATACTTCCTGAATCTCATGTTTAGCTAAAGTTACAGAATCTTCAACAGTTATTTCATTTTTATAAACTTTTTTTAAAGCTTTACCCATTTCACTCGTTTTGTATTTATCCATCGAAATATTCATTTGCATTAAAGAATTTATTAAATATTCCCCATTTGGCAATATTGTATAAACATCTTTCTTTAATGCAATATAAGAAGATTTTTTAGCATTATCAATAATACCTGTTCTTGTTGCTTCCGTTCCTAATTCTAATCCCTCAAAAATAGCTTTATAATCTTCTGTATCATCCACTTCTTCGCCATTCTCCTGTTTTTCTTCTAATTCTTTTTTATCTTCTTTAAACGGATTCATCAAATAATTATTTAGTGTTTCTATCGTATAATGTTTTGGAGGTGTTGTTTCTTTTTCTTTCAATTTAAACAAAGTATTAACTTTATCACCAATATTTAAATTAGGTAATATTTTATCTTTTGTTGAAGGCTTTTCAAATTTTGTCCACCCTATCTCTTTAATTATTGTTCCTTTTAAAACAAACTCCTCATAATCGCCAACATTAATTTTTATTTCAGTTTTTTCAACTTTACAATCATTAGTACAAAAAACTGCTACAAAACGTTTAAAAACAGTTTGATAAACCAAAAATTCATCTTCACTTAAATTATCTTTATTAGGTATTTTATATGTTGGAGTAATTGCTGAATGTGATTCAATTTTACTATCATCAAAAATTGTTTTTTTATCTTTAAATTCTACTGGATAGCCTATTTTAGCAATATTTTCTAATATTTTTTTAACTTTATCTTTTTCTGCCACTGCTAAATATTCTGAATTTGTTCTAGGATAAGTAAGAAAACCACTTTCATATAATTTTTGAACTATTTCTAAGGATTTATCCATTGCAATCTTATACTTTTTACCTAACAAATTTTGCAATTTAGTCAATGAAAATAATTTAGGTGGATTTAATGTATCTTTTTTTACTTTTTTTGACGTAACAATAGCATCTACACTATTATATTTATCACACATTTCTAATGCTTTAGCTTGATTATTTTTATCAAATTTTTCTTTACTATTTAATTCAACAACTTCACCATTTGTTTCTTCATTACTCCACATTCCATAATATAATTCGGGTTTAAAATTACGAATTGCCATATCTCTATCATAAATTGCCTTAACAATTGGAATTATTACTCTTCCTACTCTTAATAAAGTTCCTGTTTTTAAAGTCGCATATCTTGTTAAATTTACTCCATATAACCAATCTATATATGTTCTCGCAAATCCCTCATTAGCTAAGTTATCATATTCTTTATCCAGTTTCATTTCTTTAAGTCCTTGTGAAATAGTTTCACTAGTTTGATCCGGTAACCATAAACGATATATTTCTTTTTCACAATTTAAAGCATTATGAATACACAAACGAACAATTATTTCTCCCTCACGATCTGAGTCGCCAGCATTAACTATTTTAGTAACATCCTCACGATTACACAAAGTTTTAATTATATTAAATTGCTTTTGTACTCCTGCATCAACTTGTTTAGTATTATCTCTTCTTAAGTCAAATTTAAAAGTTTTTGGAAAACATGGCAAATTATCCATTTTCCATTTTAAATTAGTAGATGGATTTTCATCGTATTCTTCTATATCAACCAAAGAAAATAAATGACCAAAAGCCCATGTTACTAAATAGTCTTGATTAGAATAATAACCATCATTTCTTTTCATTGTTCCAATAGCACTTACTATATTTCTAGCAAGCGATGGTTTCTCTGCTATTATTAAAATCATTATCTATCATCCTTTGTCCAATATTTTAGTATAAATTCAAATAAGCATTCCTATTATAGCATAAAATTTTCCGTATAAGTTTTGCAAAATTTTATTAAAAAAATTACACATAAATTTGTTTTTTATGCTTTTTTCTAACGATTGCTAAGTATTTTAAGGCAAAAAAAAAGGCGACTACCTATTTTCGCATAAACTATCGTCGGCGTATAAGTGCTTAACTACTCTGTTCGGGATGGGAAGAGGTGTATCCACTTAGCAATCGTCACCAATGAATTAATAATACTATATTTTTTACAATTAATCAAGAGTAAGATTAAATATTTTCTTCATTTTTAATATTTTCTTTTTCATTTTCTTTTAATTTATTAAGATCATCAAACATCTTTTGCATAGTTTCATTACCATTTGTTAATTTTTTTATTGTCAAATCTTCAGCTTTATTATTAGCTAAACGCAAATTATTTTCACTGGATAACAATGCTTCTTTTGTTTTTTGCAAATGATCAATTGTCTTATCAATTTCATCTATTGCTTTCTTGAATTTTTCTGAAGCAAGACGATAATTACGACCAAAAGCACTTTTAAAATTATTCATATTTTCTTCAAAATTAGCAATATCTATATTTTGGTTTTGAACTATTTGTAACTCTTTTTTATATTCTAATGATTTTAATGACGCATTTCTTAAAAGAGTTATTAAAGGAATAAAAAATTGTGGTCTAATGACGTACATCTTAGGATATTTATGTGACACATCAACAATTCCATTATTATAATAGTCATTATCTATTTCTAACATTGAAACTAATACAGCGTATTCACATTTTTTTTCTTTTCGATCTTTATCCAATTCTTTAAAGAAATCTTCATTTTTATGTTTGCTTGTGGTCTCTAATGATTCATTTTTCATTTCAAACATTATCGAAATTATTTCAGTCTCATCTTCATCATATTCTCTAAAAATAAAATCGCCTTTTGAACCCGTTTTGATATCGTTATCTTTTTCAAAATAAACATTTTTAAATAATGGTCTTAATTTATTAAATTCATTACTACAATGTTGTTCTAATGATTCACCAATCATCTTGGTCGATTGACGAGCTTTAAAATCTTTATAATAAGCAATCTGTTCATCTTTATCTTTTATTTTTTCTTCATATTTTTCTTTTAAATTTTGTTCTTTGATTAATGATTCCTTTTTATCCATTTCCAACTTTGTATTAAGAGTTTCAATTTCTTTTTCTTTTTCACGTAATACATCTTTTAAAGCTAATTCTTTTTCGGTATCTTTTAATTTTATTTCACTTTTCAAGCCAGTTATTTCCACATTTTTTTTACTTAATTCTTCACTATATTTTTTTTCAATTTTATTAGTTATATCCAATTCACACATTTTTATTTCATTTTTTAAATTAGCTATTTCTAAATCTCTTTTACTTACTTCTGCTGCTAATTTTTTATCAGCTTCTACTGCTGCCAATTTCAAAGCTTCTTTTTGTAATATTGCATATTGTTCTTCTCTCAAATTAATTTCACGCATAAATTCTTTATCTTTAATCTGTTTAACAATTGACTCATAATCTTGTTCATCTATCTTAAAAGTTGTTCCACATTTAGGACATTTTATTTCATTCATTTTATTCCTCCTCATGCAATTATTATAACACACGTTTGTTCGTTAATATCAACTAAAAAAGCTCAATTATATTGAGCTTTTTTACTATCTAAAATTATGATATATTGTCCCTGTTTGAAGAGTATAACCTCTATATGCAGCCATTTCAGATACCGAAACAATTTGATAACCTTTATCTAATAAATCAGGAACTAAAATAGCTACTGCTTCTGCTGTCGATGTATAAATAGAATGCATTAATATTATACGACCATCTAAATTACCATATTTATAAATTTCATTCAATGTTAAATCTTTATTACGATATTTCCAATCTAAGCTATCAACATCCCAATTAATTATTGGCATATTTGCCAAAGCCTTAACAGTAGCATTAGCATTACCATATGGTGGACGTAACAATATTGGTTCTGTCCCTAATACTTTCTTAGAAGCTTCTCGACTTAATTTTAACTCTTGATTTATTGCATCGACACTTAATGTATTTAAATTTTTATGAGAATAAGTATGTGTCCCAACTTCTCCATTTAAAGCTTCTCTTTTAACAACATCAGGATAACGAACAACTAAATTTCCTAAATCAAAAAATGTCGCATGAACTTTATATTTCTCTAAAGTATCTAATATCATTGGTGTTGATACAGGATTAGGACCATCATCAAAAGTTAATGCTACCATTGGCTTTTTCGGATCAATATTTCCTTGAGGAGAAACATTTAATTTAACTTCATGTTTTTCAATTTTTACTGAAGATAAACAGGAACTTGCTATATAGGCTGTCTGATTATTATACAAAACTTGAGTCCAACTTCCACTTTCTCCTATTTTATCAATACTTTCACCATTTTTTAAAACACCCAATATATTAGAATTATTATTTGCATTATCTCTAATATTAACATCAGTAATTGCATAAACTTTTACTTTATTTATATTTTCATTATTCTTATTATTATCAACAATTTCATTATTACCATTATCTTCTTTATTTACTTCAATTAAATTTTTACTTTCAATATACCCTATCTTATCGTTATAAAAAACAATACTCCATGAATTACTTCCCTGACTATAAACACTTATTAATTCATCTTTACCAACTTTATCAATAATTTTACCATCCATTGATGGTTCACTATATAAAACACTATCTTTTAAGATTTTATATTGTGCATTTATAACCTCATATTGTACTTCCTTATTAGTATTTGTATATTCACAAGTATCTTTTATATCTAGCTTTAAGTAATCCTTTAATTCACTCAATGAAATTTCTTTACCACTATTCAAAATAACTAAAATATCATTCTTTATAATATAAATAAAATCTTTTGTAAGAGTATCATCATATCCTTTCAATTTATTAAAATAATCACCTTTAAAAACATCACTTTTTTTTAATAAATTACCATTAATCAAATTATAATTATAAACATTTGTTGTTTGTTCTAAGGTCTTTAAATCTTTATCTTCAACAACACTTTTAAAAACAACATTTAAAGTATAATTAAGTCCTATATAAGTTTCATAATCAAGTAAATAGTAGCTACTATTACTATTTGTACTTTTATACTTAGTAACTTTATCATTAATCAGCTCATCAACTTTTTCTTGAATATCTTTATCTATTTTATCATTACCAATTACAGGATATTCTACCTTATAATAAATATTTTCTTTAGATGCACTTTTAGTTTGTGTTTTACCGATTTCTTTTGTTGTCGATACATTGTCAAAGTTATACTTATTAACAATATCTTTTACACTACTAGTTACATTATTTTTACTACTTTTTAAATACATATTTATTCCAAATAATAATCCTAGTACTAACAATAAAATTAATAAAGTCATTATTATTTTTTTTCTTTTTAACATATTTTTCATCTTATCCACCTACATATATTATACTACAATCATTACTTTCTTAATCTATTGAAGAACTATTTATTATTCTATTTACTATCATTTTACTATCAACAACATATATTTACACTTTAATAACACGACCATTCATAGCATTTCCAATGTACTTTACATAGTTAATTCCACTTCTTGGCTTATCAAACTCATAAATTCTTAATTTACTTTCAGTATAACTATCTAAAGTTGCAATGAATTTATACTTCACATCAAGTAAAGCTTCTTCCTTTGTATCATATTCATGAATCCCACGATATTTGAACCAAGCATTTTCAAACCAATAATATTTATTATTATCTTTAAAAATTAAGAAAGCATGGGCTGGTCCAACATCACTATCTTGGTACATAATAAAATAAGTTCTATTAGAAATATTCATTTTTGATATTAATTCTCTTTCATACTCAACTTGATCAAAACACAATCCTATCTTATTTTCTGCTACTTGATCAGAAGATTGCAAAACATAAATTGCTTTAAAATCATAACCACATTTAATATGCTTATTCTTATTCTTATCAATATAACCCAATCTTATTTTAGCCAATTCTTCAACTACTTTAACGTAAACTGAATCGTATTTTAATATTAACAAGCGTTCACTTTCCGTAGCAGTTGTAAAACCTAAACCTCTAAACAACTTCAAAGCTAGAACATTATCTTTATAAACCCATATATATAACTTTCTATTTTTTTCAATTAATTCATTTATAATTTGAGTTCCTATTCCTTGATTACGATATTCACTAAATAAATATAATTCATCTATCATAAAACCGTCTAAATAATTTATTAATGCATAAGCTCCTATTATTTTACTTTCAATATAAATAAGTTTATAATTTTTATAATTTTCTTGAATATTAAGCGAAATATTATTCTTGATTTTTATCTTCTCTTGATAAGCCAATTTTTTATCCATTACATCATCTATCATTGTAACCGATTTTATACTTGTTAGTATTTCAATATCTTTAAATTCAGCATCTTTTACTTTATAAAGCATATTACCACCTTCATTCTATACTAACAAAAATAGATAAAAAAAACAATAAAAGTAATCACAAATATTACATTTTTCCATAAAAGTACAAGCTTTTTGTGAAATATTTATATTTTCCGTTGGCAAATATTTATATTCTATAATCCTCTAATATATCATTTATTTGTGTAACTATCTTTGCTCCTTGTTTTATTAGCTCATTGGTACCCTCAGAATTGATATTTATTATATTCCCGGGAATTGCATATATATTTTTTCCTTGTTCTAATGCATAATCAACTGTTATTAGTGAACCACTCTTTTTCTTTGCCTCAACAACTAGCACTCCATCAGAAAGTCCACTAATTATTCTATTTCTTCTTGGGAAAGTTTCCTTGCTCGGTTTAGTGCCAATCGGATATTCTGAAATAATTAATCCATTATTTTTTAGAATTTGTTCTTCTAATTCTTTATTTTCAGGTGGATATATATAATTTAA
>OIYO01000256.1_pt1 | contig 51805 bp, 56 predicted proteins | sample 1588191 | NCBI WGS metagenome assembly OIYO01 (sample SAMN03283275) | human gut metagenome | biome: human-associated habitat; material: feces | host: Homo sapiens | place: Peru | collected 2012 | reverse complement strand
CATAAATAGAACGTCTAATTATAGTATTCCTCAGGTTTTGCATTTTGTCAAGGGGGAAAACGAAAATTTATAATAAAAATTAGAAATTTGTTGATAATTGAAAACGCTTTTAAAATAATTATCAGATAAATTTTATAAGCCTATGATTTGTTATTAGGTTTAAAAATAAACGATAATAAAGAGTTATATATGAAGGAGTTGCGTATATGAAAAGTACCAAAGATGATTTTTGCGGATATTTAGAAATAGAAAATAATAAATATACTTACAATATATCAAATGACCTTGTCACCGTGCTTCCGGCGCAAAGCGAAAGTCGAAGAATATATGAAAGTTTTTGTTATCTAATGACACATAACACTGATGTGCCGGAGTACTTTTATGGGGTAGATGATGATAGTGAGATTGCAATATTGCGCAAAGGAAAATTTGTGACAAGTCCTACGGGTATAGGTGTTTCTGCCAAATTCAGAACACCGATAATAGTAAAGTCAAGCGGAAACGCTGACGATTTTTGCAATAGGTTAACAGCACCTTGGAATAAATTCCACGGTTACCCATATTTTTGCCGAAAAGGAAAGCGGTTTTAAAATCATAGTCATAGACGTGCGGGATATTAAAAGCATTGAGCCTGACAAAAGAAACCCGGATTTTCTCGGCAGCGTGACTGTTCTCGATATGCTTAAAGGCGTTAAAGAAGATTATGTTGTTGAAGTGACAGGCGAGTGGGAAAAGCGGCGGGACGGAAACTATTTTCCCTGGCAGTTTAAGGCGGCAGACTATATCGTTTGCGAATTTGAAACGCCTGTTTTAATGCAAAGGTTTTTGTCTTCACTTAAAAGCGCAGGACCGGAGACGGCAAGAAGAATAATGAGAATTTTTCCTGACCCTCAGAAAGCAATAGAGGAAAATCCGACGGCGCTTGCGGGTATCGGCGGGATAAGCTCCGAGCGCGCGGCGAGAATAAGAGCCGAATTTCTCGAAGAAAATGAAAGACGCAGCCTTGCGACTTTTCTGCATAGGTACGGCTTTAAGACTGAAATGGTAAACGCAATTTCCGCAGAGCTTGGTAACGATGCAATGAAGATAGTAAAAAGCGACCCGTACTGCATGTACGAAAAGGGCTTTGCTTCATTTAAAACGTGCGACAGAATAGGAAACGACTGCGGGATAACGCCGTATGCGATGTGACGAATGAAATGCCTTGTGCGCGCGGTGCTTAAAACAAAAGCAGGTGCAAAGGGACATACATTTTTACCCGCCGACCTTTTAACGGAAGAATGAAATGCTTTTTTAAGTAGTGGTTTTATTCGATGAATTTGATAAAATCTTCTGCAATAATGATAATAACGGCATATCTCCGCAGACTTTAATGCTGAGTTTGTTCGACTGTATATCTGTGGGCAAAAAACTGTTTCTTATTACCTGCAATGAAATAAGAAAGCTGAACGATTACCTTATTAACCGACCGGGCAGATTTCACTACCATTTCAGGTTCGATTATCCGTCTTACGAAGAAATACAGGAATATCTGCAAGATAAGCTTGAAGAAAAGTATTACGGCGAAATAGAAGGCGTAGTGGCATTTTCAAGAAAGGTAAATCTAAATTATGACTGTTTAAGGGCAATAGCGTATGAAATTTCAAACGGACAGACATTTAAGGAGGCAATAAAGGATCTGAACATTGTTAACATTGAAGCGGTAAAATATGAGGCGGTACTGCATTTTGAGGGCGGCGCCACACTGTCTGCACGAGGTGTGTATATTGACTTTTTCTCTCAGGAAAAGGCGGGAGCATATCTTTATGACAATTTGGGTAACAGCCCTTGCAGAGTCGCTTTCGATGTGAAAAACTGTATTTTTGACGGCAGACTTATGACTAATGTTGTTAAAGCAGAGGATTTGAGCATAGAGTTTGGCTGCTATGATGACAGCGATAGCGAAACTACCGAAAAGTTCAAACAGCTTAAACCATCTTATCTTACGGTTACGCGCGAAACGAATACGAATATTCACTATGCGGTTTAAAAACGGCGTCAGGGAGATTTATATGAAAACAATAAGAATAGATGACGCTTTACAAATTCCTGAATCTGATGTTACGCACGAAAACCTTAAAATTATGTTCGGTACGGGTATTTCAATGTATAGTAAAAACCAAAGAGGGGACAGAGTAGGATATTACAGAACCGGGGTTCAGACGCGGCTCGGTGATATTGAAATTTCTGCGTGGATCAAGTTGGCGGAAAAGCTTATTGAAAAAGAAAACGGTCAAAAGCTTTATGCGGAATTACTTGAATGGGCAAGAGAATACGGCTGTATCAAACCAAAGACTGAAGCGGATATAAAAGAAAAGGCGTTAGATTAAAGCAGATAAGGCAATAAACAAATTGAAGGATTAAATTCTTAAAAAAGAAAGAAACGAGGAATGTGACATGGGAAAGACTACTAAAGAAATAGCAGATGAGATATTAGATAGAAACAATAGTGAAAATTATATAAAGGAAAGAAAACCTAAATCGCCAAAAATATTATTATTTTTACTTATTGCAATATTTCTGACCACCATTGGAACTATGGCGTGTATCGGGTCGTTATCAGACAACAAGGTGAGTTTTTTATCCAACCTAATTACCATAGGAATCACCGTAGCTATATTTTATATAACGATACATAATGAAAAAAGAAAAGAATATAAATTAGCACGTAAAAACGCCCTTTTGCTTTCTGAAATATTAGATTCTATAACTAAACAGCTTTCACAAATTGATAACGGGTATAAGATAATAGTTTTTTATCCTCAGGAATGGTTAGAGTATTTCAAACAGTGTTCGTTGTACTTGAAATACGATTATTTTGATATCTTAGTTAACGAAATAAACACAGTTAATTTAATCAACAATGCTATTGAAATGGGAAATGAAGAACTTCTATGCAAATTGTTAGAGGAACGCAGAAATAAAATCAAAGATTCTGCAGCTGATTTTGATATATTTGCGGTGTGTCACAATTTGAGAATGTTTGCACTTGAAAAGCCCGAGGATAGCTCTTGGAAAGAACAAAAAATATATAAAGAGTTTGACCAATTCGTATTGGATAATTATACTACTAAGATCAAACAATTAACAGAAAACCATTTAAAGGAATTAAATGGCAGTTGTGATGTTGATATTATGCAGCACTATGTTGTTGAAGAATTAAGAAAAGAGTCTGCGTTTAAAAGTGGCAAATATAATCATATAGCAATGCAAAACAAGGCAATTTTTAAACCCATTTTTAAAGTGTATCTTTGTTTAACCGAAGAAGATAATTTTAGTTTATGTTGGAATGTTCTTACTTTGAAGAATAGCAACAAATAGAAATTGTATTGCTGATTGTAGAAAGATAAAACCGATTTCGATTTTCTTGCGTATAGAAAACATCATTATTATAATATTAAAAATTTCACAACAAAACGCGGCGGGAAGTAATTTCCTGCCGCTAATTTTTTATATAACCAAATTATGTTTTGAAACAGTTTCGGGAATTTAAAATTACAGGTAGAGGTATTTTTATTTTTTCATATCCCGAACAATAGCGTTTATGTGCTCAAGCTGCTCCGAATTTAAGCCTTTAAGATTTTCCATTGTTTCATTAAGGCAATCGGGCGCTTTAATAGATACGTCAAAGAACTCTGCTGGTTCTATGTTAAAGTATTCGCAGATATAAAAGAAAACGGTCATAGATGGCAGAGCGTCGGTAGTCTCAATTTTATTGATATACGATTCCGATTGCCCTAAGCTTAAACTCATATCACGGGCGGATACATTCTTTTGCTGTCTTAATTCTATAAGTCTTTTTTTAAACATTTCTTCATACATAGTATACATCACCGTATATAATTGTACTCTATACATATCTTAAAAATACGGAAAATAAATATATATTTACATTGACATACAGAATTATATTCTGTAAAATATAGTATAGTAGCGAACTGAATTATTATGGTCTGGAGGCATTTGTCAGTATGAATAATATAAAAGGTGGGGAAATTTGTCTGTTTCCGTATAAGTGGTTTGAGGTGAATGATATAAGGATAAATTTTAACAGTACATACGAAGAAGTACATAAGCTGCTCTTATTTTCAAAGGAGGGGTTGCCGAGCTGCTTTTCAAAAAGTGAAATAGACGAACCGAGCGATTTTTCCGAATATGCCGGAAGTATTAAATTTATTTATAACGAAGACAAATTAAAATCGGTAGAAGTATACGGAAACGGTGCGGTAGTCCTATCGAGCGAATACTGCTGCCTTGATTCAAAATGGAAGCATAAGAAAAAAGCGATAGAAAAAATTTATGATGAAATATGCGAAACGGCAGGAATATGTATTTTAGATAAATTCGGTATGATTATAATGTTGGGCGATCCGTCAGAGTATATTATTTCATGTGAAACGGATTTTAAAAACAGAACCGAAAAATATTGCAAGAATTATTTGCCTTCCTGATGTAATTAAGGTTGAAAAGGACGAGCCGTTATGATAGAATACTCTCACAGAATTATTATGAGGTGAGCGTATGGACAGGCAACGGAACAGGAGAATATTTGCCGGATTTTACAGACGGTATGACGGCAAGTATATTTATGTTGTGGTGGTTGTCTCCGACGCCGACACCGATGAAAAAATCATGATTTTTCATTACGGAACCGAAACCTGCGGCTGCAAGTATTACACAATGACGAAAAAATCTTTTTGTGAGCAAGCCGAGGTAAACGGAGAATGGGTAGACAAGTTCACCCGCCAGCCGCAGGTGAAAATCACCGATACGCATATTTCAAATTTGGAGAAGCAGGTTTTCCCGGTCCTATCCGTAAAAAGCAATCAAAGGATGCGGAAGAACTGCTTTATGAGAACCGCACTTACCGCCGCGCCGAAACATATACCGATTATGCAAAGGATATCTGCAAAAACTATAAATCGGATGTGCGTAAATATAATTTGTGCGTTACACAAAAACGGTATATCGGCGTTTCGGGCAAAACGGATTTTAATATACTGAAAGAAGATATAACTTTTTTAAATGACTGTTTTAAAACCGTGCTCAAAAGCTATGCCGCATATTTTAAGAAAAGATATATAAACGGAATGTCAATTCGGAAATATGCGGAAGAACACGGAATGAACCGCGGCAGCGCCGACTACATCAATAAAAAATTTATTTCCGAGCTTGCGGCGGCACTGAAGGCTCGGGACGATTCAAACGGCGTATGCCGACTGAGTAAAAAGTAAACCGTATAACAAACATATTTAGCATCTGTTGAAATGCAGGTGCTTTTTTTGCGCCCAAATCATTATGACATAGCTATTCTTCAGAAGCCTGCAAATGCCTCAGAGAATTTTTTTGAGCTTGAAAAACGAATAAGAAACGATAAAAGAAGCTTTGGAGTTTCAGCAAGAATTTCAAGAAATAATATGTTTCAAATAGTTGTTTCTTTACTGGCAAATGCAGTTATAACTATAGATGATTTGAAAGATTTCAGCGATGAGTTTACAGAAGCAGTCAATTTCTGTATTAAAAACATTATAAAAGAATAAGCATATTTCGGAAAAGCGGCGGATTATGGGTGAATGAATATGGGATTACTAAATTTGGCAAGCTATAAATCGGTTTGGCGCGGATATGAATATTTTACGGATAATTATGTGATAAACCGTACAAAAGAAAGCGAAACAAAAATCAGAGGTATCGTCCGCAGCAGCGGGCAAAAGCATTATAATGTTTTTATAGATTTGGAGCATCCAAGAAAATCCCAATGTAATTGTCCGCATGCCGACGGAAAAAGAATTATTTGCAAGCATATGATAGCCTTGTATTTTTCAACTTTTCCAAAAGAGGCAGAGAAATATTACAATGACGTCATTAAATACCGAGAGGAGGAAGAACAACGGCAGGAGGAACTGGAATACAATGTAATTGATTATCTGCATAAACTGAAAAAATCAGAATTGGAAGAACTGGTGCTGCAAATACTGTTTGACGGCCCCGAGTGGCAATATGAAAAATTTATAGCAGAAAATATTGATTTGTGAGAAATATAAATGTGTTGATAAATCTTTTGCTTTATTGTAAGAAAATAAGCAAGAAAATAAGCAAGTCAAATGGCAGAAGGAAGGAAAATCGGTCAAATTATCGAAAAATCACGGCATAACTGCTTAGGCTATACCGTGATTTAATCATTTGCAGGATGTAGGGAGCGCAAGTAAGTTCCTGACTCTTTTTTGTAAGTGCTTTTCAATCGCCGTTAAGCGTTCTTCGGGAAGGTTAATGCTCGGATGACGGGTGAATTTAAAATCTATAAGCTTGCGAAGTTGATTTTTCTGTTTGATTCCCATAACCTCGGCACAAATGCTCTCGTATGAAACGCCGTAAGGATTAGAACGGGTTTTGGCATATGCGTCTAAATTCTTAATATCGCCATCTAAGGCATAATTGAAAAGGGATAAACCGTTATCAAATATAGGGGCGGGCGAAATAATTTTACCCGTATGATTGTCCCTTAGTATACCGAAGTTTCCGAAATGTCGGTCTTCGTTGTAGATCACCGCGTCAAATACAAGCATACTTTTAAGACTTTCGGAAAAATTGTTGCCGAGCGTTTGGTAATAATCAAGGCAAGACTTAATGCCGCCCGTTTTTACAATCCTTCCGATAGATACAAAAGAAGTGTCAATATCGGTGAATATTTTACATTTGGACGCTAATATGCCCTTCCAGTTTTCCAAATCATATTCAACCGCATTTAAGCCCATTGCCTTTGCAATCTGACAGGCGTAGTATTCGGAATACGGCTCTTTACCCGAATTGGCAAAGCCCTCGGTTCCGCCCTTGTAAAGATAAATTCCGTCATTTTCAATGAATCGCCATGCTTTACGGAGCATACCCTGTGTGGTAAGCTCGGGCGAAGTTGTGAAAGCCTGATTTGCCGTGCCGACGCCGGTATAAGCCACCAATGACAAAACCTCTGAAAAGCGGTTTTCGTAAAGGTTGTATTCTTTGAAGGTGCCGCTAAAATCGGACGGTACAACCCAATAGCTGTCGTTCAACGAAAGACCTTTACATACATCAATAATTCCCTTTGTATTATTAAGGCTGAGGCCGAGCGTTTTTAATATTTCATCAACAAATGCGCGGTTTTTCGGAATGACTCTGCGCTCCAGCCATTTAATAACACCGTCGTCAGTTACCTCTAAATCCAAAGGAAAAAGGTTTTTCATATCGGTATTTACAGATAAAATATGAGCTTTTAAGCCTTCTAATCCCTTTTCTTCAAGTGTAAATGTCAGTATTTCATCATCATACAATCGAAGCGAATAGCAGTTGTTCATTTCCGTTTTCCTTTCCTCTAAAAGTATATTGACATCTTTGCCGAGAGCCTCAGATATTTTTATAAGCATATCAAGGGATAAGTTTTGTGAGCCGCTTTCTATTCGGCATATATTGGAACGTTGTGTTCCGATTAAGCTTGCCAATTCCGCCTGTGACATTTGCTTTTCGAGCCTTGCCTCGGCAAGCTTTGAAATTATTTGCTGCCTTGAGCGCAATATATTATTATCATTCACAAAATATCCCTCCTCATATATATTTCAATTCTGTATATTATGTTATCATATTTGATAACATAATGTCAAGGAAAATTACAAGTGCTCTTATTTTTTGATAATAAATATCAAAAAATTCTTATAGATGCTCACAGAAAAGGTTAAAGCACACTTTGAAAAAGGAAAATAAGGCGCAAATTCACTGATAATAAACCGATTTTAAAATATTGACTATTCGTTACGAATATGGTAAGATATTTGTGGTGATAGTATTATGGAAAAACGGAATGCGAACATTATTGTCGGAGCTGCCGGCGGTACATCCGGAGGAAATTCTAAAACATATAAAATCTCGTTGCCTACAAAATGGGTAACTGAATTAAAGCTTACGGATAACGGAGCAGAGCTTTGTTATGATGGAGAAAAAATCGTAATTCTGCCGCGCCTTTCGTTTGAGGAATTTTACGCCGATAAAAAAGCAAAGGGTCATAAGCTTTTGCATATGGAATTTTATGACAAAAATGTACTGTGTACGGAAATATGTGCAGATCAAAACGATAAAACTCTTTCCGTAAAGAATTATACCGATAATATAGTAAAAACGGCATTCGGCAATAATTTATTTCCCGATTGGAAGGATTTTGAAGGCTTTTTAGAGGAGCGTTGCATTCCTGAGAGCCGCAGCGGTATAAGAGAGTATCTGGAAGCATTGGGACTTGATAGGTACGACCCGCTTGAAATAATTAAGAAAACAGGCGGCAGAATGGCGGAGGATGAGCAATGGATAAAAACAGAGGAAATAAAATGACCGTAAAGCTTGTAAGCAATGAAAAAATTGCGGAAACCTCCTCAAAGGGCAATCAGGAAAAATGGTTTGATAAAGAAACAAATAAGTGGTATAAATTAGATCAATTCGGTTACGAGGCGCTTGCCGAAACCTTAATTTCAAGGCTGCTTGAAAAAAGCAATATAAACAGTGACACGCCGTTTTCTTTTGCAAAATATCAAATGGAAAGACTGAATGTTCATGGCAGGGACAGAACAGGCTGCTCAAGTGAAAGCTTTTTAAAAAGCGGTCAATCAATCATCACGCTGAGTCATCTTTTTTCAAGACAACTCGGGATTTCCCTTAAAGATAAATTGACGAAACTGACGAGCGATAAAAAGCGGATAGAATACTTGGCAACAGCAACGGCGGAGTTTACGGGTCTTAAAAAGTTTCCCGAATATTTAACCATTTTATTTGAAGTGGACGCACTGTTTCTTAACGATGACCGACACCTTAACAATATTGCCGTGCTTGAAAAAAACGGAAGCTTTGATTATTGCCCGATATTTGATAACGGTGCGGGGTTGCTTTCTAACACGCAGTTTTCGCCTATGGATATTGAACCCAAGGGACTTATAAAGTCAGTAATTGCCCGTCCGTTTAATACCACATTTAACCGTCAGATGAATACTGCGAGAGCGCTTTTCGGCAAACAACTGAAAATTCCGCAGTTTACCGGGAAGGAAATTACGGCAGAGCTTAAACCGATGCTTGAATTTTACGCCGAGCGCGACAGAGGACTGATTTCTGACCGTGTTGTCGAGTGTATTCTTGAAAGACAAATGTTTAACAAATAATATTTTATCATTAAAGCTAAATAAGATTATGGCTGAATAAGTTTTTGCTAAGTATTATTTATCATAAAAACCGAGATGTTATTGTCAAGTAAAAATCAATTTTACTTGACAAAATAACTTGATTTAAGTATAATAATAACATAGAAATCAGAAGAGAGGTGTAGAATAAGTGAAAAGAAATCCTGTGGTAAAGAACGCGCTTGCCGAGTTTAAAGAAAACGAGCTGATTGTCGCAAGCAAGCTGTATAAAGAAAAGCTTGCTTCACAAATCAGCGAAGCGGCATACTATAAAACACTTCAAAGAATGTGCGAATCGGGCGAGCTTGTAAAGATTGCAAAAGGCACATATCATTTGCCGAAAGTAAGCAAGTACGGGATCGTTCCGCCGTCAGAAAAGGAAATCATATCTGCATTTACTGAAAATGAAACCGGTACGGTTGTCGGTTACTCATTATACAATTCACTGAATTTAACAACTCAAATATCCAAAACGGTCACTGTTATGTCTTCTGCACTTGAGGGATTGACTAAATCAATTCGTAATGTTATTGTGCATCAAGTGCCGTTAGAATTTTCAAAGGAAATAACAAATATGGTTCACGGTTTGGAAGTTCTGCAAAACTTTAATGAGATAGAAGATATAAATTATTCTGCATTTCTTGCGTATACAGAACGATTGGCAGAATCTTTCAGCGCGGCTGCGTTTGAAGAAATTGTTTCTGCTAAAGCCTATAAAAAGTCAACAATAGCATTTTTGCGCGAGATATTGAATTATTATAAGGTTAAGAATAACCTAAACGGTCACTTATCAACCCTATCGGAATATAAATATCCCAAAATGGAGGAACTGCATGAAGCTGCACGAATTTACAACTGAGTTTAGAGATTTAATATCAATAGTATCTGCCGATAAGCATTTACCGGAGTCTGCCATAGAGCGCGATTATTATATTGTTTTGCTCTTGAAAAACTTGGCTGACAGCGAATATTCGGAAAAATGTGTATTCAAAGGCGGCACTTCGCTGAGTAAGTGTTATCCGGGTTCTATCGAGCGTTTTTCCGAGGACATTGATTTGACTTTCTTGGGAATGGATGAAAGCGATAAAGTCTGTGACAAAACCATTAAAAAGATTGAGAAAGTAATGACCGTAGGCGCAGAAACGCAAAAGATTGATGCGGAGCGCTCCAATCGCAGTAAAAGTATGTATGTGTGGTTTGGCGACAGGGCAGATCGTGTTAAGCTTGAAATTGGCAGCAGTGTTCGTCCCGATCCATATTCCAAGAAAACTCTTAAAACATATATTCAGGAATTTCTCGAAGAACATAACGGCGCTGACGATATTGAAAAATACGGTCTTCAAGAAATAACACTGAATGTGCTGAATATTGAGCGAACCTTTGTTGATAAACTGATGTCGGTTAAGCGCCACGCTATTTGCGGGACGATAGAGAAGAAAGTCCGCCATATTTACGATGTAACAAAACTGTTTTCTCTGCCGGAAATTCAGGCATTTCTTGCAGACAGGGACGAGCTTAAACGCTTGATAGATATAACAAAACAAACTGATTCTTATTACCTCGAAAAGCGGAATATCAGTAAGGAATACAATCCTGTCGGTGCATACGATTTTGATTCATGGAAACATTATCTTAACGAGCAGGTTCGTGAAACTTATGAGAATTTACACAAGGAACTGCTTTATACCGACGAACAACAGAATTTTGAGGATGCAATCAGTGTGTTTTTTGAAATTAACAATATACTCAAAGACATTGGTGAGTAACCTTTGTGGTATATGTTTTTATTTAGATTTTAATACTTTTTTAAGTTAAATCAAAAAATCAATTCCAAGTTAAAAATGGTCGAATTTTTTGGAAAATAAAGTTATGAAAACAAAGGTGAAAAACGGATTGTAAACATTGAGAGGAGTGTATTATTGATGGATACCTTAACAAGTATTCCTGCAAGTTTTATTAAAGACTTTAGTTCATTACATGTGGCTGATTTGACAACGGATGAACATACTTTACTTGTTGATTATATTGCTTTAACCAGAGATATAATCGAAGCAAATCAGTTATTTGAAGTTTTTTATTTTAATCTACTTAATTTGCAAAACTCTTTTATTCTTCATTATGATGATGAGATTTCGAGAACAGAGCATTGTCCCGATTGCAGTTCTGACTTTATTGCAATTAACGCATTTGTTATAAATCTTATTAGTTCGTCAAAAACATTAACTGAGTTTTCGAGAACAACTGCTAAAAGATGGCTTGGAGATGACAATAATAATTACAATTTATATGTAAGCAAAAAGTATGACGAATCTTTCAATTATCGCTTTTTAATAAATCTAAGAGATTATATGCAGCATGGATATCTTCCTGTTAGTTTTTTTGATGGTAGATATAGTTTTGATCCGGATCAAATATTAGATGTGGCCCACTTTAATGTAAAAAACAAACTTAAAAATGATTTGGAAAATTTCATTAAAGAACTTGAGGTTCCTGACCAAACAAATCCTCAAATAGCATTAACATTTGCTATATCAAGTTTTGTAGTAACAGTAACCGATATTTACAGAAAATTTCTTTATTATTTTCAAAGGCCTGTCTCATCGTCATACAATGAAATAAAAGAACTTATCAAAGAGAAACCTTCTATTGTTTGCAATTACCACAAAGACTTTGAAGGGTATATAATTTATGATATCGAAGAAGATGGATTTCATGCTTTTAACTCTAAAGATAACCCAAACAATATGATAAATGACTACGCAAAGCGCTGTGCAGAGATTTATAATGATGAAAAAGCGGCGTATGATGAACTACGTACCCATTTTAAATTTGTGACAAATGCTAAGATTTAAAATATAAATAAAAACTGCAAAGAAATAAACCTCTGGTACAAGTTTAATCTGTCTGTTAGTCTTTATGGCACAACATTGGCACTGAATTGCTATTGAAATGTAAAAAGCCATATGTTAAAATGGGTATGCTCAAAAAAGTATCACGAGAAAACAGCGACGGCATCATCTTTACGGATGGTGCTTTTTTGTTGCGGAAAAACGGAGGTAATTAAGTGAAAAAAAGAATATGTAAGGATATGCCCGGCAGATGTAAGCACATCAATGTCGGGCGATTGCTTTTTCTGTCATTTTTGTGCGTAACGCTTACGGCGTGTTTCTCACTTGACGCGTGCGCCGCGGGCGTTACGGTATGGCAAAAGGCAGAGGAAATAATGAAGGATGTATATAACCATATACTTGCTATTTCAACAATAGCGGGAATTGTTACGGCGGCTATCGCGCTGCTTATGCTCAACTTTTCAAAATCGGACAGGACCGTAACAGAATCGCGGGCGTGGCTTAAAAGAATTATTGTGACTTGGGTTATACTAAACGGGCTCGGCTTTATTATGGCATATATCACGCCGTTTTTCGCAGACGGCCGCTGGAACGGATAAGCGGGTGACATATGGGAATATTGGACGGAATTGTTGAATGGTTTGCAGAACAGGTAATGAAATTTCTTGATTTAATCAACTCGTCGGTACTCGGAGCGCTGGGCTGCAATATGTCAACCTTTAAAAGATATTTCCCCGCTGTCGAAACTATGTATAAGGTGTTTGTGGCTCTCGGTATAGGTCTTATTCTGCTGAACCTTGTATGGCAGCTTTTTAAAAACTTCGGCGCTCCGCTCGGCAGTGAGGCGGAAGATCCGCTTAAACTTACCTTGCGCTCGGCGGTCTTTATTCTGCTTGTATATTTCGCGGATGAAATAGTTGACCTAATACTTAAAATAGGCGGCACGCCGTATAAATGGATACTTAATTCCGAGCTGCCGCCTCTTAATTTTGAAAACTTCAATTCGGTGCTGCTTACCATTCTCGGCGTGTGCTGCAACGGAGCGGTGACCGTTATAGGTCTTGTCATTCTGCTTATACTCGCCTGGAACTATATAAAGCTGCTCTTTGAGGCGGCTGAAAGATATGTACTGCTCGGAGTGCTTGTGTTTACGGCACCCGTGGCTTTCGCTATGGGTGCATCCAAAGCTACGGGCAATATCTTCGCCGCTTGGTGCCGTATGCTCGGCGGGCAGGTGTTTTTGCTTATTATGAACGCATGGTGTTTAAGAGTGTTTACAAGTATGGTCGGCGCGTTTCTTGCAAATCCGCTGGCTGTGTGACGGAGGGGTTATATGAAAAAGTATTTTAGGTTTATAATATCTGCGGCGGTTCTTGTCGGTATATTCTCCGTATCGGTCTTTGCCCTTACCGAAAACGAGGTGCAGGATGAAGTCTCCCGCATAGGCAGAGAGGGCGTTACAGGAAATATTTTTGTCTGGTTTCTCTGCGCAGTCGCATTCCTAAAGGTATCGCAGAAGATTGACAGCTTTATGTCCTCACTCGGAATAAATGTCGGGCATACGGGCGGGTCTATGTTAGCCGAGGTTCTTATTACCGCTAAAAGCATCGGCAGTACATTTAAGGGCGGCGGTAAGAGTGTCTCGGCAGGAAAATCCAACGGTGCATCGGTCAATACCGCCGCATTTAAAGGCGGGCTTTCGGGCATGGTCGGCAGAGGTATAACAGGCAATGCTGTTAAAAACGCAAACGGCACAAAAAACGGCGGTATCGGCGGAAAAATATTCGATTCATCGCTTGCAAAGGGCGGCGGCTTTGCAAACAGGGTAATAGGCAATATTGCTAACGGAGATATTGGGACAGCCGGTACAATATCCGGTGAAAATGCGGGAGCCGCGCTTATGTCGTACTTAGGATTTACGGCGCTTGGAGAAAATGCGGAGGATGTACCGTCTTTTAATAATGTGGAGATAGGCGGCGGGCGGATAACCGGCACGGAAATATCCGACAGTAATCCGCAGGGTATAAAATTCGCTATGTATAGTGCGGATAAATACTCCGCACCAGAGGGCAACTATTCAACCGTCACCGCCGCGGACGGTACGGCTTGGTATAAGCAATACGCCGAAAACACCATAGTTCAAAAGCCGTTCGTTCATTCCGACGGATATGTAGACCGCGGCGATACGGTGGAAAAAAGAATACCCAAAGCCCCTAAAAGAAAGGACAGGCAGTAATGGCGGAAAACGGAAATAACGCGCTCGGTAATGCTCTCAGCGCCGCCAACGCCGTAAGAGGTGCGGTTAAAACAGGAAAAGCCATTGCCGCCGCTGCCAAAGGCGGCGCAGTGGGCGGAGCTGTCGGTGCGGCTGCGGCATTCGCCTTTGAAAATCGCAGACTTATTGCGGCGGTAATAATAGGACTTACGGTGATTCTATTGCTGCCTGCCGTTATAATAAGCATGCTGCCGTCCTTAATATTCGGCGGTACGGACAGCCCCGAACTTAATAACCCCGTGGCGGTTACGGAAAATATACAGGCTGCGACCGGCGTTATAAATACGGTGTTCGGGGAAAATCTTGAAAAAATATCCGAAGAAATAGAAAAGGATAAAACGGAGGGTATAAAATCGGAAATAATTTACCCTCAAACGCAAGATACGGAATATACCGCGGCGCTTATTATCTCACAATATTGCGCGGCAAGGGAAAAGGATTACAAGGATATATCTCTGCCGGATTTTGAAAGTACGGTAAAAACCGCAGATAATATTTACCGCTATGAAAAGACGGAAGAAACAAGAACAATAGAGACAGCAGTAACCGTGGTAAACGCCGAAACGGGCGAAGAAACGGAAAATATTATTGCGGCTGAAGAAAAAGTGACGGTGTATACCGTATTTTATAACGGGGAAGATTATTTTGCAGAGAGCGTTTTTAATCTGAACGAAGAACAAAGGACGCTGGCAGATAATTACCTTGAAAATTTAATGTTATATTTAAGCGGAGGTATTTAAAATGAAGTTGTTAATTGTATCTTTGGTTTCACTGTGGACGGGCGGGTTTATTGGTGTTGCGGCAATGTGCCTTTTTCAGATAAACCGCGGCAGGGGTACGGAAAGGAAAACAAATGAGCGAAAGGAATGAGAACAAGGTATATATTATTCCGCCTGACTTTATTCAGAGCGGCACTTTATTCGGCGGACTCGTTAAGTTCAGAAATGCGCTTGAGGCGGCGGTTTTAGCTTTTTTGGCGGGCTTTCCCGTTTTAAAGCTGCATATAGGGCTTACGGCTAAGATAATTATTCTCTGTCTTACCGCCCTGCCGCTCGGTGTTTTGGGGCTTGTGGGAATTAACGGCGAGAGCCTTTCGTCCTTTATTTTCGGTTTTTTAAAGTTCCTTAAAAACAGGCGGGTTTTAAAAATCGGGGACGATAGGAAAAACTCCGTTTCCGAATATCTGCCGATAGAGAAAATAGAAAACGGGATAATATATACCAAAGACAAACGTTACATAAAGGTAATAGAGGTTTTACCCATAAACTTTTTGTTAAGGAGCGCAAGAGAGCAAAGAAGTATTATTTACTCCTTTGTTTCTTACCTTAAAATAAGCCCCGTGAAAATGCAGTTTAAAATCATAACCAAAAAGGCGGACACCAAAAAACACCGTGATATAGTCCTTAAAGAAATGGAAAAGGAAACGGACGAAAGCTGCCGCAGGCTGCAAAGGGATTATTTAAAGCTAATAAACCGTATAGGCTCTAAGGAAGCCACTACCCGCCGTTTCTTTATAGCCTTTGAATACGAAAACGGCGGGCGGAGAGTAAAGAACGATGAAAGCGAGGCGGTTGCCGCACTACAGACCGCCGCGAGAACAGCGGTAAATTATTTAAAGCAATGCGGAAATAAGGTAATAATCCCGGATAACGAAGACGAATTTACCGCAGATATTCTGTACGGCATTATCTGCCGTGATGAGAGCTTTAAAAAGCCGCTTGCCGAAAAGGTTGCGGAAGCTGCGGCAAGGTATATTGCAGAGGGCAAAAGCACGGATAATATTGCTGTTACCGAATTTTTATCTCCCGAAAGCACGGACCTTACGCACGGCAGATATATTAAAACAGGCGCTCTTTACCGCGCGTATTATATTATTCCGTCAGGCGGGTACAAAACTCAGGTGCCTGCCGGGTGGTTAAGTCTGCTTATAAACGCGGGCGACGGTATTGATACCGACTTATTCCTGTTCCGCCAGCCTAAAGAGCAGGCGGTGCGCAGGCTCGGTCAGCAGCTAAGAATAAACCGCTCTAAAATACGCGAGGCAAGCGACACAAACACCGATTTCGACGACCTTGACAGCGCAATAAGCAGCGGATATTTTTTAAAAGAGGGGCTTGCAAACAACGAAGATTTTTATTATATGAGCATACTTATAACCGTAACCGCCTATACGCCCGAAGAGCTTGAGTGGCGGGAACGGGAATTAAAGAAAATGCTTGTTTCGCAGGATATAAATATTTCCGCCTGCACATTCCGAGAAGAAGCGGCTTTTCTTTCGTCCCTGCCGCTGGTTTCTCTTGAAAAGCATTTGTATAACCGGGCGCGGCGCAATGTGCTGACAACGGGCGCCGCAAGCTGTTATCCATTTACCGCATATGAACTGAGCGACGACAACGGCATACTTTTAGGGGTCAACAAATACAACAATTCGCTTGTTATAGTGGATATTTTCAATTCCGCAGTATACCGCAACGCCAATATTGCAATAGTGGGCACGAGCGGAGCGGGAAAAACCTTTACAATGCAGCTTATGGCTTTGCGTATGCGAAGAAAAGGTATACAGGTGTTTATAATAGCCCCATTAAAGGGTCACGAATTTTTAAGAGCCTGCAAAAATATAGGCGGAGAGTTTATACAGATCTCTCCTGCCTCAAAAAACTGCATTAACATTATGGAAATAAGGAAAACGGATAAAAGCGCCGACGAAATTATAGACGGCGGGCATATTGAAAAATCCGAGCTGGCGAAGAAAATCCAAAGCCTGCATATCTTTTTCAGTCTGCTTATTCCGGATATGACCCACGAAGAAAAGCAGTTACTTGACGAAGCGCTTGTAAAGACCTACGCTTTAAAGGGCATAACGCACGATAATAAAACGCTTGCAGATAAGGCCGACCCCGAAAGATACAAGGAAATGCCGGTACTCGGTGACTTATATAATATCCTTATTTCCGACACCTCGACCGAGCGCCTCGGTCATATACTTAACCGTTTGGTGCACGGCAGCGCAGGAACATTTAATCAGCAGACAAATGTGAATCTCGATAACAAATACACCGTGTTCGATATTTCCGAGCTTTCGGGCGATTTGCTGCCTGTGGGTATGTTTACGGTGCTTGACTATGTGTGGGATAAGGCAAAGGAAGACCGCACCGCCGAAAAAGCGATTTATGTTGACGAAATGTGGCAGCTTATAGGCAGCGGCGGAAATCAGGTGGCGGCGGGATTTGTGCTTGAAATGTTCAAGATAATAAGGGGCTACGGCGGCTCGGCAATATGCGCCACGCAGGACTTAAACGATTTTTTTGCGCTTGACGGCGGCAAATACGGAAAGGGCATTATAAATAACTGCAAGACTAAAATAATACTTAATCTTGAAGACGACGAAGCCGAAAGAGTAAAAGATATTTTTAAGCTCTCCGAAGCAGAGATTATGGAAATAACCCACTTTGAGCGCGGCAGCGGGCTTATAAGCACAAACAACAATAATATAACGGTTGAGTTTAAGTGCAGCGAGCTTGAAAAGCGGCTTATAACCACCGACCGTAGGGAATTGAAACAGATACTTGACGGTGAAAAAGCGGATATGCGGAGTTAATACGGAAATAATGCGTATTATAACTTTTACGCGTAAATAATGCGGATATAATACGCATTAGGGTTAGATTTAGAAAAGCGCAGTTTACTTGTCTTAAATATTTTTAAAGTCATACCACACATTTTTATTGATAATTATAATTTTGTGTGGTATATTTTAATTGAGGTGGGAAAGTTGCTTATCGGTTCTGTTGTGAAAAATGAAGCTCTCCGCAATCAAAAGATGATATGTGAATACGAATCTTTGCTGACAAAACTTCCAAAGGGATCTGTCACCTGCCGCAAAAACGGATATTACTATTTAAGGTACAGAGAAAACGGTAAAATTTATGATAAATACATCGGCAAGGATACCGGGGAAGTAAATAAAATCCGTGAGAAACTTATTCTCCGTAAGCATTATACAGAAATGCTGCTTGCATTGCAAAAGGAGCAGAAGGCTATTCATAAAATACTGGAGGGATTGAAATGATTATCTATCACGGAAGTACGCAGCTTGTAAAAATACCGGAGATTCGTAAAGGCGATACCTTTCTCGATTTCGGACCCGGTTTTTATACAACAACCTCTGCAGAGCAAGCCGAACGCTGGGCTAAAATTAAAATGCGGAGAGAAAACAAGGCGATCGGATATCTTTCAATTTACGAATTTGATTTTGAAACTGCACTCAAACAGGCAAAAATACGCCGTTTTCACGCAGCAGATATTGAATGGCTGCAATTTGTAGTTAAAAATCGTAACGGTGAAATACAGGATACACCGTGCGATATGCACATAGGACCGGTAGCAGACGATAATGTTTACCGCTCCATCCGACTTTTTGAAACAGGAGTATTGGACGCGGACGAAACAGTAAAGCGCCTGAAAACAGAGGTGCTGCAGGATCAATGGACTTTCCATACAGAAAAAATACTCACATTCGTCAGGTTTGTCGGATCAAAAGAAGTCAGAACGGAGGAATAAATATGAGCAAAGAAGAATTTACTGCGATTATGCCGTATATCAGCGCCGATTTGGTAGGTTTAATAGCACGAAAAAATAACATATCCGAAAAAGACGCAGTTTTAAAACTGTATAATTCAAAGCTGTATTCGGCTCTTGAAGATGAGAGCACAAAAGTTTGGCATTACAGCACAGATATGCTCTATTCGCTTTTTGAACAGGAAGAACAAACCGGCAATATAGCTTTTCCGGATGTATAAGGGGGATATAAAATGAGCAAGGAAACAGCTTTTCTGGTATTTTGTCTTGAAAATTATAAGGTTCATAAATCATTGACCGGAAAGCAAGCTATGGAATTATTTTGCAAATACGGTGTATTTGACTACCTTAAAGATTTTTACGACATTTTGCATACAACCGGTTATCAATATATTAACAACGATATTGACATTTATCTCAAATCACGAAATGCCGTAATAACCGCATAGAATCAAAAAGCGTTCGATTTTCGGGCGCTTTTTAATATGGCGTTGACAAACTCAAAAATAAGGTGTATAATTATCTCAGAAACAAAGAAACAAGGAAATCAAAAAACTTGAATTAAACAATTCAAAGTACATATAATGAAAAAGGAGAAGAATTATGACACATACTGTTTTGAGAGGCAATGCTGTTATGGAAAGAAAAAAAGTAAGTATTTCAGCTAAAAGACAAATAACAATACCTCAAAAGTTTTTTACAATGCTGGGCTTTGACGATGAAGCCGAGTGCATTTTAAGAGGAAACGAGCTTGTTATACGCCCTGTTAAGGAAAGCTCCGACGGTGAATTTGCAGAGCAGATACTGACGGATCTGGTTAAACGGGGGTTGAACGGTGACGAGCTTATAAAGGCATTTAAAGCCGAGCAGAAAAAGGTTCGCCCGGCGGTGGAAGAGATGCTTGCGGAAGCCAAAAATGCAGCGGACGGAAACGCCGAGTATTCAACCTATAACGATGTTTTCGGCACGGAGGAATGATTGTGACAGAGGTAAGATTTTTACCGCCCGCCGCTAAATTCATTAAGAAAATCAAGGATAAAAAGCTAAAAGCCCTATACAGGGAGGCAATAGATAAGATTTCGGAAAATCATTTGGCGGGTGAAGCCAAAACAGGTGATTTAAGCGGAGTTTACGGCTACGATATTTATTACAACAAAACCAATTACGAGCTTGCTTACACGGTTGAGTATACCGACGATAAGATTATAGTCGTAATAATGGCGGGTACAAGAGAAAATTTTTATGACGAGCTAAAGCGATATATGAAAAATTTATAATGTTTTTTAAAGTGTTCGATTTTCGGGCGCTTTTCTTTATGCTCTGAAAGGGTGAAAATATGAAAACAAGAAAAGAAATATACGGAAAAGAGTGCGCGGAAATTCTGCGGAATATAACGCTGTACCACAACATACGCAAGGCGCAGGTTATAAAGCTGCACCCGAATATAAGCCCCGAGGTGTGTGAAAAAATAATATTCCATTTGCAGAATAACCGCCGCATTTACCACGATAAAGCCACCGACATAATATACGACAACAGTGACGGCAGCACGGATTTTGAAACGATTTATTGCCTTTGGGTCATATGCGATTTTATAGATAAAACAGAGTATCATTCTATAAGCGACTTCCCTGTGAATGCAGTTTTCTTTGCCGAGGGCGAGTTGTATGAGCTTTCCTTTATACCCGAAAGCAAAGAGGCGATGTTCGAGCAGGCTTTTAAAACACAGGAGCCGGACGGCAAAAGAATAATAGTGCTTGAAAGCACCGAACAGATACCGAATATAAAAATTCCAGATGTTGCCGCTTACTGCACGGTGAACGACGACACGGGAGAAGTAAAATATTTCAGAACAGGAGAATAATTTGGACAGAACAGTTATAACAAAACGGATAAACAGGCTTGCCTGCGATATAGAAAAGCTTAAAAGCACGCTTGCCGCAATAGAAAATACGGATATTACAAAATACCCCGAAAATTACAATATGTTAGCTACCGACGCCGCTTTACGGTCAGAGCTTATAGCCTGCCGTATGCGGCGTTTGGTATTTCAAAGCACCGATACCAAAAAGCCGGAGTACCTTGCAAGTGCAGGTGTGGTTCAGGGCATAGACATAAGGGAAGAAAACGGAGTCTTAAAAATAACGCTCCCCTGCCTTTTACCGAAACGCAAAAGAAAAGAAAACACGGAATTTATCACCGACCCGCTGTATTTTACTTTAAGCCGCTATTCTGACGGTAATCCGCTTAAAAGATACAGCCATTGCGTCGTCTGCTTTTCGCATATATACTCCGACGATTCAAAGCGCTACATACGGGACTACGATAATCTTGAATTAAAGCAGATACTCGATGTTATAGCCGCCTTTTTAATGGAGGACGACAGCGGACTTTTGATTGACGCATATAACACTACCGAGACAGGAAAAACCGACTGCACCGAAATCTCGGTAATGGAAAAAAGACGCTTTTCAGACTGGATAAAAGAGCACGAAAAACACTTAAAAAACATATCGGATTTTTAAGAGTTTTCCGAAAAAATTCCCCGATATATAAAAAATGCCCTCAAACCGTTATAAATAAAGGCTTTCAAGGCATACAAACACACCGAAAACTACCGTGGTCAATGTAACTACGGTAGTTTTTTACATTAAAAAATGATTTATGGATAAAGAAAACACGATATGCTCAAAGGACACATTGAGCCGAAATTTATTGGAGCTTATAGCAATTTCGGGCGAGTTCCCTCAAAAGGATCTATACCGCATAGCTGGCGGCAAAAGCTATAAGGAAAGCGTGGTGGGAACGCTTAAACGCGAAGGGCTTATTAAAACATATTACCGCGATTCGCTGCGGGGATTAAGACTTACCTGCCGCGCCAAAAGACTTCTTGTTCAAAACAGCCCAGAAAGATTTAAGACATTGCTTACCGGCAAAACAGACACCAACCATATTAAAAGCGACCTGCCCCGCCGTGAAAGACTGCACCGAATAGCCGGCGCAATGGTTACAATGCTGAACGCAGGCATGGCGGTTTTTAAAGACGAAAAGCCGGATATATTCGCCCCTGCGCCTTACGGCAATATTTTTACAGCACCTATTGCCCCCGCCTTTTATAATTCCCGCGAGATAAAAGAGATAGGCACGGTGTTTGTAAAGATAAAGGGAGCACGCTCGGTGGGTGTGCTTGTAACGCCGCGGGATATACTCGTTGTGTATAACATAGGAAACGCTTTAATGAAATGGGATTACAGATCCGAAATGCGCACAAAGGCGCTTATGAAAACCGTACTGTGCAGAGAACGCCTGCCCTGCTATTCGGGGGAAGATATTAAGGGGCTTATCTTAGCCGACAGTATGGAGCTGTGCGCGGATATACTTGCGGAAACAGGCGGCAAGCAGCATTTTTTATTAGACGGAAATTACGACAGTTTTTATTATCTCACAAACGATTATAAAGGCGAAAGAATACTTTCGGTGGTTTGCGATGCGGCTTTAGATAATAGGCTTAGGGCAATTTTAATGTCCGACCTTAAAGAAAGGGACAGCGGACAAATAATAGAAAACGACGCGTCCGAGCAGGACGGCACACCCGTACTGTTCGGCTTTTACTGCGATTTACCACGCATAAAAAGATTTGATACGGCGCTGTCGTTAAGAGAGAAAAGAGGCGTTATTATCTGCTTTGATTTCCAAAGACCCGCGCTTGAAAAATACTGCTGCGAATACATAACATTTAAAACCATTGATTTTAATAAATGGGAGATGAGCTTTTTTGAAGAATAAAAGAAAAATATGCCTGTGCCTTGCCGTTCCGTTAATATCATTTGCTATATTATACGGCGGCGGATATGCAGCGCAGTTTATTAGGAATTACAAAATATGGACGAGCGCCGGTGGAACGCCCGGCAGCTCATCGCCTGTAAAGCCGTCTTTAAACGCCGTTGCCTGCTTTAAAGTGGCTTTTTCATTTCCCTACGGAATAATTGGCTGCGGAATTTGCATTACAGCCGTTTTGCTGCTTGTGTTTTGCCTTTTCAGAATGGGCAGGAGCGACGGCGGCGTGCCGGATAAGGAAAGAAACTTTGTTTATTCAAATAAAGGCACTTACGGCACATCCGGCTTTATGAGCGAAAAGGAAATGAAAACGGTGTTTAATTTAACCCACGATTTAAAAAACTGCAGCGGCACTGTTTTGGGACTGTATGACGGTAAATACATATGCGTGCCGCAAAACGGCAGACTCAATAAAAACATTGCGGTTTACGGAGCGTCCGGTTCTATGAAAACAAGGGCGTTTTGCATAAACAGGATATTGCAGGCGGTACAGGGCGGAGAATCGCTTATAATCTGCGACCCGAAATCCGAGCTTTATGAAAAAACAAGCGAATATCTGCGAAGAAAAAATTACACCGTCAGAGTATTTAATCTTGTAAGCCCCGAAAATTCGGATTCGTGGAATTGCCTTGAGGAAATACAGGGCGACGAGCTTATGGCGCAGCTTTTCTGTGATGTAATAATCAAAAACACGGGTTCTGAACGCGGCGATCACTTTTGGGATTCAAGCGAAATGAATTTACTGAAAGCGTTGGTGCTTTATGTTGAGCAGGGCTACCCGGCAGAGCGCAAAAATATGGGAGAGGTATATAAGCTGCTGACATTAAGCTCGGATAAGGAGCTTAACAGCCTTTTCGATATGCTGCCGCCGTCGCACCCCGCAAAGGCGCCCTATTCAATCTACCGCCAGGCGTCCGATACCGTTCGCACGGGCGTTATTATAGGTCTCGGCTCACGGCTGCAGGTTTTTCAGATGAAGAAAATATGTAATATGACGGCGTTTGACGAAATTGACCTTGAACTGCCGGGAAAACAGCCCTGCGCCTATTACTGCATAACAAGCGATCAGGACAGCGCCTTTGATTTCCTTTCATCACTCTTTCTGTCTTTTTGCTTTATTAAGCTGGTGCGCTACGCGGATAAAAACTGCGAGGGCGGCAGCCTGCCTACGCCGGTGCATATTCTCGGTGAAGAGCTTACCGCCTGCGGAGTCATTCCGGATTTAAGCCGGAAAATCAGCGTTATACGGTCACGGAATATAAGTATGAGCTGCGTTTTTCAAAACCTTGCGGGACTTCAAAACCGCTATCCGCAAAACCAGTGGCAGGAAATACTCGGCAACAGCGATATTCAACTCTTTTTAGGCTGCGTTGATGAGCTGACGGCGAAATATATAAGCGACCGTTCGGGCGAAGTGAGCGTTAATGTGCAAAGCAGGGCAAAACAGCTTAACAGTATGAGAATTTCAAATTACACCCCGCAATATAGGGAAACGGACGGCGTAGGCAGAAGAAAGCTGCTTACAATGGATGAGGTTTTAAGGCTTCCTACCGAAAAGGAGCTTATTATAATCCGCGGCAAAAAGCTCCTAAAGGCGGATAAATTTGATTACACAAAGCACCCGGAGTATAAAAACCTTGTCCCCTGCAAAGCGTCGGCGCATAACCCTGATTGGTCTGCGCTGCCGCCGAAAACCTACGGCGGCGAAATACCTACGCAAAGAAAGAAGAGCGGCAGAAAAAAGACGCCCGTTCCCAATAAGACGATACCCATAGATAAAGACATAATAATGACAAAATAACAGGAGGAAAAAATTATGCCGACAAAAAAGAAAACCGAAGAAATAACCGACAGCATCATGGAGGCGCAAAATGAAACCGAAGAACAGAATACCGCCCCGCCTGCTGCCGAAGAACAAATCGAAAAGCCCAAGCGAACCCGCAAAAAGAAAACGGAAATTACCGAAACCGAGGAGCAGCCCGTTAATGAGACGGTCGAGCCTCAAACGGAAGAAAAAGCCGACGAAGAAGCCGCAGCAGAACCCGTAAAGCCAAAAAGCAGAATACTTACCGTTGAAGCCAAAGCGGAGGTATATACCGAGCAGACAAGAGCGGATATTATCTGGCACGAAATACAAAACGCATATATAACGCATAGGATAATGACCGGCACTTTAAGCGGCGTTGAGTGCAACGACGCGGGACATCATTACGCGATAGCGGATTATAACGGTTTCAGAATTGTAATTCCGCTCAAGGAAATGTTTTTCGATTTCCCCACAAACCTGCACGGCGATGAATACAAGGAGGCGGTTATGCGGTACAACAAGCTGATGAACTCAATGCTCGGTGCTGAAATAGATTTCGTGGTAAGGGGCATAGATTCAAAAGCGCGGAGCGTTGTAGCCTCGCGGAAAGAAGCAATGTATAAAAAGCGGCAGACCTTTTATATGGAAACGGACGAAAACGGAATGTTCCGTATTTACGAGGACCGCATAGTGCAGGCGCGCGTCACCGCCGTTGCCGAAAAAGCAATAAGGGTTGAAATATTCGGGGTGGACTGCGCAATGCCCGTTAAAGACCTTTCGTGGGACTGGTTAGGCGACGCGGGCGAGCGTTTTTCCATAGGGGATAAAATACTGGTCAGAATAAAAGAGGTTGAGCGGGAAAGCATTAAGGATATTTATGTTCGGGCGGACGCACGGAGCGTTACGGATAACCGAACGGATAATTTAAGCTCGTGCAGAATACAGGGCAAATACGCCGGCAGGGTTACGGATACTCATAAAGGCGTTGTGTATATACGGCTTAACAACGGCGTAAACGCCATAGCCCACTCCTGCCTTGACAGGCGTATGCCGGGCAAAAAGGATGACGTTTCCTTTGTTGTTACCGCAATTGAAGAAGAAAGGGGTGTTGCGCTCGGAATTATTACCCGTATAATCAAGCAGAATTTATAGTTGTTGAAATAATGCGGCGCCAATGCGTATTAAAGTTAAGGAGAACAGGAGGTATAAAGATGTTCAGAAAAATATATTTTGCTTTAGCTTTAATCATTTTGCTTTTGTCCGCCGCCTGCCGCAATAATACGGCAGGGGTAAGCTCCGAATGTAAATCGGAAATTGCCTTTACGGAAAACAGCGAAAATACCGCGGCTGTCGGCTTAGATGAAACGAGCACTACGGAGAGTGCTTTACAGAGTGAACAAAGCTTTGAAAGTGTAAGCAATTATAAAAAAGATTCGAATAAAACGCCCAAGCCGGATAATTCCCCGCCGTCGGTTTCGGATAACAGCAAGGTAAGCGATATAAACCCCGAGCCTAATAATTCAGAACCCGAAAAGACGGAAAACAAGGATATAACCGCCAAAGCCTCAAGCCTTGTATTAAAGCTTTTGAATGATGAAAGAACAAAGCTCGGTATTCACGAACGAGCAGGACTTACCGGGCTTGCGTCCCTTGCAAAATTCCGTGCCGATCAACTGACCGCTCAGTTTTCACACTCTTGGACGGATGAAAACGGCAACACGGTTGACGGCGCGGATTATGCGGCAACAGCCTTGAAATACGGTAAGCTCATTACCGAAAAAGAAACGCGCTATGATTTTGCAAGCGGTAAGGTTATAGAAACCGGGAAAATAATTGAGCGGTATTCCTACGGCGGCGGAGAAAACTGCGGTACGGGTTCGGTTTTTGCGCCCAACCCAAATGCGCTTGCAAAAAGCATTGTTGAGGCATTTAAAAGCAGCCCGGGGCATTGGAACTCTTTAATGAGCGAAGACAATTACTATGAGGGCGTCGGAATTGTAATATTAAACGGAAAATGGTATTGCAGCATAAATTCCTCGGCGGAAAATTACGGGTAAAGACAAACTGAAAACTCAAATACAAAATTGTGAGGAGCAAAAAAATGAGAAAGATTAAAAGCATAATTTCATTGGTATTGGTTTTAATACTTGCCTGCGCTGTGGCTCTGCCTATATCTGCGGCAGGTCCGCTGGCGGGCGACAGTCTGTATATAAACACGCATATTGACGCTATAAACAGCGCGACCGGAAAAAACTATTTATCCGATACCGGAGATACAATGGATTTTCTGAAACTCAAAGCCTACGACCAAAATCCGGTTTACTGTATTGAAAAGGGCGCGAGATTTACAAGAACATTGTATAAGGCGCAAACCCTCGCTAACAGCGCGTATTGGAAAAAACTTACCGAAAAAGCACGGGAAGGCATAGCGCTTGCCGCGGCTTTCGGCTATCCCGCGCAATCATATTCGGCGCTCGGCGTTCCGTCGGCAGACGACGCATATACCGCAACGCAGTTTATTATCTGGGAGTATCAGCAGGGATTAAGAACAGCGCCCGACGAACAAATTGCGGACAGGCGTTACAGAGCCAAAATAGCCGGCACTCCTGCTGAAACGGCATATAAAAATATACTCGCAAATATACGCAAATATATATCTGACCCGCAGTACGGCGGAAACACGCAGAATTTGTACGGATTTGTTCAGCTTACATCAGGCAGCACATCTAAAGAGCAGGAAATAATCTGTTTTTACGGAGAAACGCCGAAGCTGCTTGAAAAGGGATATATTGAAGTATACAAAAAGGATACGGACGGCAATCCGCTTGACGGCGCGGAGTTTTCGGTATATAACAGCAGCGGCGCGTATGTTACTAAAATAGGCCCTACCGTAAACGGCTACGCAAGATCTGCCGAAATTACGCTCGGTACATACAAGGTTGTTGAAACGAAATTCCCGCAGAATTACAGAAAATATGATAAAGATGTCTGGAGTGTCACATTAAACAGCGGTAGTACAAAGTTTACGATAAACGCGGTAAACGAAATTGTTCCGGGCGCTTGCAGGATAATAAAGGCGTCCGAAGACGGCGTGATTGCAGGTGTGAGCTTTAGAATAACCGGAAACGGCACCGATGAAACCGCGAAGACAAACGAAAACGGTGAGATAATATTTTCGTCACTTAAACCCGGCAGATATACCGTAACCGAGGATACAGAGGATAAATACATACCGCAGGAAAGCAAGGCGGTGACCGTAGTGACGGGTGAAACCGCAGTTGTGACCTTCAGCAATGTTCTGAAAAAGGGCAGTTTAAAGGTCGTAAAAACAGCCGAGGACGGATTTAAGGAAAATTTCACATTCAGACTTACAGGCACCTCGTACTCCGGCTTACCCGTCAACGAATATGCCGTAACGAACAATGACGGCGAGGCGGTTTTTGAAAATGTGCTTATAGGCACGGATTATTTACTTGAAGAAATAAATACTCCCGCAAGATATGTTGTACCCGAATCACAAACCGCTTTAATAGAGTGGAATAAGGTAACCGATATTTCGGTAAGTAATACGCTTAAAAAATGGCGGGCCGATGTTTGCAAATTTGACGGGGAATTGAATAAAGAGGGCGTGCCGCAGGGAAACGCGAGCTTAAAAGGCGCGGTGTACGGCTTATATAAGGGCGGACAGTTGACAGCCACATATATAACCGATGAAAACGGACGCTTTGTTACGGATTATTATGTTTGTGCGGACGACTGGACTATACGGGAAATACACCCGTCCACAGGGTATTTGCTTGACGATACGGTGTATAAGATAGATTGCCGGCCGGGAAAATACACCGTTATCAGAAACACAGAATATATAAATGTTTTCGAGCAGGTCATTAAAGGCAGAATAAACATTATAAAGCATAACGACGACGGATCTACAAAGATAGAAACCCCCGAGGCGGGCGCAGAATTTGAGGTATTTTTAAAATCGGCAGGTTCGTACGCTTCTTCAAAGGAATCGGAGCGTGACAGGCTGAAAACGGATAAATACGGGTTTGCCGAAACAAAGCCGCTGCCCTACGGAGTTTATACAGTAAAACAGGTGTCCGGCACAGCGGGTGCGGAGCTTATAAGGCCGTTTGATGTATTCATAAACGCGGACGGCGAGGCGTACCGCTATATTATAAACAATGCCGCCTTTAAAGCCTTTATTGATATAGTAAAAAAGGACGCAACAACCGGCAAGGTAATTCCCGCTGCCGGGGTCGGATTCAAGGTTAAAAATCTTGCGACGGGTAAGTTTTTGGTACAGCATATAAATTATCCCACACCTATGGATATAGAGGTGTTTTATACAGACTCAAACGGCAGATTGCGCCTGCCTGAAAAATTAAGCTATGGGGATTATGCGATTGTTGAGCAATGTACGGCGGAGGGTTATATACTTGATTCGGAGCCGGTTAAGTTTACGGTGGACGGAACGCAGGATACCGTAACGGTTGAAAAGCTTAACTATCCTCAAATGGGAACTCTGACAGTTACAAAAGAAGGCGAAATATTTTCATCCGTACACGAAAAGGACGGGCTGTATATACCGAAGTATGAAACTGCGGGGCTTAAAACCGCAGAGTTTTCGGTTTTTGCCGCAGAGGATATTTATACGCCGGACGGCACTTTGCGCTGCGCAAAAGGAGAAAAGGCGGACAGTATTATTACGGGAGAGGGCGGAAAAGCCACCACAAAGCCGCTGTTTTTGGGCAAATACGAAATTCGGGAAACCAAAGCGCCGAACGGCTATGTATTAACAAACGAGCCTGTATATGCCGAGCTTAAATATGCCGGACAGGAGGTAAAGATAACAAGCACGGCAGTTTCCGTAAATAATAAAAGACAAAAGGCGGTTATCTGTCTTAGAAAATTCCTTGAAAAGGACGAAACATTTGTCCTCGGTAATACAAGCGAATATACAAGCGTTAAATTCGGGCTTTTTGCTGCCGAAAGGCTTACTGCGGCAGACGGCAGCGAAATACCCGCGGACGGACTGCTTGAGGTAATTTCGGTAGATGAAAACGGAAACGGAATATTCACAGCCGATATACCCGTGGGCGCAAAGCTATATGTTAAAGAAACGGCAACGGACGGTCATTACATCTTATCCGATGAAAAATATCCCGTGGAATTCACATACAGCGGACAGGATATATCTTCGGTGCAGTTGGTTATAAACGACGGCAAGGTTATTGAAAACCGTATTATCCGCGGCAGAATAGACGGCATTAAGACGGACGAAGACTTAAACCCGATAGAAAAAGCGGTGTTCGGTTTATTTAAGCCCGATGAAACGGTATTTACCGAAAGTACGGCGCTGGCGGTTACGGAATCGGACGAAAACGGCGCATTCAGCTTTACGGGCATTCCCTACGGTAAATGGATAATTAAAGAGCTGTCCTGCCCCGACCGTTATGTACTGTCGGACAAGTTATATGAGGTGAATATAACCGAGGACGGTGCGGTACTGTCGCTCGGTATTCAGAATAAGACCGTCACGGGAACGGTAAGGGTTATAAAGCTAAGCAAGGCGGATATGTCCCGAAAGCTGCACGGAGCGGAATTTTATATTTATTCCGACACAGATAACAACGGAGTGTTTGACCCGAATACGGATATTTATATCGGCAGACTTGAAGAAACCGAAAACGGTGTATACAGTCTATCAAAGCTTAAATTCGGCGGGTATTTCCTCTATGAAAACAAAGCGCCGGACGGATACGAAAAGGACGGCAGGTATTTTTATTTTCAAATAAAGAAAGACGGCGAGGCCGTTACCGTGGAAAATGAAAAAGGCGTGGGTTTTGTAAACGAGCCTATACCGGTACCGGAGGTGCCATCTTCACCTAAAACCGGAGATTTTTCCAATCCGCTTGTATTTATTATAATCGGGCTTTCGGCGCTTTTTGTATCGGCAGTTTCGTTAATTATTTTAAAGAAAAAATCCGGTAAAGAATAATTTTACGGCGGCGGGCACAGCGATGTGTCTGCCGTTTTTTGTTGTTATGAAAGTAAGGAAAGATCGTAATTTTAAAATTGTGGTTTTTGCCTTTGAAAAGTCGTTTTAACTACTACATATTGGATTTGAAAAGAAAAGTTGAATAATGATAATAGAGGGGTCAAAATGAAAACACAGCAAAACGCTTTTTATCTCTTTTTAAGTTTAGCAAGAGGCAGTTGGCGTAACGCCATATTTATTGAGTGTAAAAACAAATGCAGTAAAGAATGTGCAGGCTGGCTTATGACGGCAGATACCGAGGGCGTGCCGATGCTCTACCCTGTCAGCCTAATCGAAGAAAAGGCTGATGTGGTTATAGATAAAGCCGAGTGTGCCGCCGTAATCAGCCGGGAAACATTTGAAACGGTATATGACAGATGGCTTTTATGGAATGTTTCGGATAGGTCAGAGTGCAGCATATGTCAGGCGGCAGCTAACAGAGCAGATATTATTTACTGAACGAATTTTAAACTATGTTAAAGGTGGTGATTAAAATAAAAAGAATAAAAATTCATTGTCCGTATTGCGGTTCTCTCGTTACAAAGCGGGCAGCAAGCTATGTTTACGGCAAAAACGCAAAGCCGGATACATTCCTCTATGTCTGCGATAGGTATCCCGCTTGTGATTCCTATGTTGCGGCGCATACAAAAAGCGGCTTGCCTATGGGAACTCCGGCAAACAAAACGCTCAGAAACAAAAGAATCGCAGCCCATAAAGCGCTCGATAAAATATGGAAAAACGGATATATGACAAAGGAGCAGGTATATATCTGGCTGCAGGCAAAATTGGATATGCCGGCAAACGTAATGCACATAGGTAAACTTAATGAATATTACTGCAACCGGATAATTTACGAGTGTAACCGCGCATACAGAAATATGCGTACCGTTACATAAGGGGAGGTTTTATGAAAAGGATAATACCGCTGAATGAGAAACAAATAGCCTTGGCAGAGGAAAATATCTCAGTTATTAAAACGGTGATTTGTTCAAGGATAATCATAGATAAAAACATATTCGGCATGGAATATGACGACCTTTATCAAGAGGGGTGTCTGCTGCTGTGCAATGCGGCGCTTATGTATGATGAAAGCCGGGGCAGCAGTTTTTGGTCTTTTGCCTACATAGTTATTCTTAACGGCTTGATTTCATACTGCAAAAAGGTTGAAAACAACAGGAAAAACCGCGCCGAATATATAGAGAGCCTTAAAAGACAGCCGGAAAGCTTTTCACAGCAAAACAACACACCCTATGAAAGGACGGTGGAAACAAATATAATTGACTTTTTGGATGGCATTAAAGCGCAATATTCGGGCACGGTAAGGCTCGGAATCGAGGCGCTGTCGCTCAAGGTCAAGGGCTTGTCTGGCGGTGAAATAGCACGGCTTTACGGGGTAAAAACGAATCTTGTGGGCGCATGGATCTCACGCGCATTGAAGAAATTAAAACAAAATTCCGTATTTAATTCATATATGGAAGAATTTAATGAGAAGAATGAAAGAAGGGTATCATAAAATGAAAATGCTTTATACTGCCGTAGGAATTTTCAAACTTAAAAATCAAGGGAAAAACAATGTTTATCCCACCGTTATTCTGTCGGGTAATGAATGCAGATTGGATGTACAGGAAATGATGATCTGGTCGGCGCTTAATTGGAGAATTACCGACGACAAACAATTATATACATATTATTCCGAACAGGAGAAAAAGTCCGGCGTTGTATTCAGCCGCAGCTATACCGATACATTAAACAGGCTTATTGTACGCGGGCTTGTTGCATGCGGATGCGGTGAAAACGGTGAAGAAGCCTTATATGATCTTATATCCGGACTCTACATTATTCCGCTTTACCAAAGCCCGTTTATTCGCATAATTTCGTTTTTAAGAATGGTATTTATTTTCAAATTGCCGTATGAAAAGGCGAAAGTGCTGTTTGAGCGGGATAAGAAAAATAAAAGCGAAAGGCGGATAATGAAGCTTGCCTTTTCAGCACCTATGTCTACCGCCGAAATAGTGAAATGTATTGATAAAAACATTGATTTCATTTTAAACGAGGACGATGTTATGGAGTTTTTGTATGACGATAAATTCACAACAAGCGAAAATATAGCCGAGAGCGTTCGTGGGCTTTCATCCGTCCGCACGGTTTTAACCGCAGTTTCCAATTTGTATTTGCGGCGGCAGATATTGTTTGAGAGGATGTGACGGTATGGCGACATTTAAGAATTTTCCCGTACCTTTAAAGGAAAAGCTGGTAACTGTTATATTTATAGCGGCGTTTATACTCTTTGCAGGAAGCGTTGCCGCCGTCGTCTTTAAGGATATAATAATGCTTATATTAAGCCTTTTGCTTTGTGTATTTAACCTTATACGGGCGGTATCTCTATACAAAACCGTATCCGGAAATAAGTACGAAATTGTCGAGGGCAGATGTACCGAAATATCCTCCGTTCTCATTCGTAAGCAAAAGAAAATAAAAATTGCGACCGAGGACGGAGACGAACGGTATTTTATATTAGACAGACGCTCAAAAATATCCGTCGGGAAAGAGTACAGATTTTATTTCAAGGCAACGCAGAAAATCTGCTTCGGCAAGGACATTACGGAGCTGCTGCAATCGGCAGATTGCTTTTTGGGGTATGAGGAAGTAAAAAACGAATAATACGCTATATGTTGATTATAACTATTGACAAATACAATATATAGTGATATAATCTGTTTGTAATTGATTTTTGTGCACGCCCCAGCGGGCAAGGGATATATTTTAATATCACATCGCACACCTATGTTGAGTTTGTATTAAATGACAGTGGTATTATCGCTTTATGCGGTTTATTACTGTCTTTTTTTAAGTAAAAAAGGATTTTTCCTATGCGGGAATGGCATTTGACTGTATTTTATATATACGGCGGTCATTCCCGCTTTTTTATTTTACCCAAAACACCGCAAGGTGATTGGAATAAATTGAAAGGCGGAAAACCAATGAGCAAAAGAAACCGTATGCGTTCTGACCGCAGGCACACACGCCCTGCAAGGATTAGAGAGCAAATGAAAAGAAAGGAGGCACGAAAGCGTGCAAAGCACCGAAAAATAATATATTACCGGCGTGCACCTGTTTTGCGCTGCCGATGTAAAGGGGCTTAAAATATGCCGAACGGAAATTACACCCCGTCAGTTCTTGCAGATACAAGTAACCTTACAAGGGATGAATGGCTCGACTGGCGGCGAAAAGGAATCGGCGGCAGCGATGCGGCGGCTGTAATAGGGGTATCACCCTACTCAACGGCAAGAGACCTTTATTACGAAAAGCTGAATATAGTAACAGCCGGCGACAACGAGGATAACTGGGTGCAAAAGAGAATAGGGCATTTGCTTGAGGATTTGGTCGCTGAAATATTCAGTAAAAAGACCGGCTTCCCTGTTTATCAGGTAAAGAAAATGTTTTACCACCCGAATCACCCGTATATGTTAGCCGATGTGGATTATTTCGTAACTCTGCCGGATAACAAAACCGCTATACTTGAAATTAAAACCACCAATTACAACGCAAAGGATAACTGGTGGCTTGACGGCAAGGAAAGCGTGCCGGTGAATTATGAAATACAGGGGCGGCACTATATGGCCGTTACCAATATCGACAAGGTATATTTCTGCTGCCTTTACGGGAATACCGAAAATGAGGTTATTATACGCAGTATTGAACGGGATTTAAACTACGAGGAACTGATAATCGCGTTTGAGGAAGATTTCTGGGTGAACAATGTGCTGAAAAAAGTACCGCCGCCCTACAGTGAGGACGGAGACTTGGTGCTTGAAAGCATAAAAAAACATCCCGGAGTATCCGGCGCGGCGATACCCGAATCGTTACTCGGTATTAAAATCTCGGCGGATGTGCAGAGATACCTTGAATTGCAGGAGGAAAAGAAAAAAGTAAAATCAGAGGAAAACAGAATCGACAGCGAGCTTAAAAGGATAAGGGGCTGTATTCTCGATGTTATGGGAAAAAACCGTAACGCGGGCTGTACCGTGGGGGACACCGACTACACCGTGGAATACAATTCAACCTTCAAGCCTACCATAGACAAGGATAACCTGTTCAGACTGAAAGAGCAGTACCCGAATATCTATGATAAGTTTGTAACCCTATCCGAAACTCGCAGGTTTTATGTTAAAAGGTCGCAGAATACTGCGGCTTGATTTTTTATAAAGGAGTTTTGTTATGAAAAGAAAACGTGAGCGGGAGGTTATAAAGCGTGAGCTACTCCTGCGTATATGAAAGCACCCTTTTTTATAACCCCGCAGACAAGCACTCGGTAATACGCGTAAGAACGCGGGATAAAACCGTACCCGACAAAGCGCGAAAAGCCGCAAACGGCAGGGACGATTTTATCCGCTTTATCGCTAAAGGGTATAACCTGCCGCAAACAGATAAAATCTCCATGATTTTAGAGGGCGAATGGCAGACAGGCAAATACGGCACGCAGTTAAGCGTTGAAGACTGTGAAGAAATAGTACCGTACACGGACGAAGGCTTGAAGGGCTACCTATCCTCCTGCCTTGTAAAAGGTATAGGCGAAAAAACCGCCGACGATATTATAAAGCGTTTCGGTGCGGATACCCTTAACATTATTGAAAACAGCCCCGAAAAGCTGCTTGAAATAAAGGGAATATCCGAGCAGAAGCTGGAGGATATAAAAAGAACCTTCAACGAGAGCTATTCGGTAAGAAGTCTTATGATGCTGCTGTCCCCTTTTAACATAAGCGTCACGGCGGCAACGCATATCTACGATTATTTCGGAGCGAAAAGCATAGATATTCTGACAGATAACCCCTATGAGCTTTGCAATATTCCGGGCTTCGGCTTTAAGCGTGTTGACGAAATAGTTAAAAAGGGTGATACGCCGCTTAACTCCCCTATGCGCATACGCGGCGCGGTTATTACCGCACTGGAAACGCAAAAGCAGGATAACGGTCACCTTTTTATCGACGAAAGAACCTTGGTGCAGACAACTGCCGAAATGCTGAACGAGGCGCTGCCCTCAACAGATCTGCTTGTCAAGACCGCCGAAATTGATTCGGTTATTGACAATATGATTTTAAAGGGCGATATAGTATCAAACGAGGGGCGGATATACAGCACCAAAAGCTTTGTTTTGGAAAACGAGACAGCCGAAAGAATAGGAAGGCTTTTAGCTATGCCTCCTAAAAAAATAGATATTTCGGCTATTCTTGAGCATGTGCGGAAAAACCTCGGCATAGCGCTTTCAGATAAGCAAAGCGAGGCGGTATATATGGCGTTCAGCAGTAATCTTTCAATTATCACGGGTTCTCCGGGTACAGGTAAGACTACCGTTTTGAAAGCCATTATTGAGGTATATAAGGCGCTTTACCCAAAGGAAAAAATCAAGCTTGCCGCGCCTACGGGCAGAGCGAGCAGACGAATGGCGGAAAGCACCGACGAAACCGACGCCTCAACGCTTCACAGTATGCTGGGACTTCAAAACGAGGACGGGTATTTTAAAAAGGATAAAGAAGCCGAGCCTATCGGCGCCGGACTTATTATAGTGGACGAAAGCTCCATGATAGATATGTGGCTTGCGCGGCAGTTTTTTATGAGAATCGGTAATAATACAAAGATTGTTCTTGTAGGCGACCCCGATCAGCTGCAAAGCGTGGGCGCGGGCGATGTGTTCCGTCAGCTTATAAACAGCGGACTTATTCCAGTTACCGTGCTGGATAAAATATTCCGCCAAAAGGACGGCAGCAGAATAGCGCTTAACGCAAGGGCTATAAATAACGACCAAACCAAATTATCCTACGGCGACGACTTTTGTTTTTACAAATGCCAAACGCAGGATCAGGCGGCGGATATTATTAAAAGAGCCTTTTGCGACCTTACGGAAAAATACGGTATAGAGAATGTTCAGATACTTTCTCCATACCGTAAAAAGGGCGCAGCCGCAGCAAACGAATTGAATCTTGCCATTCGCGAGATTGTTAATCCGTATAAAGGCGGATTGCCCGACCTTAGAATAGGCGCTAATTATTTCCGCGTAGGAGATAAGGTTATGCAGAACAAGAACAACAGCAAGGCTTCCAACGGAGATATAGGCTTTATACGCGATATAGGCACGGATAAGGACAACAAAGCCGTTATTACGATTGAGTTTTCCGCCGACCGCAAAGCCGAATACACGCTTGAGGATATGAAAAATATTGAATTGGCCTACGCTACAACCGTTCATAAGGCAATGGGTTCGGAGTACGACATTGTTATAATGCCGATTATAAAAAGCCACTACAATATGCTGAACAGAAACCTCGTTTATACGGGAATTACCCGAGCAAAGCACCGCGTTATCCTTGTGGGACAGCCCGGTATGCTTTGCATGGCTATTCACCGTAACGAAACCGGAAACCGCAATACGGCTTTAGCCGAACGCATAGGAAATTACAAAAAGGTATACGACATTAAAATGAGAAAAGCGGGATAAGCTGAAGAAAAAGCTTACTTATTCCCGTCTTTAATTCTGAAAGGAGAAAAAATCAAATGAAATCAGACAACAGCGCCGTTGTTTACAACGCCGAAAGCACCGCCGCGGGTCTTAACCGCGTAAAGGGCTTTGACCCGTTAAAATATGTCCGCAGCACCGAAAACGGGGCGGTACTTGATCTGCCCTACCAAAAGCTTTGGTTCAGACTCAGACACCCCAACGGCAAGATCCGTATATTTATTAAAAATCTATCGGAGAAAATTGCCGCGGTTGAGGCAAGGGTATATTTTGACCGCGCCGACAGTGAGCCTGCGGCAAACTGTATTATTTCGGGGGTTGACGCCGAGGACAAGGTGTCCGTGGCGAAAGCCCAGCACGACGCTATGGAAAAAGCGCTCTCGGACGCAGGCTTCGGCTTACAGTTTATTTCCGTCAATCCCTCTGGCGCAAAAGCAGAGGAAAATGCGGTTATTAAGAAAGCCGAAAAGCCTAAACAGCCTGCGAAAGAAGTAAAGCCCGAAAAAGCGGAAGAATCCGCTAAGACAACGGAAACACCGGAGCCTAAAGCAGAGATAAAAACGGAGGCTGTGAAAGCAGAACCCGAAACCGCACCTGCAAAGGCGGAAACAGAAGAAGCTCCGCCCGTTACAGACCCGCTGCTGACGGTGGTAAACAATATTGAAAGCGGCAGCATTAAGGTAGACGAGCAAACCGGCGAAGTAATAGAGCAGCAAGCGGCAGCCGAAGATGAGCCGACTCCTGTTTCCTATGACAAGACTACGCCGATTGACGAAATATGCGCTGTGATGACTTTAGAGGACGCGAAGAATTATGTTATTGACGGCGGACCGTATAACGGCTGGAAGGTGGGAACCTTAGCCGAGCGCCGCCCCGTTAAGGTATTGGAAGTGATTATTGAAAAATACCCGACCGAGGATAACATTCTCCGCGCCGCAACAAAGCTTATTCTTGATTCAATGAAGTGAGGTTAAAATATGGGGTCAACCGGGGATTTTCCGTTCGACATTGAACAGGTGGCAAGCCTGCTGCCCATAAAGATTCGCAGACCGGTGGCAAACGGCGTATATACCGATTGCCCTTTTTGCGGAGACGACCGCGGCAAGCTTAAAATAAACTACGAAAACAACACCTGGCGATGTAATTACTGCGGAGAAAAAGGCGGTATGCTGGCGTTATACAGCAAATTAAACGGCAACATTTCAAATTCGGAGGCTTACAGAAGAATTTGCGATGAATTACTGCTTCGTCTTGAAACGAACACCGATTTTGACCACTGTAAAACAAAGGTGTGCAAAGCTGCTCCGACTGTAAAACGCGCGGAAGCTCCCGTTATTAACCGAACACTCTCGGCATTGCTCGGCTTGCTTAAACTGAGCGATAAGCACCGAGAGCATTTGAAAAATGTGAGATGTCTTACCGACAGTCAGATAGACAAAATAGGCTTTAAAAGCACGCCCCCGTTTTATATGTGCGAGAAATTAGCAAGGACGCTTATTAAAAACGGCTTCACCGTAGAGGGCGTGCCGGGGTTTTACAAAAGAAACGGCGTATGGACGGTAATGTTCTGCTCATATACAAACGGAATTTTAATACCCATAAGAGAAATTGACGGTATGATACACGATCTGCAAATTCGGCTTGATACTCCGCTTAAAAACGAGGGTTCGGATAAGCCGGGCGCTAAATACATATGGTTTTCTTCATCAGGTAAGCCATACGGTACAGGCCCCGGCAGCCCCATACAGTTTTTAGGCGACAGAAATGCCGGGCGGATATATATTACCGAGGGGTATTTAAAGTCATATATTGCACACGCTCTGTCGGGTAAAACCTTTATCGCACTGGCTTCGGCAAACGCGGCAGCGGGTCTTGAAGAATTATTGCAGAGTTTAGCGCCATGCGGCACAAGAACCGTTATTGACGCCTTAGACATTGATAAATTCCGAAACAAAAATGTGGCGGCCGGCGCAGTACGCGTGCGGCAAACGGCGGCAGAGTGCGGTATGAAATGTGAAATTGCCTGTTGGAACCCGAATTACAACGGTATAGACGACCTTATTATAGCTTTAAAGCGACCGGAAGGCAGTGAAAAGATTATACAAAAGCCCGAAACAGATAAAAGACAAGGCTACCGTATTTACCAGTTGGATATAAGCGGTGCGGCTGTCAGAAGCTACGCCTTTGCGGGTATTGAAAAGCTGCTTGAAGCTGGCTTTACAGAACCTCCGGCGGAAGAATACTGTCTTGTGAGCGATAGTGAGGTTGCCTATTTTGACGACGATTTTACCTGCCTTAATTACATACGGGAAAAATACGGCTTAAAGCTGCCTGACGGTTACGCCGGGCGAGCTGTAGCTCCGTCTGATGTTATTGAGTTATATAGCGTTAAAGGCAGCCGATTCTTTTACTGTAACGAAGAGGGTTTTTATCCCGTTGCATTTGCGGCGGAAAAAGCAAAAATTAAGGGTTTTTATTAAAAGGCGCGGTATGGGGCTTTCCCGTACCGCGTTTCAAATTTTAAAAAGGAGCATAAAAATGGATGCCAATAATAAAACAAAAGTCACCGAAAAAACAGCCGAGCAAACCGAGGCCGAAAGAAAAAAAGCCTTTGAAGCGGAAGAAGCCAAGCGAAAGGCGGAATTTGACGCTAAAAAGGCGGCTCGTGATGAAGAAATTCAGATCGAATGGGAAATGAACACAATGCTTTCCACGGATGAATTATTAAAGCAGGCTGAAAACAATATAGCGACGGGGGTTGAAAGGATTACCCACCGCAATATGAAAGAAAGCGTTGCCGCTTATATAATCGAATTGAGCAGGAAAAACGAAAACCTTTCCCGCAATATTCTTCATCCTAAAAAGAGCGTTGCAAACTGCTTTAAGTATATAAACATTAAAGCGCGGGAATACCTTGAAGAAGATATGAAGCTTACGGGTGAAAAGCCGGACGGAAACGGCGTTATAGGCATAGACATTCCGGACGATCTCTGCTACGATTGGGCTGAGGAATACTATCGTTCAACCAAAATTGAAGTAGATTATGCGGACGAGGAAAAGTTTGAACCGAAAACATACACACCGGCCTATACTTCAAAAACCGCTAAAAAGTCTGCTGCAAAAAAGAAAGAGACTCCACCGCCCAAAGAGAAGGAAAAGTCGGAAAACACCAACCAGCTTTCTTTATTTTAGGAGGATTTGTATGTTAGCTTATAAAGGCTTTGATAAGGGAATGGTATGCAGAGACTATCAGTTTAATCCGGGGCTTAATGTGACCGAAAAGGCAAATTGCGCAAAGAACGGCTTTCATTGCGCCGAAAATCCCCTTGACTGCTTCGAGTATTATCCGGATATAAAAAATTCGGAATACTATATTGTTGACGCAGGCGGAGATATAGACGAGGATGACCGTGACAGTAAAATTTCCTGTACGCATTTAACGATATTAAAGCGTTTAACGCTGAAAGATTTACTGTTACATTCTCTCGCATATATAAACGACCACCCATTCAGAAAAAACAGCAGCCAAGTGGAAAAGGAAATCGGCAAATCACGGAACGGTTATGTAATAGTGCGCGGCAAAGACCCCGTTGCTTCGGGCGAGAAAGGAGATTATCTTTGCTTTGCAAAGGAAGAACCGGGCAGCAAAAGAATTATTCAAATAGCATTAGCTAAGGTTGACGGGAAAAGAATTATGCCGAACAGACTGTATAATGTCAATTTAGAGGAAAGTGGGAAAACGGAATATGAGAAAAAAAGAATTGCTTAAAATGCCGAAGCTCCGGGCTACTCCATATATGCTCCGCAGAGCCAAAGCGGACAAACCGAAAGATGTCAGGGTAAATAAATATACAAATTGGTCGTATCTAAGGTGCTGCACCAAAAAAGGCATTTTAAAGGTATCCTTTTTTCTGACCGAGGCAATGCGGTACGGCGGCACAAAACCGATATACGATATATATTTCGATAGGAAAAATAAAAAGTATATCACTTACAGTCACGATAAAGAAAAGTGGCTTACCGCCTCGCTCCGCAACCTCTATTGGCCCGATGTTTGGTTTAACTGTCGTGCCGTATATGTTCCGCGCGAATCAAATAAAATACTGAAAAAGTATTTTAAGTCCGATAAAAGCGGCGCAAATATACTTGTTTGCTATCAGGATGATGTTATGGCGGAAAATCTTGAAAAAAGGCACAGAAAAGTAACCGACCCGTGGGATGAGGATTTAAAGCAAACCCCAAAACAGCTGCCGAAGGATTTTGAGAAATGGTTAGACAAAGAGGCTACCGACGAACACTTTGTTTTTTACAATTATTCGCGCAAAAAGTATACGGAAGGCTATTGCACATATTGTGAAAATACGGTTTCGGTTGAAAAGCCCCATTACAATTCAAAGGGTATCTGCCCTGTCTGCCATAAGGAAATAACCTTTAAATCTCTCGGGAGATTCGGATATTTTGTAACTCAGAAGTATCCGTCATATATCTTGCAGCGCTGCAGGGACGGGCTTATGATAAGGCGATTTGATTCATACAGAGTGTACCATCGAGGCTTGCCGTTTGCTCCGCAGTTTCATTATTATGAAGTCAGGAGAATCATATGTAATAACACAGGTATGCCGCTTCGGGCATATTTTTACGGAGATTACAAGCATCGGGCATTTCGCTGGATAGGTTGCAGTTTATGCAACAGCCAATATTATGCTCAGGATGGAAGAATATATGAAAAGACATTAAGAAAACTTTCCGAAAATGAGTTAAAGTGTACCGCGCTTAATGAGTGGTATGAATACAAGGGTAAAATTGATCCGGAAGTATTTTTAATGCATGTTAAAGAAACATCGTATATTGAAAAGCTTATTAAGGCAGGGTTTACAGAACTTGCCGAGGAGTTATTAAATGGTAAGAGCTTTAATATCCGGCATCGCATTGATTCGAGCGGCAGCAGTCTTAAAAAAATTCTTTGCATAGATTCCGTAAGACTTAAAGAGTTAAAGGAAACAAACGGCGGTTTTGAGTATTTAAGCTGGCTGCAATATGAAAAAGGGCAAAATATCTTTTTATCCCGTTACCTGAAGAAATGGTTTATAGGGCATAATCTGATGCCGGATAAGCTGTCTTTTATATCTGACAGAATGAGTGCGGTACAGATATTCAACTATATTAACAAACAGATGAACGCGCTTAATATGACCTGTAATGAGGTTATGAATCTATGGAAGGATTATCTTGCAATGGCGATAAAATTAAATATGGATACAAGCGACGCCATTATATACCGAGCCGGCAAATTGAGGCAGCGGCATGCCGAGCTTGTAAATTTGCTGCAACGCAAGGATCTTCACGAGCGTGCAAACGAGATAATAAAGTCTTATCCCCTTTTACCCGATGTATTTTCATATGTTAAAGCTAAATACGAATATGCCGGGGAAACATATTCCGTTATTGCTCCAAGCTGTGTTGAGGATGTGCTTGCAGAGGGCAGAAATCTTCACCACTGCGTTGCCGAACAGGACAGATACCTTGACCGCATAGAGCGCAGGGAAAGCTATATTTTGTTTTTGCGCCGTACAAACGAGCCGGATGTCTCCTACTATACTTTAGAGGTGGAACCCGGCGGCACTATCCGCCAAAAACGAACCCTCTATGACCGCAACGATGAAGATATTATTACAGCCGAACCGTTTTTAAGAGAATGGCAAAAGGTAATAAAGAAGAGGTTAAGCGAAGAGGATAAATCTTTAGCGGAAACAAGCAAGGTGTTACGCCTTGAGGAATTTGCCGAGCTTGACGAAAACAACATTCTTATTCACGGCGGAGAGCTGAGAGGAATACGTCTTGTTGATGTTCTTATGAAAGACCTGCTTGAGGCGGCGTAAGGAGTGATTGTTTATGGAAAAAATGTCTTCTTTGTTCGCCCTTGTTTCTGCCTGCGCCAAGCGTGAGGATATTCTGCTGCAAATATTTGACGGCTGTATAAGCGTATATGTAGGCAGCGGACCTGATCGCGTTACTATGGTCGCGGGCTGCGGAAACGAAGAAAGGTGCAGAGAAATTTTGCACGAAATAACCGAGGGCAAATATTCGGCAGGCAAAGCACACACTTTGCCTACGGATAAAGCGGCGTAAAGTACGGAAGCAAGGGTATTTTGCCCTTGCTCCCATTTTTAAGAAATGAGGGTTTAGCTTGTCTTACGAAGATATACTGACAGAAAATATTAAAAAGGAATATACGGCTTTCAGAAAAGAGCAGCTTTCCCAAAATACCGAAACGGTATTTGAGAATGCCGGGAAAATTCACTTTTACAAAAATCTTTATTGCTATGCGGTTAACAGCAATCTGAAAACCGAATTTGGTTTAAGAGATTTAAAGGTTTTGGCGTCACACACAAATATTCTCTCGTTGTTATATGACGAATATCTTTCAAATGAATTTTTGAGTATCGGCGGCTGGGAATATATACGGCAAATTTTCAATGCCTTTTTGGAAAGAGAAAATGTCGGAAAAATCGCTTGAATATCAAACGACGATAAAAAATTGAAAACCGCAATTAGTAAAATCCCTGCCGATTTCACCTTTGAAATCGGCAGGGATTTAATATCTTTTTATTACTGTTGCAAGTTTTTCAAGCCCGTGTTTTTCTATATATAAATATGCGTCTACAATATCGGGAAAAGATAACGCCTCGGAAAAGTAAGAGGTAATCAGTAAAGTTCAACATACTGTGTGTAATAATCTTTGAATTGAACTATTCTTTTTACGGAATTATCGTCAGGAAAATATTCAAAGACTGTACTTGTATACTTTTTACGCATTCCTCTGCTGTCGTGAATATCAAAAAAGCACCTGTTTCCTATCACATAAAGATTAAATATATTACTGTTTTCAAGATTATCCGCATATTCAATTATATTTTTGGCGTAAGCCGGCATACCTTCCAAATCAGTTTCAATATCATCTACCATATATAATTTATAGACTTCCGTACCCGAACACTGAAATTCTTCTGTTTCTTCATAATCACCGTTATCATATACGATGTAAAAATGCTCTTTACCGGAAGTAATCCATCCTCCCGCACTTCTTGACATTACTTTAAGAATAGGCTTTCTCGTTTCAATACGATGCTTTTTCATTAAATCGCGAGTCAAAGATACAGCACAGATAACCGCGGCAACAGCAACGACCGAAACAATAACCTTTAAAATAATACTTTTATTTTTCATTATGTTTCACCCTTTTTCTATATACCTAAAAGTATTTTCCGAAGTCGAGTTAAATCAGCAGAATCCAGAATGCTGTTTTTATCAATGTCAGCCGTATCGAAGTCAATTCCGGTCAAAGTCATAACTCCGGCAATATGCTTTTTTACCCGTATAAGATCTATTATATCCACCGTTCCGTCTCCGTTTGTATCCCCGGATTTTCTTGTGAAATCGGCGTCTGTAACCGTTACTGTAAAGGCAGCTGTAATATCGTTTCCCGTTTTTGCCGTCACGGATATTGTTCCCGGAGCAAGAGCTTGTATAACGCCGAACTCATCAATTTTAATAACCGTTCCCTCTTCATAGGTATAGGAAACATCTGTGTCGGTAGAATTTGCCGGTATAAATTCCGGAGCGATTACATATCTTTCCCCTACGGTCATAATAATATTTTGAATGTTAACGGATGTCGGCACTAAATTAACGGTAATTTCGCAGCTTTCTATTTTATTACCGTCCGTTGCGGATATTGTTGTTTTTCCATAACCTAATGCAGTCACCGTGCCGTTTGATGAAACAGACGCAACGGAATCAGCCGACGAACTCCAAGTAAGAAGCGAGGATACGGATTCTGCATCGTCACCCGAAACATCTATCTTTTTTGCAGCGTTAAGATCAAGATTTATGTCAGATGCCAAACTCCAATCAGTAAAATGATTATTGACAGTACCTCCGACCGCAGATGTGATATTTTCCGCCGAAATAGGATTATTTGTTCCGTCATAAGACGCAAGTAACCCATTTCCCGAGGTTTGGGCCACAGAATCGGAAACGCTTGTCTTTCGCCAACCGTCTTTGTCAAGAGTTGAAACCTCGGCCTTGAAATCCACAGAAGTTCCTACACTGTTACCGCAACTGAATTCAACGCGATAGCCATAATTCGGCATATAAATTATCGCGCTGAAATTATCATCCTCCACTTCAAGCGGTGTAAAACTGAAAGTATCGCTGTTAAAACCGAAATACTTATTTTCGGATATTTGCGCAACATTATTGTTCTCTTCATCGTAAATATTTACTGTTAAAAAGCTGTTGCCCGAATACTTTATTTTTAAATTATCCGCCATACCGTTGTCTGTATCGTTCGTTTCCGCCAGTAAGGAATTTGTATCTGCCGGAGAAATATAGGCTTTACCGTTGATTGTATCACATACATATTGAATCGGTGCCCTGCGCATAGCCAAATCCATATGGCCGTATGAACCCTCATTTGCAAAATCCTTGTATTTTAAACGGTGTTTTCTATCGCCCGACAAGGCAAACGCACTGGCTGCCAATACTACTCCGTCACCTTCGACTGATTTAGCGACATCATCTATAACAGATTGCCCAAGCAAATTTGTCTTATATCGTACAACCGATGTCGTGTCAAATCCTTTACTTGAGCCAATAAGAGTTGTATCAACACTTTGTAACACCGATACAATGTCGCCTATATTATTCCGAAAGGCTTTATGACTGCGTTTATTACCGTCAGTAAGATTAGAATTGAGATTCGGACTTCTGTTTAAAATACTGTAATAGTCATTTAAGGTGGTAATTGCCTTGCTGTTTTTAAATTCATCTTCATACATCTGCGGCATAAGTTTTAAATATTCTATACTCGGCAAAAGCTGATAGGTTGTAGGTGAATTATGAACAGCCGCACGCACAAACAGATATGTAAATCTATATGCCCACCATTTTATGAACTTATTGTCAGTTATACTTTCTAACTGTTCGGCTAATATTTCATCCACCATATCCACTTTTCCGCTTTCCAGCGGATCAAGCGCATAATAGGTGCCGTATAACGGTGCTGCAATAAGAATTGCTTTTTCAACCTTTCTTTTATTTGCAACACTCTTTGCAATATATCTTGCCGCTAACAAACCGCCGGTACTGTGAGTGACAAACACTACGCTTTCATATCCGTTACCGTTAATATGGTTCTGTAGCTCGTTAGCCGAATCATTCAAGTCAGCAAGCCAGTTATACGGAAAAAACACCACATCGTAACCCTTGCATTGCTTTTTCAAAGTGTTTACAAGCAGCTTATATACTCCACCTTCGCCCGGGTTCATTTCGGTTCCGTAAAAATCCTTTGAAATATCCGGATGCACCTTTGAATTTTCTCCGTTTTTGTCAAGGCGCAAAATATCTTTTCGTGCACTTACTTCTCCTAAAATAACATAGTCGGTAATATCGCTGCTTAATTTGTCCTGATCCGCCCAATATTCATTACCGTCTTCTGTGTAAAGCCGCGAGCCTAAATATCCCGGAAGAACATAAATTGCTTTTTTAGCAGACCTTAACATCGACACACCTTGATCTCTGCCGGAAAAAGCATTTTTGTCTATTTCTATTCTTCCGTCGCCTGTCCCCAAAGCGTTGCTGCCTTCTAAATTGGCAAATTGAGAGAACGCCCAGTTATCGGGAATTTTAAAGCCTAAATTTCCGCTGAAGCCTGTTGACATATCCCCCACAAAGCTGCTGCAGGCATAGCCAGCATTGGATACACGGGTGCAAACATTTCTCGCACCGTAAACTCCTACCTTATAGCTGCTTTTTGAGACCTCATCATAAACCTTTTCAAAATACGGAATAACGCTGCCGGTTATCTGGTAATCCATCGCGTCAAAATCCACTGCAAAATAAATAATTGTATCAGCCGGAAGACCGAGATTATCTGCCGCCTCTATTGCGGATTGTGCATCTGAAACGCCTTTTTCGGGTGTGAAATACTCAACCTTATTTGAGCTTGTTTGATAAATGGGGAAAAACCGCAAACCGGCACGCAGAATTGTTTTGGCTTCCGTTACAGTCAAGGCCTTGCTTATTCCACCGCCGTAGGTGCCGGTCAGGTATCTGCCTATATATCTGTATCCGTTATCATAAAGCGTCTTTGCCTTTGCCGCATTAAGTATGGTGGCGCAATCCGCAGCTATGGCAGAACGTTTTGGATTGCCGCTACTGATAAACAGCGACATCCATGTATCCAGATTCACTTTTCCTGTTCTCGGCAGAGCATAATGAGCCTGAAAATCAAGAACAGCCTGCTGTGTAACGGGATTGAATCTTCTGTCAAATATACCGTCCCCGAAACCGTTAAGGAAAAGTCCAAACTGTACCAATCCTATTATTTCCGCAAGCTTAGCGTCTGTATAGTAGTTGCCGTTATAGTCCTTAGCCGCGCCCGAATTTCTTACATACGGTATTTGCGGGCATAATTCCTGCGTTTTAGCACCGAAATTACCGGTTGCCGTACCGACAGGCATACCCTCCTCTGCCTGTAACGCATATACCAAGGCCTTGCTTGTGCTTCTGCCGTATACTCCGTCGCACGGTATAAGCGCGCCTATATAATCCTCATATGTACGGTTAAATTTCTGCTGCATTGAACGGACTTCATAAGTACCGCCGTAATATGCGCTTAAAAGTTTAAACGAATCCATAGAAAGCAGCGCTTTCATAACATTAGGAGTAACAACGCCGTCGGGATTTATAAAGCCCGCGTCGGTTTTCAGTGAGATAACCGCTTCTTCCACCCGTGCGTTGAATATTTCTTCAAAGCTGACCTTACCTGTATCGGGGTCTTCCTTTAGATAATAACCGGGATTATAGCCCTTACACCAAAGTGCGCCCTGCAATATAGCGAATTTCCTGTCGGTAACTCCATCCTGCCTATGCAGCGGATTCTTTGCATACAGTGCTTTTGTAGACGGTCCGAAATTGTCTGCAAGCTCGGTTATTCCCAATTCATGTTGGAGTGCTCTTGTAAGACCGTAAATAACATTCCAACCGGTTTTCCCGTTTTCCGTTACAGAACCGAAACCCGAAACATTCCCGTATTCCTGATTCAACCATTTCTGGGTAAGGAGTACCATTTCGTCAATTTTGGTTGCGGTTACTCTAACGGCAGAAAATGTTTGAGTTTCATCATTGTATTGCATTTCGGGGTTGTAATCATCCCCGATTTGAACATTTGATTTTGATAAAACAAAGGTACTGTCTTCTGAGAGATCCGAATTCGAGTAACTGCCACTGAAAATTTGCGCGGTTGTCATCAGAGAATTGGTGGGAAGCAAAACAAATAATATTGCCAATGCTAATGAAATAAGCCTGTTTTGAAATTGCCGTTTTTCTTTCATAAGAACATTCCTTTCTTTTTTGTTTATGGGCTGTTTTCACAGCTGCCCATATACAGTATATCAAATAAGTAATATTCTGTAAATACTGATAAATAAAAAGACTCCACTCTTTTCAGAATGGAGCCGAAAACATTTGAAATTCCGTATTTCTAAAGACTTTCAATATTTTAAATAAAAGAAAATACCTATTAAATATTTTTAAGATACCCGTCAACAATATCCAAAACGGTTTTACGCTGTTTCGGGTCAAGGTCTTTAAGCTTTGCCGTTAAGTCGTCAAAAACATACGGTTCCCCGCTTTGCAGCTCGTTGCAGAGAACATAATCCGCCGACAGTCCGAGAGCGTTAATTATATTTATAAACTTATCAAGCCCTATAACCTTTTTGCCCCGCTCTATTTCACCTAAATATGCCGAACTCATATCCGCCATTTCCGCTAATTTTTCCTGCGTATAGTTTGCCTCGGTCCGTAAAAACTTCAATCTTTTTCCAAACTCAATCTTATCCATAACCTGCACCTCTGCTATAGCATTATTTCTACTCTATAAAGTATAATAAAATACTTTCAGAGTTTGAACGCGCGATAGCTTTATATGTAGGTTATAGCATAGTTTAAGTGCAAAAAAATTTTAAGAAACTAATCGGACAAATCTTTTTTAAGGCTCATAATAAGCTCCGTTACGGCAGTATGCTTTACTGCCTCTTTAATCGGTATATCTTCTTTCCGCACCTCGGCAAAAACAATAAACATTCTTTCGTCTTCGGTCGGACGCGGTAAAAGTAACCTTATTTCGCAATATTCGCATGTTTCACTGCCGTAAAGCGCGGCCGTGCCTTTCAGCCCGGAATATCCGCCCTGCATTATATCAAGCACCTTAAAGCCGTTATCCGCAAAATCTTCCGATTTAATGTATTCCTCTAAACTTTCCTCGGAATTATCCGTACCCACGGTAACGGTTATTTTTCTATCCCTGCTCATATATGCAAAGCCGTTGGCGGTTGTGCGCTCAAAATCAGTAACCACATAAACATTTTCAGGCAGCGCAAAACTCATTCCGCCTATATAAAACCGATTATTCTTATAGTAAAGCATTGTTTTCTCCCTCCGGCTCTATACCGAGATATGTACTTAACCATTCCCTGTATTTTTTACATACTTCCGAATCCGGGTTGTAATTGTTTTTGTTCCCGTATACAAACCCGTAATAATGCGCTAATTTCGGAATGTAGGTATCTAAAAACACCGTATACTCTATAACCGCGTCATAGGCTGGAATCAGGCTTGCAGGCAGCAGCTTAACAAGTTTTTGCCGCTCCGTAATAATACTCTTGGTTTTCTGCCTTATTATATTTTCGAGAACACTGTAATAATCATCAGATAATATCTTATTCGGATTATTAAAGTAATTAAGATTATCCTTGATTCCCTGTTCAAATGCAAGCTCGGTTTCATATGCCGCAATACAATTATTATATTCTATTATCCTGTCCGTATACTCAAATTTACTTCTTAATTCTGCACAGGCTTCAGCATACACCGTTTTAATGCCTTTAAAATCCTTGCAGGAACTTTCCAGCAGCATAATAATTTTTTCCGACATTTCCTTTTTCTTAAATTCCTCTTTCATTTTTAATTCCTCCGTTTTATACACATTATAGCATATATTCTATGCTATAATCAATATTATCACATCAGTTTTAAAATATTTGTCGAATTATGTTTTACAGCATAAAAAAAGAATCGGTTTAACCCGATTCTCAACTCACACTTTTTACATATGCGTAAATCAAATTATTAACTACTTTTCTATGCCCCGGCGAGAGCTTACTTGTTAGCCTCAAGGTTTCGTCATCTACAAAGTGCTTGGCGGACGGAACGGTATCCCGCAAAATATAATCGGTTGATATATCAAGGGCAATAGCAATACTTACAAATATTTCAAGACCCGGCAGCTTTTCCTCCCGTTCTACCTCGCCTAAAAATCCCGTGCTCATATTTGCCATTTCCGCAAGCTGCTCTTGGGTAAGTCCTCTTGCCTTTCTGACTTCTCTGATTCTGTTTCCTACCGATAATTTTTCCATTTTCATCATTCCTGACAATAGCATATTTTTTATGCTATAATTATAAAAAGAAAAGCCGTTTATTTGAACACGCTATAATTTATATTATATGCTATCGCATAGTTTATATAAATTTTTGTTGAATAATGCGTATTAAAACCGTATTTAATTAGTATAAAACACTTTTGAAAGGAAGTTGCATTATGTTAATAGCAATTGATCACGGTAACAAGCAAATCTTATGCAAAGGAATATATAATCCTGACATTTACTAAAAAGCCTTGTGTTTCAATGACTTTTTGAAAAGATGTCAGGATTATTATTTACCTAAGGCCGCAGAGTTTCGCCATCATTGCATCTGCGTCAGCATCCCATATTGGATCCTCATCAAGGGCTGCCATTGGCATTTTTGCAATGGCTCTGCGCATCATTTCAACAGAAGGCGTAGCATAGATCCGCGTTGTTTCCAACTGCGCGTGTCCCAGAAATCGAGAAATAATAGATAAATCCACACCACTCTGGACTTCAAAAAGGCAACTACCGAGAAATCAAGGGTTTGTCGGCACTCTTCACCTGTATCAAAAGAAAATACATAACAAACAAGAACTGTGGAGAATACAATTATTCAGAATGCACAACATAGTTTAAGGCGGCTACCGAAAATGATAGCCGCCGTAACGTTTAGAATTTCAGTTATCTGTTATACTTTTTTCTTCTGCTTACAATCGTTGTGCCAACGGCTGCACCGCCGCTGACGAACAACAGGGTGATCCACAAAGCAAGGTTGCTTGTATCGCCGGTCTGCGGACTCTTATCTGATGTTCCCGGGTTGGTACTGGCAGGTTTTTTCTCAAGAGCAGCAATCGCATCTTCAATAGCCTTTGCCATTGCATCAACTTCGCTCTGTTCAGTGATATTCTTGTCACGGACAACAGCATTGACAGCAGTTTCTACAGCAGAGAAGTCCTTGTAGTTGTCCTTGTTCAGTGCATTTGCCTTGGCAATGGCTACGTCAACCTTAGTGTAGTCGGCAGGTAAATAAGTCATTGCAATGGTCTGCGTATGAGTTGCTGTATCAGCCGTAATCGTAATATTGAGATTGAAAGCCTCGCAATTATCTGCGCTGACTTCGACAGTATAAGTACCCGCTTCCAAATCAACAGGGTTTGCTACTTCCTGACCATTCACTTTAATGACTACATTCGCCAACTCAGCAGGTGTTAC
>OIYO01000255.1_pt1 | contig 51928 bp, 40 predicted proteins | sample 1588191 | NCBI WGS metagenome assembly OIYO01 (sample SAMN03283275) | human gut metagenome | biome: human-associated habitat; material: feces | host: Homo sapiens | place: Peru | collected 2012 | reverse complement strand
TAAAACTTAATTCTCGCCCGCAACATCCATTGAGCGGGAGAGATGTCACGTTAGTTACAGGAGAGGGCTAGGGTGAGGTAGAAGTTACACACGTAGACATTACCATAATGCCACGCCATTGTGAGAAAATTTTACTGGATTACTTCGTCACTAACGTTCCTCGTAATGACGTAGCACTAGATTACAAGCTCAATGTACGTAGATATTGGGTCGGCTTTCAGGAATTGAAAGTTGTTTTAAATAATTTTCCACTTTTAACTTATTTTCCTCTCCCTCTTGCAATATTTAGAAAAAAGAGTATAATAAAACACGTGAAGCAAGGAGATATGTATAGAAGTATGAATTTCTTGAATGTTTCGTCTTTGAAAAGCCAACGTCAAAATCTTATTAGAAAGAATTATGCTCAGATTTATGCTCATGAAGCGGCTCACAAACGTGCAGGAGGAGCTTTAGCAGGAACAATTGTTATTGAAAAGAATGCTGAAGGTATTCCAATTGGCGGTCATGTGTCAATAAAAATGCCGACTTTAAATCCTAAGAATCCGCAATCAACTATTAATAATGCTAATACTGTTATAGAATCAGCAATGGCACCATCAGACCCTTCTGCTCAAGATTACAGGGTTGCAAGTCAAGCAAAAACAATAAGAGCACAGGCACAAAGATTAAAAAATAAAAATACGCAATCAACAGATAAAAAGGGGTTGGATTATTATGCTTAATATTATAAAACTTATTTACAGCTTTTTAGAACCAAAATTTTGTTATATTCCAATCAAGAGTTGTTCACAAAATTGGGATAAGTAATTTTTATCTTTCTTTATATAAAGGAATTTCAATAACAAATTTGCATCCGTTATCAGAAGTAACGGTAATTTTTCCGTTATGAAGTTTTACGATGTTTTGAACAATTGATAATCCTAAACCGGTGCCGCCAAGATTTCTGCTTCTTGCTTTATCAACTCGGTAGAAATGTTCAAACAATCTTGGCAGATGTTCTTGTGGAATACCAATCCCGTAATCTCGGATTATTATTTGCGCAAAACCGGATATAGTGGTTAATTCTATATCAATAACCTCTGATTGGCTATATTTGATTGCATTTGTCAATATATTAGTTATAGCTTGTTCCAGCAATTCGCTATCGCCGTTTATGTAGACATCTTTCAATTTTAGATTGATTTTTATGTCACCAATAGAGCACAATGCAATGCTGTTATTGATTGCAATTGCCGGATTGATTTTGGTTAAGCTTATTTTTTGCGGTTTTTCGAGTTCTGATAATGTTAAAATATCTTGAACTAAAGAATTTAATCTTTTTGATTGTTTTTCTAAAATATTTAAACATTTTTCAGTCTTAGGTGTTTTATCAGGAAATTCTTCGTTCAATAGTTCTACTGCGGATAATATTCCTGTTAGTGGTGTTTTAACTTCGTGCGATACATTTGCTATGAATTCGCTCCGGAAGTCCTCGAGTTTTCTCATTTCTAATATTTGTGATTTTAAGCGATTAGACATTTTGCTCAAAGCCAAGGCCAGTTCATATAACATTCCACCTTTTGGAATAAATATGTCAGTGTCTAAATCTCCTGTAGATATCTTTATTGCACTGTTTTGAAGGCGGTTAAATGATTTATAAATGCCAAAAATATAACAAGCAAGAATAAAGACAATAAAAGTGCCGACTATAACACTTATCAAAATGTATTTTTTAGATTTGACAAGAATTTTATTGATATGGTTAGTTGTCGTAGATAATGTTAGCGTATAAATTTCGTTTTGAATTTTTAATGGCATTGAATGATATATCATCTGAGAGGCCATTAAAGTTTCTTCTGCGACATAGTTTTTAGGAATATTATCCGTATTAGCATTTATAGAATCACAAATAACATTACCATCCGAATCCCATACAGTTAGTCGAGTATCGCTATGCAAAAATAAAGTTGCGTATTCATTTAATTCTTTAATATTATGCTTTTTGAGTATTGGTTTTACAGCCCAACTAACTTGTTTCGCTAAAGATGTAATTTCTTCTTTTTCTTCATCAATATAAGCTTTGTTAAATTGTTCAAGTTGGTTTTTTGCAAGAAAAATCAGTGAAATAATTATAAATGCGATTAGTAGGACATTCCATATTAAAATCTTGTCACGTTTTTTCATTGTCCACCTTCCAATTTATATCCGATTCCACGAACCGTTTCTATGCAGGAGCCGTAATCTCCAAGTTTCTTTCTTAAATTAACTATCTGAAAATCAATAACTCTTTCTGTTATATCATATCCGGCTTCGCCTCGAATAATGGAGATTAATTCAGAACGTGAATATACACGTTCCGGATACTTTGCGAGCGTTTTTAAAATTTCAAACTCACTGAATGTTAAATCAATTTTTCTTGTATCAATTGTTACAACATGTTTGCTTAAATCTATTTGAATTCCCTTAAATTATAACCTTCTTTGTATTTTTTTACCATCTGTATTATTGCATTGGTATCATCTTGTAAATCTGCATCAATTGTAACTATCATATCTGCTTTTACAGAATACATGCCGGCAAGTAATGCTTTTTGGTGTCCAAAATTTCCTGCCAATTTAACGCAAGAAAATCTAACATCTCTTTGGCAAATGTTTTCAATTATTTCTTGAGTCTTGTCGCTGCTTCCATCGTTTACAAAACAAACTCCGCTATCGCCGGATATTAAACCATCTTCTGTCATAATGTCAAGAAGAATTTGTAATTCGCTAATTGTATATGTCAAAACTTCTTCTTCGTTATAGCAAGGTACAACTATCATTAATTTATTGTTTTTCATATTTTTAATAGTCTTTTTATACAAGCATTGCTTGTAGTTTTAGACTGAATGTTACCATACTTTTAATCTCCCAAAAAAAAAACGAGGCGGACTAAAAATCTGCCTCGTTTTTTCAAATATTCTATTAAAAACTATTAGTTTTCGAAAGCCCATCTTGAAGCTGCACCGTTAGGAACTGCGAATGAACCTCTTAATCTAACACCAAATTGGTCTTTGATTACACGTTTTGATTTATCACCACAGTTACCAGCTGTATCATTCTGTGCTGCAGCCGGTTTCATAGTACCAGTACCTAAGCAGTTAGAAATCAAGTTAGGACCTTTTTGTCCGTTTGTATCATAAACAGCTTTAATACCGTATGGCAAACCATCAGCAGCTGGGTTAGAAACTGTAGTTCCGGTTGTAGCAGCTTCTGTGTTAGGGAATGTTAAAGCAGCACCATCCCTGAAGAATACTACATAGTTGCTAGCGCCATTGTTAACCAATTTTGCAGCACTTGATGTTGTACCGGATGTTTGATAATCCATAGTTGTTCTTTTTGAAAGCAATGCATATAAAGATAACGTATCATCATTATTTGTAGAAGTTGTACTGAATGTAGCATAATCGAAACCATCAATTGCTTGGTTCATTTGAGCAGCTTCAGTTAATGTATTAATACCCTTCTTCAATGCTGTTCTTGACTGTTGTTCTTGAGTGTTTGTCATCAAAGCAGGAAGTGTTAATGTAGCAACTACACCAATAATAGCTAAGGTAATCAATACTTCTGCAAGAGTGAAACCGTTCTTCTTCATCATAATATTCCTTTCTCTTCTTATATTAATTTAGCAAAATTTTCTTTTACATCTGTACTAATTTTAACAAATTAATCAAAGAGTGTCAATATAAGTAAAGGGGAAAAAAGTAGAAATTTCTTATACAATCATCTCAAATTTATCGGAACGAGTTTTTATAAGAGAAATTGCAGCTTGTGAATTTAAAAAATTCAAAGCACCCATAAAGCTTTTATTATTGGATAAACCGGCTCTTGCTTCTCGCATATTATTTTTAATTTCTGCATTTGCAACCTGCTCATTAATCAAATGGCTCTGATTGAAAGCCTTTGGTTGCTTTTGTGGCATTGCAAAGCCTATATTTTCGTTGTCTACACCTTTCTGAACTAATTCTTTTGGATTAGATTCCGGTTGAACATTAGTTTTCTCAACGATTTGAGAAAATGGGTTATTAGAACTAACAAAAGAGTCACGTGCCATATCCATGACTTCAGTCTGAACCTCTTCATTCATACTGTTTGAACGTTCTCTAACACGTCTGAATATCATTTCTTTTAGAGCATCTGCCTCTTGTTTATTTACGATTGAATCAAATTTGTAACTCATTTTTTGCCTCATATATATAAAAACATTATTGTAAAGAAAATTGACAAAATGATATATATTTAATATATATTTGTTACATAAGTTAATATTTGGTAAATTTGCTATTTTTGTGACTATGACTTAATTATACACCATATGTTCAAAACTATTATCAATAGGCAATTGTAAATTGTTTGCTATATTATTTGTAATTTTCGTAATTTTAGTGTACAATTAAATTGCTATTTATATTTCGGCTAGTGTAAAATCTTAACAGGAAGGATATAACCGACCTGTTTTCTTTTGCCCCTTATGATATTTACTTCTAAGTAGTAGGTCTTCTAAGTAGGTCAGTTTTACTAAGCTGACAATAACTAAGCAGACAAAGACTTTTAACATATCAAACGCAAGAACAGGTCTATTTAAATAAACAACTAGCTCATATTCTAATTCAGTGGTACAATATCATCAAAAAGAGGATTTTGTATGAAAAAATTTATATTAATAGTATGTATGTGTTTTATGTTGCCTGTTTTTGCAGATAACATGCCGTTCTATGTCGATACTATTCCAAAAGATGCAATTGGCATGTTTCAAATTGGTGATAATATAACAATTTATTCTCATCCTGAGGCAAATTCAAAAGTTGTAAAAAAAATGGACTTTTCTTACAATCCGGAAACAATGCCGGACAATACATTTGCACTATTAATTAACGAAAAAAAACTCGGATTCTTATACGTTTCTGACATTGGAGATGATGGTTGGGTAGAAGTTATTTATAACCGCATGAACAATTCTCGTGGCTGGGTGCAAACAGAAGACCGCTTTCAATTTATGCCATGGTTGAGTTTTTATAATATGTATGGTAGAAAATACGGGTTACGTCTAATGAAAGATGCGCCGGAAGATGTTGAAAACCTTCATTCTAAAAGTGAAGATTTATCACAAAACGTATCAAAATTACGTTATGTAAAACAAATAAGACTGACTGCAATTCGAGGAAATTGGGCTTTAGTATCTGTAGTAGATATTGACAAAACTCCAAAAACGGGTTATTTGAGATGGCGTAGTGATGATGGAAAAATTTACGCTTTCCCAAATATCAAATAATATTTGTCAAAGTGAAATAATTTTTTAATAAAAAACTCCCAAGAATAATCGTATTCTTGGGAGTTTTAATATATTATGATGATTAACCTTCTTGAACTACTTTTTCAGCTTTTGCGCCTTCTTTGCGTTCAAATACAATTTTGTCATCTACTAACTTAAGAAGAATTGTATCTCCCGGTTGATAAGCATTCGTCAAGATTTCTTCTGCAAGCTGATCTTCAATTTTCTTTTGAATCAATCTTCTCAAAGGTCTTGCACCATATGCTTCATTATAACCGTCTTTTGCAAGATAATCTTTTACTTCATCTGTAACTTCGATTGATAAATCACGTTCTGCTAGTCGTTTGAACAAGTCTTTCATCATCAAGTCAACGATTTGTCTGATTTCTTCCTTACTCAAGTGTGAGAATACAATAATATCATCAATACGGTTCAAGAATTCAGGTCTGAATGCTTTCTTAAGTTCTTCATTAACCGTTTCTTTAAGTTTTTCGTATTTATCCTTCTTAGCGTCTTCTGCAGCTGAGAAACCAAGTTTACCTTGAGTAGAAATCATACTAGCACCAACGTTAGAAGTCATGATAATAACTGTGTTCTTGAAGTTGATGTGCTTACCCTTTGCATCAGTTAAACGTCCGTCATCAAGGATTTGCAACATGATGTTGAATACGTCTGGGTGAGCTTTTTCAATTTCGTCAAAAAGAATAACTGAATAAGGTTTCTTTCTAACTAATTCTGACAAGTGACCACCGTCATCATATCCAACATATCCAGGAGGAGAACCGATAAGTTTTGCTGTAGAATGTTTTTCCATAAATTCTGACATATCTACTCTTATCATATTATCTTCACTACCGAATATTGCTTCTGCTAAAGCCTTCGCCAATTCAGTTTTACCAACACCGGTAGGACCGGAGAAGATAAAGCTACCTATTGGTCTGTTTGGTGATTTTAAACCAACTCTAGCACGTCTAATTGCTTTAGCAATTGCTGTTACAGCATCACTTTGACCGATAACTCTAGCATGAAGAGTGTCTTCCAATTTTAATAATCTTTCAGACTCACCTTCTGTAAGTTTTGTTACCGGAACGCCGGTCATAGTTGCAATAACTTCCGCAACATCTTCTTCTGTTACAGTTGGCTTGTTGGCATCATTTTGTTTTCGCCATTCTTCGGAAACTTCACGAATTCTATCCTTCATGTTAGCTTCATCATCACGCAAAGCTGAAGCACGCTCGAATTCTTGATTTCTGATAGCGTCTTCTTTTTCTTTGATAATATCTCTTAATTCCTTATCAAGTTCTTTTCCTTCCGGAGAAAGGGTGCTAACCTTCAAACGAACTTTTGAACTAGCTTCATCAATTACGTCAATTGCTTTGTCAGGCAAAAATCTATCGTTAATATATTTGCTTGATAATTTTGTAGCCGCAACAATTGCTGCATCAGAAATATTCAAGTTATGGTGTTCTTCATACTTAGATTTCAGACCTCTGATAATCTCGATAGTTTCATCAATAGATGGTTCTTCGATGATTACCGGCTGGAATCTTCTTTCTAATGCAGAATCTTTCTCAATATACTTTCTGTATTCATCAGAAGTCGTAGCACCAATTACTTGAATTTCTCCTCTTGATAAAGCAGGTTTTAAGATGTTAGCAGCATCAATTGCACCTTCTGCTGCGCCGGCACCAATCAGAGTGTGCATTTCATCAATAACAAGGATTACGTTTCCTGCTTGGCGAATTTCGTCCATAATTTTTTTAAGACGTTCTTCAAATTCACCACGGTATTTAGTACCTGCAATCAAAAGCCCCATATCAAGCTGGATAATTTTTTTGTTTTCCAAAATGTCAGGAACTTCGCCGTTAACAATTCTAATAGCAAGTCCTTCTGCAACAGCAGTCTTACCAACCCCAGGTTCACCCAAAAGCACCGGATTATTTTTGGTTCTTCTTGCAAGAATTTGAATAACACGTTCAATTTCTTTTTCTCTGCCAACAACAGGGTCTAATCTTTGTTCTGAAGCAGCTTGTGTTAAATCTGTACCAAATTCATCCAAACTAGGTGTTTTTACTTTGTTTGCTTGAGAACTAGAAGATGATGAACCAACTCCAGCACCTGCCGTTTGAGGTTTAGAGTCACCTAACATTTTAACAACATTACTTCTTACTTTGTTTAGGTCAACACCAAGGTTTTCAAGAACTCTTGCTGCAACACCTTCGCCTTCACGAATCAAACCTAAAAGTAAGTGTTCTGTTCCAATATAATTATGTCCAAGTTGTCTTGCTTCGTCCCAAGATAGTTCTAAAACTCTTTTAGCTCTAGGTGTGAATGGAATTTCGACAGCAACAAAGCCGGAACCTCTACCTATAATTTTTTCAACTTCAACACGAGCGTCTTTAAGAGTTACTCCCATTGATTTAAGTGTCTTTGCAGCAATACCGGTGCCTTCTCCGATTAGACCAAGCAAAACTTGCTCTGTGCCGACAAAGTTATGACCAAGTCGTCTGGCTTCTTCTTGAGCCAGCATAATAACCTTAATCGCCTTTTCTGTAAAACGTTCGAACATTTAATAAATTCCTCTTCTTATAAATATATTTATCTATCAATATATTACAAAAAATTTACAAAACTTGCAAGGGGGAATGTATTTATGTAGAGGAATTTATTAATAAAATTATTAAAGAATAAATTTTTTATAACATTCGTCAATTTTATCTTGGTCAATTCCTATGTATCTCATTGTTATTTGTGGACTGGAATGATTGAATATTTTTTGCAGCATAGCGATATCTTTAAATTTTCGATAGTGATGATACCCGAATGTTTTACGCATTGTATGTGTGCCAATATTACCTTCTATACCAGCTTTTTTGCAAGCTTCTTTTAGCATATTATAAGCTGCAAATCTTTCCATGCGATTATGAAAAATACTTGTGAATAGTGGTGCTTCGTCATCTTTGCCTCTGATAAATTTTTTAATTAGTGGTTTTAATTTATTGTTGATAGGGAATCGCTTTGCTTTACCGGTTTTCTTTTCTATAATATTTATAAAATTTTTATTGCGTACATCTTTTATATCGAGAGCTAGTATGTCGGAAATTCTAAGTCCACAGTTTGTTCCAAGCGTGAAAATTAACAAATCTCGGGTACTTTTTTCAGCAAGAAAGTTCTCAATTTTTTTTATTTCAAATTTGCTTCTAATAGGCTCTACCATTACCATAGCGCTCTCCTTTCTGCGTACTATCCCACAATCTTTCCATACAAATGAAAGAGTTTAATTATATGGATTTTAGCATTATAGCATTAGAAAAATTCAATTATAATCAGTAAGATAGCTTATATCTGTAAATATATGAATAAATGTATTTATAGCTTTTTAAGTTTTAAATTTATCGTTACAATCTATATATAACATTTTAATTTTATTCGTAAATAGTTCATTACGAATTTTGTTAATAATATAGGGGGATATGCTTAGTTTCAGGATATTTTATATAAATACGAGGTGAAAGTTTCATCTTCGGAAATTTGGTGTGCACTTGCATCAAAATCCAAATAAATATCCCAATCTCCTGTAGAGCCAACTATACAGAATTCTTTTTTAGTAATGTCTAAGCCATCCATATTAACTTTATGTCTATTTGGAAATGCATATATAGGTAAATTAGGTTGTCCAATTTCTGCAACTATTTTCTTTGCGTATGCAAAAATACTATCTCTTATTTCATCATTGTATTGGTATTTATGCTGCAATTCTATGTTATCAAGAATTAATGCAGGTTTGTCATCAACTTTGGCAATAAAACACATTGTGTTTCCGACATATTCTTGGTTAATTTTTACTTCTATCGCAGAAGCCAATTTGCATAGTATATAACTTGGAGCAGTCCATTGATTAGAGCCGCTGCCTATTGCGGTACAGCAAGAAGCATAATTACCAAGGAATAAAGAGTGTTCTATGTCGTTCATGTCAGCTTTTAATACTTCCAAATTCGCATTTTCTTTTATACTTGGAACATTTGCACTTTTAATTTCGGAATTACGCAATTTTAGAAAGTGATTTTTTATAGTACTTCTGGCATTTTCAATATATTTATCCTTGTTTTCCGTTTGCCAAAAAACAGAATTTGTCATTTCTTTTTTTATAATTCTCATTAATTCCGGCAAATCATCAAATGTAACCGGAGAATTGTTTTTATATAATTTCAGTTTAGTATCTACACTGTCAAAGAAGCCGTCATTAGAACATTTCGCACATGTCTGTTCTACTAAATTATACCCTTTCGCTTCCATTGCTTTTATTAATTTTGAACATTCATCCGGCGGAATTTCTGTGAATAATTCATTATTAAAATCGTCTTCCAAATTTTTGATAGCATGTTGTTTTAAAGAAGATGTATCAATTATAATTTCTTTTTTTATACTTGATTTTGGATCAAAATTTACCCAATTTTCATAATCAATACCTAGTTTGGAAAACTGTTTTCGAGTTTCAAGATTCATTTCCGTATGTGTAAGTATATGTTTTATGGAAGTAGAAGGATGTTTCAATAAAGTATTGATAATTGCATTAAATCGTTCGCTAAAATCTGCATCGGAACAAGTTAGTTCTCGTAAGAATTTTGTCCGCCTAAAATCAATTCTCTTTTCTATGTTGCCCTGACTGTCACTAAGAATGCTGTTATTGAGAATTTTATCTCGTTTGCGTTTGCCACTTTTTGTATTATCGTTTAGTGTAGGCAATAAATACTTTAATTTCATAGGCTCATCAGCCAACATGCAAGCCGCATAGCCGGCAAATGTCTTATCTTTAGCTTCCTTTATTGCATTCTCAACAAGGTTGCGATTAAATTTTGTAAGATTATTAATCTCATTTTTTATATCATCATTTTTATTTGCTTGATAAAGCTTTTTTAAATCAGCAATTTTTTCCTGATTGCCTTTGTACATTTTACTTTCTGTGGGATTTGTTAATTGAATAAGCTTTTCATAAAAAGGAAAGTCTTCATCAATCTGTCCCAAGTTTACAATATGATTTTCTACACTATCATATTTATCTTCATAAGTTGCCAAAAAAGATTTTTTGCCTAAGAATTTTAAAGTATTAAGAGTCAAAATCGGTTCAGAAAGAAGTAAATCATCTACATCTTCATCTTCGGCTTGCCAATACGAGTAGGATAGAAGTTCTTTTCTTTTTAAACTTTCTTCTCTCAAGTCGACAAGCTTTTTTATATCACTTATACTTTCAATCATAGAATTTAATAATTTTGGCATATAATCTATAGGATAGCCTAATTTGTTGACTTTTAGAATTTCATTTGCTAAATTGTCAAACGCATACGGAGTGAAGTTTACATCTTTAAATTTAAGAACATCATGTATTCTAATCTTTTCTTTTGCTAACTCCAAAATCTTTTGTATGACGGTTCTATAGTGCTTAGAATTGTTTTTCCTTGTCATGTAGAGAATTATATCTTTAGCTTTGGCAATTTCTTCGTCAGTATAAAGATTTAAGTCCTTTAGGCCTTTGTCGACTAAGCGTTCTGCATTTTTAGTGCTAATGACATCAAAACACTTATCTTTTGTTAAGTAATAAAGTAACCCACAAAAGTTTACAGACCCTTGCCTATCAGCTTGTTGCAAGTTTTCAGTACAAGTTTGTTTATTTGATTCTGCTTTTATCAGACCGTTATATCGGTTCGTGTAATTATGTTGTACGGGGAGAATTCTCATATTGGTATGAAAACCTATGAAAAATATTTTTGCTATGCTTCTTTCAAATTCCTAAGCAGCAAAATCAGTGGAATTATAACAATCGCAGATACTGCAAAAATCCTAAACGCATCAATAAACGCTGCTAAATTCGCTTGTTGCATTAATAATCTATATGCAGTATGCTGCCCCATATATATAGCAGTATGCGGATCTACAGTTGTCATAAACATGCTTCCATAAGCTTGAACACGTTCGGTATAATTTTGCGCAGTATCAGTCAAATGTTGAATCAACATAAATTGGTGTTTTTGCGCACCTCTAGATAACAATGTTGCAACAATAGATGTACCAAATGCGCCACCTATGTTTTTCAGTAAGTTCTGCAAACCACTAGCGTTTGTCATTTGGTCATTACTGATAGTTGCCATTGATAAAGTAATAATTGGAATCATCGCTAATCCTAAGCCAATTCCGAATAAAAAGTTTGGAATTGCAATATTCATTGTAGAAATCTGCAAATTTAAATCTCCAAGTATCCAACTTGCCATTGCAATACTGCCCAAGCCTATCATAACCAAAATTCTGTTATCAATTAAGTTCGCTAAAGTTGCGCATAGAATCATCGCTAATAATGCACCTAAACCACGAGGCATCATAGAAAGTCCGCTCTTATATGCGTCGTATCCCATTAAAGATTGTAAAAATTGAGGTAAAATTGCCATAGATGCTAATAATACCGCTTGCATTACAATCTGCACAACTGTTCCAATGAAGAAATTTTTATCTTTAAAAACGCTTAAATCAACTAATGAATCTTTGTTTCGGATTTGAGAGATTAAAAACGCTAAACCTGTTACACAAGAAATCGCAGACAACCAACAAATCCAAGGTGCATTAAACCAGTCTGCATTATTACCTTTATCCAACACAATTTGCAAAGTTAGTAACCAAATTGAAAGCATGAAAAATCCAAAACTGTCTGTCTTTACATTTTGTTGCTTTCTTGCATAAGGTGGATCATAGATAAGTGTCTTTGCAAGAAGTACGGTCATTATGCCAATAGGGATGTTTATAAAGTAAATAAATGGCCAAGACCAGTTTTCTGTTAACCAGCCACCAAGTACAGGTCCTGCTATCGGAGCAAGTACGATTACAAGCCCAAACATAGCCATTGCTTTTCCTCTATCTTGAGGCTTAAAATTCTCCAATAATATTGCTTGAGAAATCGGTAACAAACCTCCACCGCCAATACCTTGTAAGATACGTGCCAGAACCATGCTTTCAAGATTTTTGGAAAAACCGCACAAAGCTGAAGCAACAGTAAATAAAGCAATACTCATAATGAAGAAATTTTTTCTTCCGAGAACTTTACTGAACCAGCCAACCATCGGAATTACTATACCGCTAGCAATAAGGTAAAATGTCAAAATCCACATAGATTCTTCACGACTTACGGAAAAACTTCCTGCCATGTGTGGCAATGCAACGTTTGCAATTGTTTCATCCAATACAAACATAAATGCTGCCGCCATAGTTGGTAAGCATGCTAACCAAGGGTTTATATTCGGCTGTGATTCTTCTATATTTTCTAAAGTTTCACTCATTTCTGACTATCCTATTGTGTTTATGTACAAAAAAATGTTAACACATAAGTGTTGCAAATGCAACATGTTGTATGCGCAACAGAAGTGGCTAAGGCATTAAGTTGTTAGGTTGTTAAGTTCGTATAAAAAGATTTTTTTAAGTTTTAGATGATTTTTAATAAAAATAAAAAATGCAGTTGACAAAAAATTTTGTTTCTAATATCATAAAACTTGTCGCCGGTATAGCTCAACGGTAGAGCAACGGTTTTGTAAACCGTAGGTTGTAGGTTCGATTCCTATTACCGGCTTTTTTGATAAAAGAGAAAACTTCTCTCGTAGCCCTTGTGGCATTTGCCTTTGTGGCGCAGGGACTCTGCCGAACAAAAGATTGAGTATCTTTTGTGAGAGGTAGCACTCCAAAGGGAGTGAGTGGTTTCTGAGATATGCCTTTGTGGCGCAGGGGTAGCGCACTCCCTTGGTAAGGGAGAGGCCACGAGTTCAAATCTCGTCAAAGGCATTTTTAAAATTTTATATGGGTAGGTGGCCGAGTGGCTAAAGGCGACAGACTGTAAATCTGTTCACGAGAGTGTACGGTGGTTCGAATCCACCCCTGCCCAAATTATTAAATCCCAGTTAGCCGCTGGGATTTTTTAGTGTTAGGAGTGATTCTCATATAATTTAACAGTCCAAATTGGATAGGTATTTTTTATAAAATTTCAAACAGTCAGCCACTTTGAGCCTGATTTTTAGTGTTGAGATGGGTGGTAAATTTTTGCACAAAACTATACTTTTCTTGCACTATTTTGCACTAAATTTCTAAAAGCTTTACTTTAAATTGCCTTTAATCCCCACTATATTTGAATATTAGTGATGACCATTTTGGATAAAAATGTTTTATCTTGGAATTTGATATGTGTCGAAATATCTCTGAGATGGAGATTTAGGACTTGATTTATCTTGAAAGGTGAGTGATGAATGTGTATGCAAAGGAAATATTCATGACAAAATTCACACCAGAAAAATCAAAGAAAATTGCACTTGCGAGATTAGATATTGTTCATCAATGGTTAGATTTTAGAAAGAAATCTACAAATAAACTTCAAGCTGATTATAATTTTGTGAATTTGCATAATACAAGTCATTCACATCTTTTTGAAATATTAGGTAAAATATCTCGTGGTAGTTTACATCGTTGGTACACAATGCTGGGTAGCACGGAAGATTATATAAAGCTCTTACCTCAGTACAAGTATTCTAAGATAGATGAATATAGAACAAGTTTGACAGATGAAGAAATAAAAATATTTATGAGTTTATTACTTCACCCTAATCGACTTTGTATCGGCAAAGCCATATCACTTACAAAATACAAACTGAAAGAACAAGGTCAAAGCTTTATTCCAGCTGAAATTACTTTTAGACGTTATGCAAAATGGTTTAAAGATAATAATTATGACAAATGGGTTTTAGCACGTGATGGTGAAAAAGCACTATCAGATAAAGTTGAACCATATATAAAACGTGATGCAAGTTTGCTTGAAGTTGGGGATATTCTTGTAGCTGATGGGCATAAATTAGCGTTTAATGTGATAAATCCGTTCACGGGTAAACCTACCAGAGCAACATTAGTAGGATTTTTAGATTGGAAATCAACAGCACTCGTAGGTTATGAAATTATGTTAGAAGAAAATACCCAATGCATTGCAAGTGCTTTAAGAAATGCCATTATTAATTTAGATATGATACCGAAAGTAGTTTACCAAGATAACGGCAGAGCATTCAGGGCAAAGTATTTTACAGATGATAAAGGTTTTACTGAATTGGGATTCCAAGGTCTTTATTCAAAACTTGGTATAGAAACAGTATTTGCAAGACCATACAATGCCAGAGCAAAAGTTATTGAAAGATTTTTCAAAGAATTTCAAGAAGGGTTTGAAAAATTATTATCAAGTTATATCGGAAGTAATATTCAAAATAAACCTGCTTATCTAATGAGAAATGAAAAACTCCATAAACAAATTCATAATGACTTCATTCCAACTTTAGACGAAACAATAAAAATGATTGACATGTGGCTGAATTTTAAAAACTCTCAACCTTGTCCAAACTCACCAAATAAAACGATAACAGAAATTTTAGAAAGTAGAAAAAGACAAAATGTAGATATAAACCAACTTGATGATTTGATGCTTGCAACTGAAGTTAAAACAATACAGAGAAATGGAATCAGATTTTTAAATTGTGCTTATTTTGATGAAAGATTATATGGTTTTAAAAGTAAAGTTCTAATTAAATACAACCTCTTTGATTTAACAAGTATTAAAGTTTATACTACAAAAGGTGAATACTTATGTACTGCCCAAAGAGTAACTGAAACTCACCCAATGGCAAAATTATTAGGTACAGTTACGGATTTTGAGGATTACAAGCAAAAAATTGTTAAACAACGAAAATTGCATAAGAAAACGATAAATTCAGTAAAGGCATATCTTTCAAATGATGAAACAAAATTTTTAGAAACCAAAATGATAGAAGAAAGTGCAGAAAATCTAAAGAATGTTCAAACTGCGTTTAGAAGTCGTTTAAATGGTGTTTATAAATCATTTAAAAATAATTCAGAAAAATATGAGTATTTAATCAAAAATAATTCGAATGATAAATGGATAGAGGATTTTAAACAAACAAAGGAGTATAAATTACTTTATGAATAGAATTTTTGTTAAAACAACTAACGTGAAAAACTTTATCGGACTTGTTGAAAATCTTTTAAACAAACCAAAGAATATTCCTAAAATGGGATTAATATATGGTGAACCAGGGTTGGGTAAATCTCAAACGGCATTATGGTTGGCTTGCAAATATGATGCGATATATTTAAGGGCAACAAATTTGATGACTGGTCGCTGGCTATTAGAAGAAATCGCTAAAGAAATGGACGAAATTCCAAGATATTTGACGTCGGATAATTTTAATTTGATAGTTCAAAAATTAAAACAAAAACCTCAACTGATTATTGTCGATGAAATAGATTACTTAATGAACAACTTGAAAACAATAGAAATTTTGAGAGATATTCACGATGAAACCGATTGTCCAATAATCTTTGTTGGTATGGGATTGGTACATAAAAAACTAGAACGATACAAACATCTTTTTGATAGGTTTTCTGAAATTGTGAAATTTGAAACTTTTAGCGTTAATGACTTAAAACAAATATTTGATCAATTATCTGAGGTTACTGTAAATACAAATGCTATTGAATTTATATACAAAAGGTACAACAGGTTTAGACAAATTGTGCAATTGATAAGTCAACTTGAAATAATTGCCAAAGATAATAATTTACAAGAAATAAATCTTGATGTAATTAAGGAGATTTTATGAACATAGAAAAATTAGCAAAACATCTAAAAGAATTTACACTTGACGAAATAAATATGATTGCAGAGTGTGATTGTAAAACAGAACTTGCACACCTTTTGAACGGTAATGAAATAGTGTTTGAACATGGAATGTATAAATATAGAGAAAGTTTAAAAAACTCATGCTTAAATTATAGAGTGTTTGTACAAAATGCGACTTTGAGAAAAAATTTAAAAATGGATAACGCTATACTGTATTTTTTAACAAATTATGTGAACAAATATTGCAAGAAAGAAACTATACATCAATATAAAACAATATTTAAAATACATATTTTACCGTACTTTAAAACCAAAAAACTTGAAGAAATAACCCAAGCTGATATTATACAATTTTATAAATTTTGCGAAGAAAGATGTCTACAACCACGTAGAATTAAAAATATTTTAGCTTTACTAAATCAAATACTTAAATATTACCAAAATCTCGGAGTAATTGATAGGAAATGTGTTTTTCAAGTAAGAAGGTTAACTGATAAAAATAGATTTTATATAGACAGAATTGTTTTTAAAGGAGATTTATGTCAAAACTAAAATTATACAAACAAGCTGAAAATTTATATATAGAAGAAGGAATGTCTATTGAAAATATTTGTCGAAATTTAGATATTTCAAGACGTACCATTTTTTATTGGAAGAAAAAGTATGATTGGGATAAAAATCGCAACAAAAAATATAAATCTGAAAACAAGTTGAGTAAGGAAATGACAGATATCGCACTAAAATTCATGCAGCAAATCTCAAAAAATATGGATAACAAAATTCCAACTTCACAAGCAGAATATTATGCTCTGATAAATTTAATTAAAAACATACCAGAAGTTAAAAAATATGAAAAATCAGTTGAAAAAGATTTGATAAAACCCAAACTGCTTCCCAAAAGTTTGTCATAAGATGTTTTGCGGGTATGCTGACCATTTCAAAGATGTTGCATCATCTTGTTGGGATAAAACAACAAAAACGTTTGTAAATAAAGATAATAAACTTTCGAAAGAAGCATTTGCAGCAATTTCAGCTGCTGCAAGCGAACGTATAATTGAATCTGTAAAATGGGGTACAGGTACTGCAATACTTGGAGGCGCAGTTGCAGGTTTAATGTTGTGGTTGGTTAATAAAATTAGTGATAAAGCATAAAAAAGCGCAAAAATATTTTTTAGCGGTTTTAGTATAATTGTATGAAAAGGAGTTAAATATATATGCAAGTAAATAATAACAACATAAATCCAAATTTTAGAGCAAAAATGCTATTAACAGGAAATTTGAAAAAATCTTCCCGTTGGCAAGGAATTGCTAAAAAGTTTGAAGAACAAACGGTAAAATCACCTAAGTATGAAATGGAAGTTTTTGCAAATAAAAATGGAAAATTAGAAACTGCAACAAATAGAGGTTTGCTTGATGATTTAACTCCTCGTCGCTTCACATTGACACAAGAAGGCTTTAGCAAACTAATAAAATTGTCTGATGATAAGATTGTAGAAAAATTTAAAAAATTACTAGATGTTATTAAAAAACAAGATAAACATCAAGATACAGCGGTTGATACAGTTTTTGATATGCAAGACAAATTAGGTATAACACTTGATACTTTTACAATGGATAGTATAGTCGATTCAATGGCTAAAAAAGTCAAAACGCAAATAAATTCAATTATCGCCAAAGACTCAATCCTTAAGCATTGTGACAAAGAACCTTCTAAGGGAGTTTGGGATTATTGGGTTGAATAGTTTACAAATATTAATTTTTATAGCAATTTTTACAACTAAAACTACTTTATATATATGTAGAAGTGTGCAAGGAGTAAATTAATGCCAATTTCATTTAGAGCAAATCCTGTTGCTACAACAGTGTTACAAACTCAAAGTCAACAGAATAACGCATTAGGCTTATCCGAAAATGGACAAAAAATTTTGAACAAAACAAATGTACATGCAAATGCTTATGATTTAGCGAGTACTGTTGTTGACTCTGATAAACGTAAAAAAAATTTAGCGACCGTTGCAAAAAACACTCTAACGATGCCTGTAATGTCTTCTCCGACTGTAAGTACAGTTTACACCGTAGACCAATACAAAAAAGGCAATATCTCAAAAGATGATGCAATGAAAATTATGGCATACAATGCAATGGCACAAATGTTGTATGACTAAATATAAGATATTTTTTTTGCTAGCAAATTTATTTTTTAGCAGTTTTATATTATTATAATTTCAGATGGTCTATATAGGAGTTGTGTATTATGAATATTCAAAACTGCAATAGTACAAATTTTCAAGCTAAGCTTGTTTTTAATGAAGGAATGAATTCACACTCACAAAAATTGCAAAATATTGCAAAAAAGTTTGAAGAAAAAACACAAGGAAACGAACTGGAATTGATTGTTAATAAAAACCAAGATGGTATTGTTCGCTTGATTGCAGGTATTCCATTTAAACTCAGATATATTTTTTGTGAGTTAAGCAAGAATATATCTAACAATTTAGAACGATTGCCTGAAGATTTAATCGTTAATAAATTTGCTAAATTTACAACAGAAGCTAAACATGAAATTGGTTGGACTGATTGGATTAAATCAACTATTAAAAAATCTATTGATGAAGAAAAACCGACTCGACAAATAATACAAGAATCTTTAGCAGATGATGGCGAAAAAATGCAAAAAAATCCGATTATAAAGAAATTTTTAAACAATATGGGTGAATTTAATCCGAATGCCGCTCCTGAAGTCAGAGAAGAATTTTTCGGCAAAGATAATTTCTTTAAAGATGCTACTCTATATTTAAAATAAGACTGTTATTCTTCAGGTTTATATTCTTGGACACCAGTTTCTTTTAGAAGTTCAACAACTTTTGCAAATGTTTTCGGGAAGTATTTTTGTAAATACTGACCTCGCATTTCAATAAATGGTGCAAAATTGGCACCATGCATTATTGCATTTGTTTCAGCAATAAATTCTGCCTGCATACCTCCCGGTTTTAGCGTACTACCCTGTCTTTGAGTATCAATCAAATAACTAATTGCATCTTTCTCCATTTGAGTTGCTGTTTTATTAAAAGCTTCTAATTCTGCTTTAAATGTATTATTTAATTCGCTATTCTTTCTAAATTTAAAGTAATCTCTATAATGTCCTAATTCGTGTAATAATATAAACGCATTTTTAGGAGCAGAGTTCTGTTCAGAAAGTTCTATTGTACCACTAACCGCTACAAAAAAGGCATTTCCTTCATTTGCTTTGTTTGTGTTTAACCATACTTTTTTTAAGCCAAATTCTTTAATATCGCATAAAACAGAACCAGGTAACATTTTAATAATAGGTAATAAATCTTTTGAAATAACACCTTCGCTTTCAATTTCATTTGAACCTATTGATAATTCAACTTTTTCTCCATTATCTTTGGTTATAGTAATTTTATCAGTTTGGTATTCGATTTCATATTTCATACCATTTTCAATTGAAATAGCATGACTATTATCAATTATTTTAAATTGTTGTCTATTTTCAGTAATTTTACCATTAGGTTCGGTTATTTTTGTATAAACAAGTCTGCTACCGTTAGGTGATTGCATATAATTGTAGTCTGTTTTTGTGCCATCATTTGCTACCAACGTTTTTTCTAGTACAATTTCACCTGCCGGAGTTTTTTCTGCCAAACCGATTTTGTATTTTTTACCATTAGCTTCTTCACGCCATACATCGAATTTGCCTTCTACATCCTTAGATTTTAAGCAAAATTCTTTGTATAATAGATTTCCATTGGTATCTTTAACTGTTTTAATATTATCTGTATAGAATGCAAAATCCGTAAAGCCCAATTGCGTATGCTCAATTCTTGCAAGAACGCTTTTTTCACCATTTTTGTCTATAAAGCTTTCTTTTGAGAAGTTTGGGTTTGTTGTATCTACTTCAGTTTTATCTATAATTTTTCCATTAGCATCAAAATTTATTCTGTTATATCCATAACCATCTAATATTAGGATGAATCCTTTGTTTTCTGAAACATATAAATTATCATATTTTATATTATGAGCTTTGCAATAATCAATAACACTATTGAAACTGTTTTTTAGTTTATCAAATTCATTTTTAGACAACATTTTTTCCATTGACAATAAACTATCAATTGAATTTATAGAAATATCGTTATTTAAGTAATCCAATATTTTTGCTTTGTTATGTGGTTCTTCATCAATACTCATGACAATTCTTATAATATCTTGACCTTTAAATCTATTTTTCCCTTCACTATTTTTGTACCCCATCAATAATTTTACTAAATCAGGGTCGTTGCTTTGATTGAAAGCTTCTACTATTTTAGAAGCATTATTTGGTGAAAAACCATTTTTTATTGCATAATCATAAATGTCTGGCGAAGTTTCTTTAACAGAAACAATTCGTTCTATTGCTATGCCGCTATAAAAACTACCATCAGATTTTTTCTGTGTTAACAAATCTCTTGTCAAATCATGATTTATTTTATCAGCATTAACAATCTCTCTAATATTTATTGCATCAAATCTATATTCTTTTCCATCAGCAGTTTTATAATCCAAAAGTTCTTTAGTCAAAGTTGAATTGGTTTCACTAGCCTCAACTAAGTAATCAACACTACTAAGATCAAATCTTGGCGAGCCATTTGTATTTTTTTGACTTAAAGCACTTTTTGTAAGCTCAGGATTTTTTTTGTATGCATTAAGTAAACAACAAAGTAAACCAAAACCCATAACGGTTTCGTTATTTTCTGCAATTTCTAATATTTCAGGGTATTTCTCAAATTCTTCTATCATTATTTTAAAAGAATCTTTTTCTGGCATATATTCACCTTGGAAAAATTTATAAATTCCCATTGTATTTTTAATATTAATAATTCTATCTAAAGTTTGAGGATGTTTTTTATATACTTCTGTGAGTAAACGAATTGTGTTAGCGGAGAAACGCGGATGTCCTCCTTCTTGATACTGTGCCTCTAACATTTTTGCAACTTTTGAATCTATTTTTTCTGCCTCAATAAATTTCAATGCATCACTTCCATCATACATATAAGTATAATCAAATGGTGGTTGACCTTTTTCGTCTAAAATTTCTTTAAAACGTTTAGGGTCAATTTCGTGCGCTTTCACTGCATCTATGATATTCTGTGCTTTATGACGAATCATTCCTTTATAATATTCTTGAGTCAATAAATCTTCTACAAGTTCAGGATTTTTATTATATGCCTCAACTAAAGAATTGATATAACCGACATCAAATCTTGGATCGTCCTTCTCATTTTTCAAGTTTAAAAACATGTCTGTTGCTTTTGCATTCATTTGATAAGCTTCAACAAGTGATAATACATCTGTGCCATCATATTTGTATCGACCGTTTTCTGTTTTTGTATTGATTAATTCTTCAGTTCGAGTTGGATCCGTTAAATGAGCCTTAACAAGGTATTCTACGTCAAAAGGATGAAATCTGTATGCTCCATTTTCTGACTTAATATTTAGATATTTTTCTGTTAAATTTGGTTCTAATAGGTATGCTTCAACAAGTGAAGAAATTTCCGTTACATTGAATTTTCTTGAATTATTTAATGCTTTTTGAGTAAATTCAGAACTCTTTAGCCAAGCTTCTTTAAGAATATTAACATTATCTTGAGTCGCTAGGTCAGGGAAATTATTTTTTAAATATTCTTCAACTTGTTTTTTAGCTTGTAATTCTGCTTCTGTTTGTTGAGCAGAATTGAGGTTTTCGGCAAAACCTTTTGTACGCATCTTTTTACGAAAATCACGAAGTTTATCATTATCACCAGTTATAACGGTTTTTAATTTATTCATAAAATTATTTTTTTTAGCTTTAGAATCAACTAGTGGTTCATTATCTTTATCAAACTTACTACTAAATGCAATTTCTCCGCGCGCCATTAATTGAAGTGAAGATATCATTTCTGATGCGTTTTTACATTCAATTCTTCTGCCGTCAGGAAGGTTGATTTTAAAACCATCTTTGCCTCCATTTACCCCTTCTACGGTTGCACCTTTAAGTTGTGGCAAGTTTTCTTGCAAATACTTTTGAGATTGCATTCTTGCACTTCTTGAACCTGTCAACATCATGATTAAATGTGAAATAACCTTGATTTGTCCTAGGTTATAACCTTGATGACCGAATTCTTCTAATAAGGCTTTCTCCAACCCTTCATTTGTGAGTTTTCCATCTTGCATCAAAGTATTTGCTATCATTAACGCTTGGTTAAAATAAGCAAATCCAACTACATCTGTTGCAAAACCTGCAACTTCTGCAATCTTAGTCGGGACGGATTTTTCTAAAATAGTTGCAAATACTTCATTAGCATTAACTGCACCTTGAGAAAATTTTTCACTCAATGCCGTTGTTACTTTTTGAGAAGTTTTTGAGAATACTTGCATAACTTTTTGAGTTACAGCTGTACCATATACACCTGCAAACGCGCCAAAAGTGAATGAACCATCCGCATTTCTCATTACTTGTGCTTGTGTATCAATAAGTTTGTCGAATCCGTCTTGTTTAATTGCTCGGTTTGATACGTTCATCACAGTACCTTCTGCGGTTGTATAAAGATACATTTTTGTACCTTCATTTAATGCCGGACCAACGAGTTTGACTGCTTTACCTGAAAATCTCAAAGCACCTTGAAGAAGTTTGTTATTTACTTGTTTAGATGCAAGTGCGACACCTGCTTTAGAGAATGTACCCATTGTTGTAGTTGCAAGTGTAGCTCCTGCTTTTGTTTCAGCTCCCCAGCCCAATGTTGCAATCATAATCAAAGCTTCGCCAAAACCGTTCATAATTTGATTAAATGTGCTGTCGTTCGGATCGTCAGCTACAATATTCATAGCTTTAAGTATGGCTTCTTTGTATTCGTCTGTCATTTTGTTGTCTTCATCAAAAGCTTTTCCGCTTTCAGCAAGAGCAAAACATTTTTTGAACGCATCAGAATTATAGTCAATGCCCCAATCTTTAGCATTTTCACCATAAATCTTTTTGAATCCTTCTTTGAATTTTTGAGGATTCAAAACTTTTAATTCGCTTGAATTTTTAGCAAATTCTCGACAAGAATCAGCCCATTGATAATGGTTTTCACCGTCCAAGCCAAGTTTATTTAAAACATATCCGATACCTTCAGAACCCAAACCAAACAAGCCTACGCTATCAGTGTATTGGTCGTTGTAGCTTGCAAGAGTTTCATACACATTAGCCATAAAATTAGCAGTTTTAATTTGTGTCAAAATTTCTTGTCTTTGAGTTTCAGTTGCCTTGTATTCTTCTTCATTTCTTAATGTAACACCCTCTGTAATTTCTAACACGTTAGAAATATTATCAAAAGTCGGTTCGAGTTCTTGTGAAGAAATAAGTTCTTTGAGTTCTTTGCCGTCTTTAAGTTTTTCCAAAGTTTCTTGTGGCAATTGTGATAATCTTTCTACAACCTTTTTGCCGTCGTCTGTTTCTGTATTTACCCCAAGAGTTTCAGCAATAAATCGAGGGGAATACAATTCTTTGCGGTCAATATTTTCTTTAGAAAAAGTGTTTGTATTAATGGTAGCAACAGGTAACTTAATATACTTGCTTATTCCATCAGTTGATTGACTGGCTTTTTGTTTGTTTTGTGCATTTTGCATAGCATTAGATATATTTTTCTGTTCTTGTGTTTCTAATGCTTTTTTAAATTTAGTTTCATCATTGAATTTGTGTTTTTTACCCTCAATGATTAATTCAAAATTTGTTTCTAAAGTTCTTTTTTCGGTTTTCTTCCATTTGTAATCGCCATTGCTGTAAAATGCAATTGTTTCTGTAGTTCCGTCATTATACGTTGTAGTAACTTCTTTTCCACCGTCAGGAGTTTGTTTTTCTTTAGTTTCAACAATATCAGCTGATGCAGTAGATACAGATTTCACAAAACCCATAAAATCAGCATTCTCAATATTTATTTTTTTTAATTGAGAATTAATTTGTCCGTTTTCAACAGAATCAAGAGTTTTGTCTTCTCCGGCAAAATCGGCTAAATGTTGAAAAATGGTGTCAATTTCTGATTTTTCAAGACAACCGTCCTTGTTTGCATCATACGCATCAAATAAATTCTGCAACTTCGCATCAACTTGTTCTCGGCGAATACCTTGTTTAATTTCGCCAATTTGTTCTTTGCCATTATTTGATTGTAACCAAAATTTGCCAAAATCCATTTTCCAACCTACTTTCCTTTGTGCAAAATGAGGAGTTTTTATATGTAACACAATTCAGCTTGTGTTACATGATATTTATCGGCATTTTTACGAAAAACTTTAATATTTTTATACAAATTGTTACAATTGAGCAAATTTTGTTACAATTCATATTGCAAATTGTAATTTCCTAGTAACCAAATAATATTTAAAACCTCTCAAACACCCTATTTTTATCAATTTTGAACCAATATGTTACGAGTTATGTAACACAATATGAATTTTGTTACATGTTATGTAACATATTGAGGAAAGAAAAAGTAGGCTAGAATATAGAACAGCACTTAATTATAGCTTGAACGTTTTTAAATTTTTGTCAATTATGTCCTGATTAATTCCAATGTATCTTAAAGTTACAGAAGGTGAGGAATGGTTTAAAATACTTTGCAAAAGTGCAATGTCTTTTTTCTCTTTGTAAAAATGATATCCAAAAGTTTTTCTTAAGGTGTGCGTGCCGATTCTCGAGGTTATTCCTGCTTTTTCACAAGCTTGGCTAATAATTCGATAGGCTTGAACTCTTGTTATAGCATTTTCACCCCTTTGGGAACAAAATAACCACTCATCAGAAGATTTTTCAGTAATGTATTCTTTCAAAGGTGCTTTAAAGGATTCTGTAATAGGAAATTTTCGATATTTACCTGTTTTCTCTTCTTTTACTTCAATATATCGTTTGCCTCGTACATCGGATACTTTTAGTCTCAAAATGTCCGAAATCCTTAATCCACTATTAATTCCCATCAAAAATAACATGTAATCTCTAAAACCATTCTTTTTAAGAATTACTTTAACCAACTCAATTTTGCGTTTATCTCTTATTGGTTCAACAAATTCCATTTTTCTTAACTCCTTTTGCTGTTATATATTACCTCTAAAGAGCTAAAATATGTCTTTTAAAATAACATAATTGATATCTTCTTAATAAAAGATAACGTTTTGCGACTTTTTGTTACTTCAAATAATGTTATTAAATATTATTGGATATAAAAGGTTTTTCATCTAAAGTGATAAAAGTGGATTTATAAAATAATATTTTATTTGCAGAGTGTGGTATTTATAATCTCAATGGAATATTCAGGTCAGAAAATTTTGACATTATTCATCCCTATTTTCTAAGATTCTTTTAGCTTCTCTTTTATAAAATTCCTCTGCTTCATCTAGTATTGTAGCCAGCCTATTAAACCCAGACAGCCTACAATCTTCGGCTTGTTTATGATATTTGGCTGCTAAATCTAGTTCCGGTTTTGCAGTAGGATCTACAGTATGAACACCTCTGGAATTTATAATTTCAGAACCATATCCTTTACGCATATCTTCGTATTCTTCCGTATTTAATATCTCTGCAATATCTTTATTTATCCAAAATCCACTGATATCAGCCGGAGTATAAAACAATATTTGCCCTATCTCATTCAAGGTTACTTCTAATCTTGTTTTTTCTTTTGCTATTTTTATAACTTTTTTAAACCATTTTAAAAATTGCTTGCTATCAAATGTACCAAGAGATTCATCATAACCCGCAAGTGGTTTAATTTCATTAAGTACAGTCCAAGCTTGAGAAATAATTTTTTGCTCAAAAATAGGTTCTGTTTTGGCAAGATTTTCATCCATTGGTTTATATATTATGCTAATTAAATCACAGAAAAACTCCGGTTGCTGTTTTAATTTTTGCTTCAAAGTTTTTGGAGTTGTAATATTGTCTAATGCATAATAAAATTTCCATTCGAGACTCGCTAATTCTTCAAAATCAACAGTTTTATCTTCTTGTAGTTCTTTAATCATTTCACCTATTTTATATATATCAATTCGTCTAATGTCTTCATTAGTTTTTAATATATGACTTAAGACTTTAATGATTAAAGAACTTTCCACTGTTTGTCCATTATATAGCATTTTACTTATACATTCAGAAGCTGCTATTGGTCTATTGTATTTTAATAAACAATTTATCAAATCTATATCAGAATCACTCATATATGGATTGATATCAACAGTTTTCCAATAAGAAGCTTTAATATTTTGTGATTGCTTATTTATTATATTCCAAATTTCAGAAACCGAAGGTAATTGTTTAAAGAATTCAACCTGTTCATCATTTTCCCATTTTTGATAAGGAATTTGTTCTAACCATTTTAAACCTAATTTTTTGTATTTGTAAAAAGTGTAATTATATGTGAATTCCCTTATTTTACGATCTTCAATTTTTAAAAATTGTGGATAAATGTCATTATCAAAGTTATACTCATCAGTATCGATTAAAGCATTTGATACCATAAATGGAGACTCAACTTTATTAACTAAATCTATTATTGTTCTAAAATTTGGTTGTTGTTTGAGCAATGATAGTAATGCTCGTTTTCTTCGCAAGTTTAATTTTCTTTCAACTTTTTCGTAGTTGTCATTTTCATCCTCTAAATCATAATTTAATTCGATATCAAATAGTGGAGCAATATTATTAATTAAGTCTTTGGGTTTTATCAAATCTAAAACAACTTCCAGTTTTTCCAGTCTTACGGGTGACATTGCCCACTTAGCGTTTTTAAATTTCTTATGTTTTTTTATTTCACTCAATAAAGCTTCCCATATTGGAACTCTTTTTTCTTCAGTTGCATTAATAAGCTTTTTAGATGATATTATTTTCACAACTTTTTCGAAATCTTTATCATTAAGTTTATTTAAATTTTTAATTATTAGAGTGATGTTGCCAATATTTTCTTTGGTTTGTTTTATCAGCAATGTTATATAATGTGATACTAACTCATTTCTGTCGTTTATTTTGACAGAATATTCCCAATCTTTTTTAAATATATTCATATAATTAGGTCTATTAGTGTCACATGCAATTTGATGTTCAGTAGGTAACAATTTTATTAAAACTTGTGTTGCAATATCCGAATGTTCTTTTAACAATCTTGTTGTAGCCGTTTCTTGTAACTTAATACTAGCAAGTGTTTGATAATGCCATGGCATAAGAATTTCGATAATAGAATTTTCAGGATTATTACTCCATCTGCTATTAGGCATAATCTCAGCTAATTTTCCTAATAGTAAAATAACATCTATTAAATATAATGGACTCCAAGCAAGTCTTTCTAATGCCCATAAAAGTCCGCTAATATAGCAGCCACCAGTGATGCCATCACCTTCTTCTTCAACTAACTGCTTCATTATGATACTATTTTTGTTGCATATAGAATTAATAATTTTAATAAAAGCTGATGGAGCACCTTCTGCCAGTATCGGAATGCATTCATTAAGAGTTGCTATATGTTGCCAACTAGGCTGTTTAAATATTGCGTATAGGACATTATCAGCAAAATAATTAAGTTTGTTTTCTGCGTGGTCGAATTTATAGTCACCACATCCTAACAATGCAACCGTTTCAGATAAACCTTTTTGTATATTATAAGAGTATTTATAGCCATTATCATATGTATACGCATAAAATCTCTTGTTCTTTTCTAAGTAATATTTAGGATCAATTTCTGTTAAAACTTTTATTGTTTCTGTTTGCAATCGCTCTATGTCGATATCATATATTGCACTTTTTGTATTTATTAATACATTCTTTCTATCTTTAATTGTCCATATACCTTTTTTGTAATATACGGGAGAGTCATTTTGTTGTTCAATCTCCTGTAAAATTTTAATCCAATCTTCATAGTCTTGGTTTATTATAGAAGATATAACTAATTTATCATTTATATTAATTTCTGACCAAGTGCCAATTAAGCCTGCAAATGCAAGTGCTTTTTTATATTTAGGATTCGTATAAATACCATTATCAACCTGTTGTATGGGTACTAAATCTGCAGGAATGCTATAACCTCTCCTATTTCTAAAATTTTTTTTAATATTTTCTGAAATAGTTTCTAAGGTTATTGTACTTGCTTTTTGATTCTTTTCTGCGACATATTCCTTTATTTCACACCAAGTTGATGAAGAATTTTTTCCATCAAATTGTTCAATAATTGTTCGCAATAATGCAGATGTTACACCTTTAATATCAATATCATATATGAATACATGAAATATTTTTAAAAATTCTAAAATATCTTTGTCCGAAACCTCTTCATCATTATTTGCATGTTTTATAATCTTTTTGATATCTTCTAATTTATTATTTGTTTGAGCATGACAATAACCTTTTGTTGTCAATTTTAGTAAAAACTCATTAGAATTTTCTGCACCATCTGCAAAATCTAATAAGGTCTTAATACAAGTATTGTCGGTTTTTGACAACGGCGTGGTTATTAATGCAATTTTATCTTTTTCCTTGTTAAATAAACTACTTTTAAAATCAAGCCAAGCATTTTCGATAGTTTCCTTAAATGCTTTATTTGAAAATTTGATAGTAATATCTCTTTTTATTTGAACAAACATTTTGTTATATATCTCACCAGAGTTGTTGCCGGTATATACAGTTAAATCATCAGTATTTACTCTTCTTATTCTATTTTGCAATTCGATTTTTATGATAGGATAAGAACTTAAGGCTGGAAAAATTCCTTTGGTTAATAATAAGACCACAAAAGACGCTTGCACTGAATTTTCAAAATTTTGTCCAATGCCACCTGTAGAATAGGGGTTACTTATATTTTTAGGTTTAAATTTTTTATCTTTTGTCTTTGTCATTTAATACCCCCACTACCACTAAGAAAACCATGTGACAATTATATCTTATTTTTAATTTACTGACGAAGTTATTAATGAAATATTAATAATTTATATTAAAACAAGGAAACAAGTTAATCCTATTACAGTAATATGTGTAGAAATCGTTTCCCAAGAATAATTTTAGACTATGATGACTTGCTTGTTTTATTGGTTAAAAATGATTGATTTAGTTAAGAAAAAATTTCTAAAATAGCATTGTATTAATGAGCTGTTTTAAAAATTTAAGTGTATAAAAACATTTAATGTATGTATATATTATTAACTTTACTAAATATGTAATAGCAGGATTTAATAGATACAAATTTTTAAGTATGCTATATTTTATGCTAATATAAAGATTAAAAAGGAAATAAAATATTGAGTATTATTGACAAAAAGAAACTATCTGAAGTTCTGAGATATGTATCTTATATAGAAACACCTTTTGGTAAACTAGCATTAGATGAAGTTATTGGAGAAGGTGGAACTTCTATTGTAAAAAAAGCTCATATTGAAGGTTTAAATAAAGAACTGGCTGTTAAGTTTTTAGCTGAGAATTTGGTTAAAAAATCATCGACACAATACAAACGGTTTAAACAAGCATATATAAATTTATTTTTTGTTCAATACAATCTTCCCATTGTTCCTCAATTGTATTTTGGGGAATTAAAAACGAACGATATAATAATACCGTATACTGTTATGCCTTATATTTACCAAACTTTGAAAAAATATAGAAAAAAAGAAAAAGATAACTTTAATTTACAAGAGTTTGAAAACATCTTTAATTGCTTACTTGATAATATTGAAAAAATACACCAACACAAGATTATACATAGAGACTTGAAACCAGAAAATATTTTTATCGCAAATGACGATCTTTTAATAGGTGATTTTGATATTTCTAAATTTAATGATGAAGAACATATGAAATTAGTTGATACAGATTCAGGGGAAAGATTAGCAAACTATTCTTTTTCCGCACCTGAACAGTCGGATTCTACTCTTGGTAACATCTGTGATGCTTCAGATTGGTTTGCTTTTGGACAAATTTTGTATTGGTTAATCAGCCAAAGTACAATAAGAGGACAAGAACCACGCAAAGTTGCAGATTTTGATAAATGCTGGGCTAAATATAATGATTTAATTAAGTATTTAACATTGCAGAACCCTAAAAAACGATTATGTTGCAAGGAAGAAATTGAAAGATTTTTAGAAAGAAATGAACTATCAGAACGGCAATTTAAACAAGAAGATAGAATTATAAAAAGCAATGAGTTCTTTAATGAGATTCTACGTAAAAACTTTCCAGGACGGCGCAATTTATTTCGGATAAATGACAGTTTAGAAATTCAGAATTTATTTAATGATTTAAATGAGAGTTTAGATGTTACACATTTATACTATCGATTTTATCATTTAACTGGGGGTGATTTTTATGTTCGTAGAATTACAAAAACACAAAATCCTATTGATGGTGAGTTTTGGCTTTTAAATAATTATGAATTTTATATTAATAATCTGTGGATCAATAAAGATGATGTTGGATATGATTTTATCATAATTGACATTGCTCCTATGAAAACTAATGATATTTTTGGAGAACCTAATGAAGAATGTGTATGGGTTGGAGCTGGTTATGATCAAGGTGAATATATAAATGGCAATGAGTATGAAGATGGATATTCTGTAAAATTAGGTAAATTATCAGACAAGGTAGAATTCAGAGAAAGATATGTAAAGAAAGACTTATTAATTATATCTCCACAATTTAGCAGTATGTACAATGCTTTTGAAGGAGACGGGATTAAAAACTTGTTTACATTATATAGAAATAACAACTCTGTATTAAACGAAGAATTCTTGAAAGAAATAATGCATCCAAAAGTTTTGCGCCATATATCACATCTTATGATATTTGGCTATTAAAATAATCATTATAAAGCATTGAAAGTAATTCCCTCTGAAATAAAATTGAGATAATAGGGAAATATGATTGTAAAACAGAGTTTAAGCTCCTTTTGAGTCGCAATGTTATATGGCGATTTCTATCTTTATAATAAAGGGAAGGTTACCATAAATTTTAAATTTACACGTTACGCCATATTGTAAACTCCATTTCAATAGAAAAATTTTTTAAATAATCTTTCCAATATTACTTATATCAAAAAGTGGAATATTATATAAACCTTGATTATCTTCGTAATTAGCCAATGATGTTCTAATCGAAATTGTGGGTTCATATTTTTGTCTAAAACTTTTTAGACTTTTTGCTTGTAAATTTACGGTAGCTTTTACTTCGACAGGAATTATATTATTTTTATGTTGGATTATAAAATCAAGCTCTGCTCTATTGCTCGTCCAATAAAAGATTGGCAAGTTATGTAAAGTTTTAAATTCTTGCAAAACATATTGCTCTGTTATTGCTCCATTGTAATCATTAAATAATTTATCATTTTCTAAAAGAGAATGAGCATCCAAATCTGTCATTGCACCTAATAAACCAACATCAAGCAAAAACAGTTTATATGCAGCAACATCTTCATAAGCTTTCAATGGCATATTAGGTTCTGAGACTCTGGAAATTTTATGAACTAAACCAGAATCAATAAGCCAATTTAAGGCTAACTCAAAATCTTTTGCCCTTGCTCCTTGTTTGATTTTACCATATACACATTTTTTATTTTCTTTAACCAATTGCGATGGTATTGCATTCCATAAAAGTCTTGTTCGTTCTACTTGTTCCGCTGGAATATGTTTGGAAAAATCACCTTCATAATCGGCTAAAATATTTTTTTGAATTTTTCTCACCAAATTATAATCCTGTTTCTCAGAATAAGACAAAACAACTTTTGGCATTCCTCCAACGTAACAATATCTACGAAGTAAATCAATAATTCTTTCTTTAAACACTTTCTGCATATCAAAATTATTGTTTTCGATAATTTCAAGTATTAGATTTTCATTAACAGCTAATAAAAATTCTTTAAATGATAGTGGATATAGATTTAGATATTCAACTTTTCCTACAGGAAAGCCAGTTCCTTTATGATGAGCAACTCCTAACAAACTACCTGCAGCAAGAATATCATATTCCGGAGCATTCTCGCTGAAATATTTTAAAGAAGTTAGTGCAAGAGGATTTTCTTGGATTTCATCAAAAATAATCAAAGTCTCTTTAGGAGTAATATTGAATCCAACTTCAATATTTAAACCATCAATAATCCTTTTTATATTAAAATCCTTTTGAAATAAAGTGTCCAGGCGAGGGTTATTATCAAAAGATATGTAAGCAACTTGTGTATATTCTTGTTTTCCAAACTCTTTCATTAGCCAAGTTTTACCAACTTGCCTTGCCCCTTGTATAATAAGTGGCATATGATTTTCTGAATTTTTCCAAACTACTAAATCTTTAATGGCATATCTGTACATAATGAACCCTCTTTTGTACAATTATACTACAGAATGCATTTTTCTGCACGACTTTTAGTAAGAAAACGACATTTTTCTGCACGACTTTCTGGTAAAATATCACACTAATATGCACGAGTTTATTGTCGGTAATACTGATGATTAAATTTCATGTCATTTTAATCTCATAGTTAATTTAATCTCGTTCTGTATATTAAATTACATCTCACCACCGTGGAGGTTCTCTCCTCCATATGCTTATTTAGAATTAACAATTAAAGTTAATCTAAACGAAAAACGTGACGTTTAGTCACCTTTTTCTGTACGCATACGGAGTCCTTACCCCTGCCCAAATTATTAAATCCCAGTTAGCCGCTGGGATTTTTTAGTGTTCGAGGTGATTTTATTTTTTATTAATCAACTTCAATCAAAGTTTCTCAGAGTCTTTTTCTAACTAATTATTTTTGAATCCTATTATAACAAGATTTCTTACATAAACTTCTTCCATTGGAAGAGTATACGTCAAGATTTCTTTAACTTCTGCGTTGTATCTTTTTAAGATTTTAGTTGCATTACCTATTTCTTCTTGAGTTTTTCTGGATTTATAAGCTACGAAATATCCGTTGTGTTTCAAAAGTGGCAAAGCATATTCTGCTATTTTACTCAAATCAGCGACAGCTCTGCTTGTAATAATATCAAATTTTTGCTCTTTGATATTTTCGACTCTGTCACAAATTGTTGATAGGTTATCTAACTCAAGTTGATTTTTAATTTCATTAATAGCATCAATCTTCTTTTTGATACTATCTATTCCTGTAATTTTGAATTCCGGATACTCGATTGCCAATGGAACGCAAGGAAAACCACCACCGCAGCCTATATCAAGAATTTTTGCACTATGTATATTATACTTTTCAAAGAAAAGCTTAATGCCCAAAGAGTCATAAATATGTTTCTCGAATAAGAATTTTTCATCGTTTTTAGAAATAAGATTTCGTTTAGAATTTTCTTCCAAAAAAACTCTTTTATATTCTGTAAAATCTGCAGTTATATTAATTTTATTCATACTTTTTCTCAATATCTCCAAAAACTTCCGGCTCCATGCGGAGTTTCATATCTTTAATTCTAGCTTCAATTTTTGCGGTATTAGAATTATCGTTCAAGGTTTGTGCAAGTCGTCTTGCTTTATAATATTCAATAAGCGCTTTTTTATTCAAAGATACATTATTGTAATAATAATCACCAAGCGCTAATGTCGCTTGCATAAGATAAAAATCTTCGTTAATAAATTCGGCACTCTGTTTTGCTTCTTGCAGGTATTCAAGCGCCTTTGGGTTCTGTTGTCTTTGAAGAATTTTGGCCAAATTTGATGCGTTATAATATATTCCGTCATAATTATTATTTGCTTTTTCTATGTCATAAGCTTTTTTAAAACAATCCAAAGCGTCAGAATAATTTCCGTTATCAAAATAACAAGAGCCCATATTAGAATACGCTAGTCCTTTGTAATGGTTATTTCCGCCAACAGCAATACACTTAGAATAATATTCAAAAGCTTCTTTAGCTCTGTGCATATCATCATTTGTCAAAGCGTACTTGAAAAAGAGTTCTGCTTTTTTTTCATCATCAATATTTTCATCTAAAGAATCCAGAGCCTTTTTATAATATTGATAAGCGTCATTTGTTTGTTCTAAAGTAGAATATATATTTCCAAGTTGTGTACAAGCTGAAACCATTAAAGACTGAGGGGTGTCAACTGAATATATCACTTTTTTTATTGTTTCAATGGCTCTTTCAGTTTTGTACATTATAAAATATAAATCGGAAAGCTCGTAATAAAGATAATTCAAGTTGATAACTTCATTGTGCTTTTTATAATAAGCTTCTGTCAGTTCGTAATAATGCTGTGATTTTGGATAGTTATCTGTTTCTTTATACAGACGTGCTAGAGCAAGCCTTGACATGAGCAATGTATCTGTGTCTACTTCCGGAGAATTTATTATCTCTATATATGTTTCGATTGCATCAGTATTCTTTTTTTCTTCGGCGTATTTGATTGCACGATTAAGTTTTTCTTCTATTGAAGGTGATTTCTCTGTACTACTCTCTTGTGGCTTAGCTTGAACCGTTTCAATAATTTGAGCTTGCGGATTTCTACCTTCCTCTATTTCAGAGATTCTTTTATTATGGAATTCGATTTCTGCACGCATTGCTTGACGAGAAATTGTCAGTTCTCTTGTCTGCAATGATTCTTTTAATTGCTTTTCATAGATTCCGATAATATATTTATGCAGTTTTATTTCAGTTTTAGCAGGGATAGAAATATCAATATTTTGTTGAAAATAATCTTGAACATATACCATTTCTCCGGCTTGGAATATCATTAAGTTGTTTTTTAGATATTCTAGAGAAAATTCATCATAAAGTTCGAAAACTGCAAGTGCGTTAATTGAGATTCCATGTCTTATTGAACGCAAAAACCAGAAAAAATTTCTAATAGTTGTTGGTATTAGATTTATGTATGTAAATCCTAAATAAGCATCAAAATTCATGCCGGATTGTGTAAATTTACTCAAAAAATCGTGGAGTGATATTTTCATCGCTTGTACAATTTTTAACGATAAAGCTGTGTAATAATAATATCCTCGAGTGTATTTATAAAAATCATCTAATGTTGTATCTTGGTATTTAACTTGGTAAGAAGCTGTAAAATCTCTGAAAATTTCTTTAGAGAGAGCTTTTAAGAATATTTTTTTATCAACTTTAAGTTCTCCAAAAATATTTGGGGTCATAGCTCTAGTTGACGCTATAAATTTAACATTTTCGTTTTTTGTTATACTTTGTATAAAATCGACAACCAAACTCTGATTTTCTTCACTGATATCATCAAACGAATGTAATATTATGATAAAAGGCTTCTTTATGCTAGAAATGTATTGTTGCAATTTTACAGCAAGTGTGGTTATTTTTGCATTTATATTTATTACTTTTGACATTGAATTTTTTTCAATATTATCAATGAAAGATAGCAGTATGTCATCGCAAACAGTAGATGCTTTGCAGTAGTATTCTAATTTGATGACATCCTGACTTAAATATTCGGCAATATAGTTTACAAATTGTCTTTTGCCGGTACCAAGAAAACCATGCACATACAAAAATTTGCCATTAGTATTAAAAAAATCAATGGCTTTGATTACTTCTGCATAATTGTTGCGTAAAAGAAATTTATTTATGCAAGGAGATTCTTGTAAGTTAACATTCTCTATATTTATGGAGCTATCCAGATATTTGTAATCCATAAAATGATTTTAAATGATATTTATGTATTTTGCAAATATTTTGGTATAATAAAATATATTAGAGGTTATTTGGAGGTATTTTAATGTTTCATATTTGTTTAGAATTGGCAATTGTTGCAATTGTAGCTTATTTAATCGGTTCTATTCCAACCGGATATTTGATAGTAAAAGCCAAAACCGGTCAAGATATTAGAACAGTAGGTTCGGGCTCTACCGGTGCTACTAACGTAAAAAGAGTTTTAGGTAAAAAATATTTCTTTATAGTAATGCTGCTTGATGCCTTAAAAGGTGCACTTCCTGTTGTATTGGCGAATTTATTTGCAACAGTAGGCTTAGATATTGGTATAGCACCTGTTATTGCAGCTGTTGCTGTAATTATAGGCCACAGCAAGTCAGTTTTCTTGCAATTTAAAGGCGGAAAGTCTGTAGCCTCAGGTGTTGGTACTATTTTTGCTTTAGACCCGCTTGTAGGGCTGATAATTGCGTTGATTTGGGGAGTAATAACTTATACTACTAAATATGTATCAGTAGGCTCTATTATAGCTCTTTTAATTTCACCGTTTTTGATGTATTTTTTCTTTGCACCAATTGCATATGTTGTTTATTGTGCTTTAGGTGCCGTGTATATTGTGTATTTACATAGAGAAAATATTAAACGCTTGATTCAAGGCAATGAAAATAAAGTTCGTTAATAAACGTTGAAAGGTTAAAATTATGTCAGAAAATATTTTAGGAAATATTCATTCTATTGAAAGTTGTGGTACAGTAGATGGGCCGGGGATAAGATTTGTTGTTTTTACGCAAGGATGTCCTATGAGATGCCAATATTGTCACAACCCTGATACTTGGGAATTTAAGGACAATAAGAAAGTTTCAACAGATGAAATTTTGGCGCAATATGATGGTGTAAAAGAGTTCTGCACAGGAGGGATAACAGTAACCGGTGGAGAACCAATGTGCCAAATGGATTTTGTAACTGAATTATTTAAAAAAGCTCAAGCTAAAGGTATTAATACAGCTCTTGATACTTCAGGAGTTATGTTTAAACCGGATAATAAAGAAACAGTTGATGAACTCTTAAAATACACAAGTGTTGTGCTTTTGGATATTAAACATATTGATGATGAAGAGCATAAAAAACTTACAGGACATTCAAATAAAAATATTATAGCTTTTGCCAAATATTTGTCAGAAATTAAAAAACCAATGTGGGTAAGGCACGTAGTTGTTCCGGGGATAACTTTTAAAGAAGAATATCTGACAAGATTAGGAGAATTTCTAGGAACATTACAAAACATAGCAGCATTAGATGTTCTACCATATCATGATATGGCGATTCCAAAATATGAAAATCTAAAAATAGATTATCCGCTAAAAGGTGTTCCACCGCTTAGTCATGAAGAAGCTTTACAAGCAAGAAACATTATTTTGAAAGCTTATAAAGAACAAAAGCAAAAACTTAAATAATCGGTTTTTAAAATTTAGAAAAGTAGGGTGGGGAAAGCGTTAGCGTCCCCACCAATAAATTTTTATACAAAAAATCGGTAAATTAATCTTCAAACTTAATACGTCCGGTTTGATTAATTACAATCGGTTTGTTTAATTTTTTAATGTATTCGCAAGTTAGAACATCTTTATCGTATGGACGAATTTCAATACATTTGTCTTCTGGTGCTAAAACAGCGTAATCTGCACCGGCTGACATCATGAATTCGTCTGTTGTAACTTTATACATTTTATCAGCCCTTGGGTTGTTAATGTCGATTGGAATTTCTTTTCCGTTTTTATCAACAAAATTCATAGCAGTTAGTTCAGCCTTTTTAGGACTTACTGTATAATTTAAACCGGAAACAGCTATCAACCCAGGCTTATTGCCATGGCTTGTGTATGTCGTTTTGATTGTTGCTTTGAACATATCAACAAGGGTTTTTTCTGAAACTTCAGCTAATGACATTCTATCAAAGAATGGCGCAATATCTTTAATATCTCTTGAATCAATTACACCTTCATGGAAGAAATTTCTAATGCCGCTATTGTTCCAAACCCCTATGTCTGCGCCCATTTCTTCACGCATTGCATCACAAACAAAATTTGCGTGTGGGTTTTCTTCAATTAATGTTGTTGGAGGAGGTGGAGCTTGCTTGATAAAACCGACTTTTTCCGGTTTACCCATAATCTCATCAAACACATACTGGTTAATCATATTTTTGTGGAATAATCTTGTTTCGCCAAGATTGTTTTGCGCTTTTGTAATAATACCATCTTTATCAAATGTTACATTTAGCTTTCCAAAATAGCTGCCATCTTTGCCGGCTTCTGTCATAATTACAGGTTCACCGGATTTGGAATATAGCAGGTTTTCGCCTTCTTTAATGTCTTTTATAAGTTCGTGAGTGTGACCTCCGATTATAACGTCAATGCCATCTGTATTTTGTGCTAGAATTTGATCTTTTGCTTTTCCTAAATGTGATAATAAGATTATTTTATTAATTCCATGTTCTCGTAATTTGTCGACTTCATCTTGAATATCATCTATTGAATCTTCCAACTCATCAACTGTGCAATCTGCGTGGTAGTTAGGGTGAGTAAGTCGATCAAACATGTCAATAGGAGAAGCACCTACTAAACCGATTTTTTCACCATTTACTTCTATAATTTTAGAACTTTTTAGTGTTTCTTCAAGGTGTGCACGACCAAGTTCTTTTACTTCGTTTTCATCTTCATCTTCAATTAATTCTTTTTTAAAATTTGCAGCAAGTACATCACCTTTAAAATCTTCAAGCGAATTAATTAAGTCTTCTTGAGTTGTATCCATTTCGTGATTGCCTAAAGCAGTTGCTTTTATATCAGCTAAATCTAAAAACTTCATCGTGGCTCTGTGTACGGCCTTGTTTTTCTCGTCTCCAATGTCATTATCTCCGGCAGAAAGCTTTAAATCCCCTTTTATACCGGATAAAATTCTCATCATATTATTTGTTTGTCCATGAGTATCATTTACGTATCCAATAGACATTTCAAAAGAATCTTGCTTGGGATTTCTTTCAAGCTCAGACTCTTTTTCTACATTGTTATTGCTAATTGGATTACTCGCTTTAAATTGAATCTTTGGTAATCTAAAAATGTTTGGTTGGATGTTAAAATTCATAAAACTGTTCCTTCTTTTCCTAAATAGATGAAGGTTCGTAAAAATAAAAATTGCTATTTCCCCAAAAAAGTTTACAATAATTTACATGTTATATGGTTTTGCAAATCTTAAATTACATGGACAAGCAGGTTAAGGCTTTTCTTATGACTTCTTCTGAATTGTTACTGTCTTCTATTGTAGGCATAATTTTTGCGATTGTATCTTCGATTTCTTTTTCTTCATAACCGAGAGAAAGTAATATTGAAAGTGTGTCATCCATTGCAGTAGATTTAGGTAGCGAAGTAGAAGCTTTTGGAAGTTCGGTTTTCATGAGTTTGTCTTTTAGTTCAAGTATGATTTTTTGTGCTAATTTAGGACCAACCCCCTTGGCTCTTGTTAATTCTTTAAAGTCACCATCAATAACAAGCGAAATAAGATTGCAGGCATCAAATTCGTTAAGCAATGCGATTGCCATTTTAGCACCTACTCCTGAAACGGAAAGCAGAATTTGGAAAATATCACGAGTTTCCTTGTTTGAGAAACCATAAAGTGACATTGCATCTTCTCGGTGAGTCATTAGTACATAAATCTTTTGAGCATTATCCTCATTTATTTGAAAAGCCATAAAATCTCTCTCTGTGACTTCTAGCAGGTATCCTAAACCGGAAACTTCTGTAGTTATGAATAAACCTTTAGAAGTTTTTCTTTTATCAGTAATAGCTCCTTTAAAATAATCGTACATATAATGCCCTCCTGCTAGGTATTATATAACAAGAAGAAAGATTATATAAGGGGAAAAGTATATATAATTTGCAAAAGAGATGTAATAAAAAGATTTTATTTAAAAAATGATTTACCCCCTTTACAATAATTTTTTTTTTGTGTATGATTAACTGGTAACCAATTTAATATCTTTGGAGGAGTGCCAGAGCGGTTGATTGGAGCGGTCTTGAAAACCGTCGTACGTGCGAGCGTACCGTGGGTTCGAATCCCACCTCCTCCTCCATTTAAAAAGAGCCTGAAAAGGCTCTTTTTTAGTGCGTTTTTATATTGGTCTTTGTTGTAAATCTGGAAAGCCTATGCTGCTATAGAAGTTTTGGGGATTTTCATTTAGTTCAAAATTGTTATCAAAATAAACAGAAATCGATATTAGCTAAAATCTAACAAACAGTGCTAAAGGTTGCTTATTAAATTATATAAATGGTAATCGAAGATTTTTTAGTAAGTTCTTTTTCTTTCAAAATTATAATTGGAAGTACTGAAAGGATTTTTATTATGACAATGGTTGAACCTATAAGAAATTTAGCGCATTTGCAGAAACTTGAAAACTATCTAGTGAACAAAAATAAGCGGGATTTGTTATTGTTTACACTCGGAACAAATTGCGGGTTAAGAATTTCAGATATCGTGGCATTAAATGTTGGTGATGTTAGAAATCAATCGCACATCCGTATTGTGGAAAAGAAAACCGGTAAGTATAAATCATTCCCAATAAATTCAAAATTAAAACCAATGTTTGAAGATTTTACAAAAGGTAAACGTTCTGAAGAAGCACTTTTTAAAACAAGATTTCAAAATCGGATGGATAGATTCACTGCGTATCGTCGTATAAAAGTAGCATGTAGAATAGTCGGGCTGCCGGAAAAAGTTGGTACGCATACCATGCGAAAAACATTTGGATATCATCACTACCAAAAATTTAAAGATGTTGCAATCTTACAGAAAATTTTTAATCACTCAAGTCCGCAAATAACCTTAAGATATATCGGAATAGAACAAGATCAAATAGATGAGAGCTATACAAATTTTATTTTATAGTCAAAAACATTTTTCAATAGTTTAGTAGAGATTTTCGATAACACAATGTCACATTTTATTCAAAATGTGACCGTGAAGCGAAACATTGAATATATTGGAGTTTTAGGTATATAAATTTCAAAAATAATCAAAAAACATAACAATTTTTAATAAACTAATGTATCCCATTTTGTTTGTGTTATTATGGGTTTAAGCTGATGAAAAAAGTGCATGGTCACGAAATGAATAAAATGTGACCATTCAAATTTAAAAGAAGTGATAAATCTTCAAGGGTAAAACTCTTTGAATACAACAGGTTTATTACAATATGCGATTTGTTGGTACAAATTGGGCGAAATTGAAAAAGCAGATAAAGCATTTGATTATGTTTGTAGACTGCAAAATAAATCAGGTGGTTGGTTCGGAAGCTATATTGTAGCTCGAGATAATGCAAATTATTTTCCAAATGGAGAAATTGATCGGGCTGTGAAATATTTCTTAGATGCAATTTGTTATGGACAAAAATTAAAGTATTTTCAGTTTGGATTGGAGTAAAAAATGAAGTTATTTTATAAAGAAAAACACGGTAATAGAAGAGTATTACATATTCTAGGATGGAATATTAAATATAAAAAGAAAGAAACTGTAAATAGTTCGTTAATAGAAGCTATTGTTGAAGAAAAAATGCAAAATTATTTAAATACTTTTTTAAATTGTTTTTATGAACCTAGAGATTTAACACCAAAAAGTGGCAAACTGAAGTTTTTGAATGACGGAAATACAGAGCTTATAAGGATTATTCATGAAATTTGTAATAAGTATAATTTAAAGTATTGGCTTTCATATGGGACTTTGCTTGGCGCAATAAGACATAATGGCCCTATACCATGGGATTATGATGGAGATATTGCAATGCCTAGAGATGATTACAATATATTTTTTGATGTAGTTGAAAAAGAATTAAAAGATACTGAGGTCAAAGTTTATGGAGTTTCAGAAATATTACCATTTCGTGAAAATATTATTATTTTGACAAATAAGACGGGTGAAGAATATTTAAACTTAGATATTGTTCCTATTGATATTGTAAGTGTTAATGATTCACAAAAGAAAGAATTGGCATTATCTTTAATAAATAATTCTAAAAGTTTTTACAATAAAATTTTTCCAAGAGACAAACACATAACACAAACAGCGGAAATAGAAAAATATAATAAAGAAATTAATTTGTTTATTGATAAAGTACAATTAAACAATGCTAATAAAAATCTTGTAATCCGTTTAATACCTCATAATAGAGATTTTGATGAATATTATAATTATGAGGATATTTTCCCTTTATCTTTAGTTGATTATGATGGTTATCAATTTTATGTGCCGAATAATTATAAATCTGTTTTATGTATGAATTACGGGATTAATTGGAATTCTTTTCCAAAAACATTTGATATAAATGCTTTAAGGTTTTGGACAAGTAAAATTAAAGCAGATGATGCAAATAAGATTTTATCAAATTTAAAGCAAATAAAAATTAATTAAAGGAACTTTTATGATTACTGAGAAAAATAAAAGAGGTAAAAAATGAAACTATTTACAATCGGACCAGTAGAATTATACCCTAGTACAAAGGAAGTAAGAAAAAATGGGTTTGTACATTTTAGGACAAAAGAATTTGGAGAAATTGTTAAGACTTCTCTTGGTCGTTTGTCAAAATTGTTAGGCAACAATGAACCGAATTCTTTAATATATTTTGCTGCAAGTGGAACTGCTATGATGGAAGCTACGGTTGAAAATTGTGTTGCAGATGATGATAAATGTCTTGTAATAGCCGGCGGTTCTTTTGGGAAAAGGTTTTGTGAACTTTTAGAATATCATCATAAAAATTATGAACCATTAAACCTCAATTGGAATGAAAGCTTGACCGCAGAACACCTAAAACCATACGAAAACAAGAATTATACAATGCTTTTTGTAAATTTGCACGAAACACACACTGGTCAACTTTATGACATAAAGATGTTATCGGAATTTTGTAAAAGAAATAATATGATGCTTGTTGTTGACGCAATTTCTGCTTTTCTTGCAGATGAATATGACATGGAAAAATATGGAATTGATTTGACAATCATCAGCTCGCAAAAAGGATTGTGCCTATCCCCTGGAATGTCATTTGTTTCATTTAGCAAAAGAATGCTAGAAAAAGTTGAAAAAATGCCATTGCCTCCAACAAAATATTTTGATTTCAAAGACTATTTGAAAAATATTTTAAGAGGGCAAACACCTTACACTCCCCCTGTATTGGCAATGTATGAATTACAAGACATGTTAAACGTAATTGATAAAGAAGGTGGGCTAAAAGCTCGTCTTTCATTAGTAAAAGAAAAAGCAGAATATTTTAGAAAAAAAGCCAGAGAACTCGGTTTAACAATTCCAAATTATCCTCTGTCATGCGCCCTTACTCCTTTATACTTTGAAAACATTGATGCTTACGAAGTTATCCAAGTGTTAAAAGATAAGTATCAAATATTTGTAAATCCTTGTGGAGGAGATTTAGCAAAAAATCTTTTAAGAGTGGCACATATAGGAAACACAACAATTGAAGATATAGATGATTTGCTAGAAAAGTTAATGTTATCAATTCAAGAAGTAAAAAGTAGGGAGTTAGTATATGATAGGCAATAAAACGGTTGTTTATACATCAGGAACATTTGATATGTTGCATATCAATCATTTAAAAATGATAGAATATGCAAGAGCATTGGGGGATATTTTAATTGTTGGAGTAAATACAGATGAACTTGTAGCAAGTTATAAATCAACTCCAATTATTCCGTTTGAAGAACGTATTGCATTAATGAAGGCAATTAAAGGACCTGATGTTGTAATTCCTCAACGCTCATTGGATCATACTGATAAAGTAAAAAAACTTAATTTTGATGTATTTGTTGTTGGGGATGACTGGGTTGGGAAATATGATTACTTGAAAGAACAAGGAGTCGATGTTGTATATTTCCCTTACGGTGCAGGAATCAGTTCTTCTTCTTTGAAAAAGAAAATATACAACAACTATAAAAAGTTAAAAGAAAAAGTCGATAATCATTTACCAGTTAGTACAAAAGTTCGGGAGATGTAATGTTTGAGAATAAATCTATTTCAAAATATAATTGATATTATTCGTTTGAAGAAAGTTAAATTGGTTTGAATTATTGTAATTTTACTTTTTTATGCTTGAACTTAACAATTCGAATACCCAAAATCAAGAACACTTGCAAAATTAAGTTTTGTCAAATCTGCTCAAATGTATGGTGATAAAGAGAAAGCAATTACTATGTGCAAGCGGTCGACTTGGACACGCAGATAAAAATGTAACTCTGGCATTTCTTTTACAAAATGTATAACAATATGAAGAAACTCTATAATAGTATTAAGTCTATTCTTGCAGCAAGTTTTAATCTGTACTCCAATCAACTTTATTAGATTTTAAAATATTATTGCATTCTATAAAAATTTTATTATTACCATCCATAAACCCTTTAACATCTTTAGATAAAGGCTTGCATTTTAAACTCTTTGCAATACTCTGAAAATTCCCTGCATAATTTTTTGAGTTCCCCATATTAGATGGGTGAGATGATCTAAGGATGTAAATATTTTTTTCTTTAAAAACATCGTCTTTTTTATCATCTCTAAAAATTTCTAAAAGATTGGCTTGCCCGCCCCACAACATAATTACTAGTGGATTATTAGAATCTCTTTTTGTTTGTAACAGTTTTGAAATGACACTATTTACAAAATCTCTCCAAGATTCAATATGATAATCTTGATGACCTTTTTTGTAAGTTAAAGCAGTGTTGAGTAATAGCACTCCTCTATCTCGCCAACATTTTAAATTAGTGTTTTTGTTATCAATATTTAATTCGCTTTTAATTTTTTCAAAAATATTTTTTAAAGAATCTTTTGCATATTCTTTGCTCCCAAACGAAAAAGCCAAACCGTCTGCTCGACCTTCTTTCGGGTAAGGGTCTTGTCCTATTATCAAAACTTTGACATCTTGCGGCTTTAGTCCATCAAAAGCATTAAAAATTTCATCTTGTTTTGGTCTGGTACATTCTTCAATACATTGATTTACGTTAGGAGTAAAAAGTTTTTCGATTTCTTGAACAGTCAACCATTCATTATTAATTAAGATTTTTTTTAAATTTTCCATTTTTATTCCTTTTCAGCAAATTGGTAAGCGATTATTTAGCTAAAATTCTTTTCCATAAAATCAGTCCACTGTTTAACAATTTCATCTTCCGGTAATTGATATGATATCGGTTTGCCAACTTTTAGTGTTAAGTGTTTGGTAAATGGTAAAAAAGCATAGCCTGTAAAACCACAAATTGCAATTGGCACAATATCCATTTTTGCCATTTTAGCAACTGCAACAAATCCGCCTTTGATGTCTTTAAATGGTTCTTTTTCTTTGTAACACGTTTTGCCTTGTGGAAATATCCCAAAATTCCATTTTGTTTTATTCGTTATTGTTTTAATTGTTTTTAATGTATCCAAACTTGGTTTCTCTCGATTAACTCCGAATGAACCTAAACTTATAACCAAAAAGCGAATTAACGGATTTTTGTGAGTATAAAGCTCTTCTTTTGCCATATAAGCAACAGGACGATTTGCGATTAAAGAAATCAATGGAGGATCAATATATGATTGGTGGTTAGAAGTATAAACATAGCGTTTATTCCTGTCTATATTGTTCCAACCTTCAATTTTTGCAGTATAAAATAACGTTGCAGCAGGCCATACAACAAAATACAAAAACCAAGTGATATAAAAAGTTCTTATTAAGCCGTAGTCTTCTGCAAATCTTCTGTTAAAATTTCTATTCTTTCCAAACATATTTTTTCCTTACAGTAAATATTAATTGAATCTCTCTTAATTCCAAAATCTAAATCTTCCGTAAATTTAATTTTTTCACCATCTATATGAGTTAAACAATAATTATTTTTAATTCTAAAATTTTAGCTTTGATATATTCAGCATTTGAGCTACTTGATTTAATATACAATAAAATTTTTAAAATTTCTATAAAAAAGAATAAATGATTTTTCTTGACCGATTAATCGGTAAATATTATACTTATGCAGTGGGGTTTAGGATTATGAAAAAAGATTTTGATATAACTAAAGCAAAGCTTGTTATTTGGGATTTAGATGAAACATTTTGGGATGGAACACTTACAGAAGGTGGTATTAAATTTAAGCCGGAAAACCTTAAGCTAGTTCAAGAACTGGTAACAAAAGGTATAATGAATTCTATTTGTTCTAAAAACAGTATGCTTGATGCAAGAAATCAATTTATTACAAATGGATATCTCAAATTTTGGCAACTATTTGTTTTTCCATCAATTGATTGGACGCCAAAGGGACAAAGAGTTAAGAATATAATTTCTTCTATGAATTTGAGAGAAGAAAATGTTATTATGATTGATGATAACGAATCTAATATAAATGAGATTAAGTATTATTGTCCTAATATTATGTCAGCTTTGCCGGAACAGATTTCAAAAATCGCTGAAGAACTTTATTTAGTAAATGATTATGATTTTGAGCATACAAGATTACGTCAGTACAAAATGCTGGAAGCAAAGAATAAGGACAAGCTTAAAACAAATTGTTCAAATGAAGATTTTTTGAGAAGTAGTGAAATTAAGATTTGTATAAAAAAAGATTGCAGTCAAAATATTGATAGAATTGATAAACTTATACACAGGACTAATCAACTTAATTTTACAAAACAAAGGACGAGTAAAGAAGATTTACAAAAATATTTTGCTGATACTGAAAAATTTGATTCAGCTTATATAATTGCAGAAGATAAATACGGTAATTATGGAATTTGCGGTTTTTATGTTCTAAATAAAGAACTCAATGCATTGGAACACTTTTTGTTCTCTTGTAGAATTATGAATATGGGTATCGAACAGTTTGTTTATAATTATCTTAAGAAGCCCAAAATTAATATTGTACCGCCAGTGTCTGCATTTTTAGGTGCGAATTCTGATTGGATAAAAATCATTGATAATATAGAATTAAAACCAAAAGAAGTGAAAAAAGATGCAGGTATTAATATACTATTTAAAGGTGCTTGTGATTTGTATTCTGTAATCAGCTACATTTCTGGAGATTGCAATATTGATACAGAATTCCCATATTGGAATAAACAATTGGTTTATATTTTATCTCACACACATACCGCTTTTATTGAACAAACAAACAGACTTTCTCAAGAACGATTGCTGGAGTTGTGCAAAAGCTTTCCTTTTCCCAATCCGGATGAATTTAAGACCAGATTTTTTGATTCAAAATACGACGTAATTGTCCTTAGCCTTCTGACTACAACGTACCGAGGTTTATATATAAATAAAGCAGATGGAACGTATGCAGAATATGGTTATGCGAATTGTGATATTACGGATGAAAACAATTGGGACAAGGTGCTCGCATCTATTCCTGAAAATATGAAAGAAGCAAATCGAGCGATATTAAGAGATTTTAGAGATAAATATATTTTTGCAGGAGATCCTCCGGTTGATTTAGTGCTCAAAAATCTGGAATATATCAGAAACACATTGAAACCTCAAACCCAGTTAATACTTATTCTTGGCAGCGAAAAGCCTACTGATAAATTCCTTGAAGGATATGAGGGGATGGCTTCTAAACATATTATCTTGAATAAAGCTGTTCGAGAATTTGTACAAAAATATGATAATATTGACATTCTTGAATTGACTGATTTGATACAGAGTGATGATGATTACAATGAATGCATAAATCATTTTTCAAGAAGAGTTTATGCTGATTTTGCAGGTAAAATAGTCGGGATGGTTAATAAAAAATTGGGTAAAAATTATTTAGAACTTAAAAATTAAAATAAATAAGAAAGGAACCACAAGTGGAAACAAAATTAAGAATTTTAGATAAGGTAAGTAATTCTAACGATTTAAAGACATTAAGTAATGAAGAATTAACAATACTCGCTGATGAAATGCGTGAATTGATTATAAAAAAAGTTAATACAACAGGTGGACACTTTGGACCAAATTTGGGTATTGTAGAAATGACTGTTGCAATGCACAGAGTATTTAATTCTCCTGTTGATAAGTTTGTATTTGATGTTTCACACCAATGTTATCCGCACAAAATTCTTACAGGTAGAAAAGAAGGATTTACTGACCCTGATAAATATTTAAAATATACGGGCTACACAGCTCCGGAAGAATCACCACACGATTTATTTAAAGTTGGGCATACTTCTACTTCTGTCAGTTTAGCAACAGGTTTAGCAAAAGCAAGAGATTTAAGAGGCGGTAAAGAAAATATCGTTGCAATTATCGGTGACGGTTCTTTGAGTGGTGGAGAAGCTTATGAAGGACTTGATAATGCTGCAGTTTTAGACAGTAACATTATTATTGTTGTAAATGATAATGATATGTCAATTGCAGTAAACCAAGGTGGTCTGTACGCTAATCTTAAACTGTTGAGAGATACACAAGGTAAGGCTGAGTGTAATTTCTTTAAGGCAATGGGTTTTGATTACAGATATTTGAATAATGGTCACGATATTGGAGCGCTTGTAGCTTTGTTTGAGGAAGTTAAAGATATTGACCATCCGGTTGTTCTTCATATCCACACAATAAAAGGTAAAGGATGTAAGATAGCAGAAGAAAATAAAGAACGATTCCACTGGATTATGCCAGGCGAATTGGATAAAAAGACCGGCATGGATGATTCAAATGTTTCTGAAACATATGAAAGTATAACTGCTGATTATATTTTGAATAAGGTCAAAGAAGATAAAAGTGTGGTGGCTATTTCTCCGGCGACACCTGCTGTAAGTGGTTTTACACAAGAATTTAGAGAAAAAATGGGCAAAAATTATGTTGATGTAGGTATTGCAGAAGAACACGCCGTTGCTTTTGCTTCCGGCTTGGCAAAGAATGGTGCAAAACCAATTCTTGCAATGATGAGTTCTTTCGTACAAAGAACTTATGACCAATTGTCACAAGATTTGGCATTGAATAATAATCCGGCAACAATACTTGTAAATTGGGGCGGAATTACTGGCGCTGATGCTACGCACCTTTCAAAATATGATATTCCGCTAATCAGTAATATCCCAAATATGGTTTATATGTCACCTACTAATAAAGAAGAATATTTGGCAATTTTAGATTGGTCTGTTAATCAAACTGAATATCCGGTAGCAATAAGAGTGCCGTTCTCAAGTGTTGTTAGTACCGGAGAAAAAGATACTACTGATTATTCAATGATTAATAAATATAAAGTTGTTCATAAAGGTAACAAAGTTGCAATTTTAGGTTTAGGCAATTTCTTCAGCTTAGGTAAAGATGTTCAAACAATGTTAAGAGAAAAACTTGGAATTGATGCAACATTAATCAATCCTATTTACACAACAGGACTTGATAAAGAACTTCTTGAAGATTTAAAATCAGAACATCAAATTGTTATAACTTTGGAAGATGGAGTTTTGCAAGGTGGATTTGGTGAAAAAATTGCATCATATTATGGCGGAAGTGATATCAAAGTTCTTAATTTTGGTGCTGATAAAGAATTTACGGATAGAACTCCGCTGGAAGAACTTTATCAACGTTATCATTTGACACCGGAATTGATAGTTGAAGATATTAAAAATATTTTATAGTTAAGAATAAACAAGGCTTGATTTTTATCAAGCCTTATTTATGCGCAGGGTTTTGGTGATGTTTTTTTGTGAATTTTATGGTTATTAAAAATGTCAAAACCATATTTTTTGTACATGTAATCAATCGTATTTTCAGTATTATAGATATGTGATTCTTTTAGCCTTAAAAATTGTGATAACTCTGTTTTGCCGGCAAGATGTTCAATTGCCCATGTTGCGGAAGTAAAAGGGGCAATTATTTTTTTTATTCCGAGTGCAAAATTTCCGATAGAATTTTGTGTGATGACTATTTCAATATTGTCATCGCCCCATTTTCTTACATTATCTAATTGTTGGTGTAATAAATTAGATTGGTATTTTTTTTGAGAACAAGTCCTAAGTTGACGATATAACTGTGCTTCAACTTGAGGAGATATTTTTGCCTTGTATGTTGGAGATTGTGAGTTTGTGTTGATATTCATATTTTTTATAAAACGAGTAAAAAAATAATTTGCTAGTTCCATCTCACCCTCGCCCCTTGTGGGAGAGGGAGCAGTCGTAAGCGAACTGTGTGAGCTGTACGAATGCGGGTGAGGGGGATAAATTTCTATATTACCCGTTTTCCCTTAAAATATTCACCCAAGCGCCTAATTAAAAATGACACCTAATCATTTAATCTCATTGTATGAGAAATTATGTAAATAAAATGTTGACTCTTCTGGATGAAAGTGTTGATTTAGCTCCATCTGAATTTGTAGATAATTATTTGATAAGCCAAGGTTCTAAAAAATGGCTCTCAGGAATTCTTCCGGTAGAATTGCTCTGTAAAACTCTTAAAGAAACTGTAGAAATCTTGGTAACAATTAATCAAAGCGGACAATTTTATAAAACGTTCCCTGATGAAATTTTATCACCAAATTATGGTGATAAATGGGGAAGGAGTGCTAATTATATAGAAATTAACAATCGTGCGATTGCCCAAATGTATGATGAAGTTTGCAAAAACGGAATTTTGAGTTCAATGAAAATTCTGCCTGCAATTCCACCTTCACCAAAAAGTTGGGCAAATTGCGTTATCTTATCTCAAATTTTTCCTAATATTTATGGTGATGGTTATAATAAGGGGAATGAAGAAAATTCGATTTACGGCATAAAATTAAATGCCGGCTATAGTAGAAATATTATAGATTTTGATATTGACATGCCGGCGTTAGAACAATTTAGAGCGTTTAATGATTTAGCTCACCTGCATGGCTTGAAGACAGGATTTAGAACAGTAATTTCTGCCGACCAAATAAAAGTTGCAAAACCTTATGAAGATGACGTGACTTTTGATTGGCATAATCAAGAACATCAAGAAATGTTTATAGAAGAACACGTAAAACTTATTAAGACAGGATTTGAAGCTATATTTATTGATTCCGCAAAACATATAGGCGGATATGATATGGAAAATTATGCAGGAGTCGGAGCACTGCCGGATTATAATCAGATGCAATACATTTTACACGAAATTAGAAGTCGGTCCGGCTGTACTTCTATTAGTTTTGCAGGAGAAAAAAGCACTGAAGATTTTTCAAGATATGAAAATCTTGGACTTACTACCGGTACAGCATTTATCCCACCGGATAATTATGATAAAGTAAAATGCTGGTCGGAAAAACTTAAATATAATAAAGAGTACGCTCCGGGGATTGAAGTTTCTAACGATAACGATATGGGCGGCAGAAGCTACGAAGCTAGATTAAATAGAATTAATTCGGCTCTTTTTGCATACGAATATCCGAGCGACAAACTTCCGAGCTTTATGCAGATGGAAGATTTGTTTCCACTCAGATACGATACTTCAACACATACATTAATGATGACAAATCCATCTTTTTCAACGGATGGGACTCCAATAAGTCACTGGGAAAATCTTTTTACTAAAGATGATGGAAGAAATTATAATGCGAAAGTTGGCGAACTTTTTAAATATGCTATGGAATTGTAATATTTATCGTTGTGTTTAATAAAAAAATTAAATGTTAGCAGCAACTCATCTGCTCATTTTTCATAACCCATTGTAACAATTTCTTAACAAATTCTAAAGTTTTCTAAAAAATTGCCGATATATAAAATAAGAATAAAATTAAGGACAATTATGACCGACGGTAGAATTGATGGACATTTTAGAATAGATAAAGGTGGTATAACTCAAGGCATTCAAAAGGAATTAGGCTTGAGTAATCAAGAATGCAAGCAATTAGGAAGTGTGTGGACTCAAATAATAAACGAGTTTGACGACTCAAATAACCTACAAGTTGTAAACAACAAAAATGAAACACCAAATAAAAGCAATAATTATGAAGTTCACAAGGATGCTATTGTACAATTTTCTAAAGATTGTTGGAATAAAATTGTTGATTTAGTCAACAAGACTTTACATAAAAATATTCAAGCAGAAGAAGTAGAAAATGTAGAGGAAACGGCTAATACATCTCTTAAAAACAGTAACGATAGTGCAACAACAAATAAACAAAATATAGAAAACGCATACAATGAATTAAAATCAATGACGGGTTTGTTTGTTCAGAAATACAAACTTGATGAAAACAAATTTACACAATCGTTAGAACAAGCACGACAAGGAACATTGAACAGTTTGCCTGATGATATTTGTAATTCGGCAGATTTTGCAATGAGTATGTTGATGGAAGTTTTTAACGA
>OIYO01000253.1_pt1 | contig 52305 bp, 57 predicted proteins | sample 1588191 | NCBI WGS metagenome assembly OIYO01 (sample SAMN03283275) | human gut metagenome | biome: human-associated habitat; material: feces | host: Homo sapiens | place: Peru | collected 2012 | reverse complement strand
AAAACAGATAAACCAAATATCTGCACGGCTGTTCAAGGGATACTGAAAGTTTTATTTTTCATTGAATTAATATTTACCGCAGCCGTTTAACGATTATAAAAGCTTATCATGCCGAAACAACCGTAAAACGCACAAAACCCCGCCGCAGAAACGCTCTGTGACGGGGTTCGTTTATGCTCAAAAACGGCAAAAGTCTTGATTTCAAGCGGTTTTCGGGTATAGAAAAAGCCCACCGTAATTCTATCAAAATTACGGTGGACTTATGCGTAATAACTACGGCGTTGATACAATTTAATTTTCCCTCTGCGTTTGAACCCACTGGGTTCATCAATGGGTTCATTTGAACCCACCCCGTAAAAACCGCAGAAACACGGCATTTTCGGCACTTTTCAGAGGAATAGAGCCGAGCCGGGACACCGTTGCAGAACGGAGGACGTTGCTGCCGAAGGTCTCATTCCGCTCGGAATATCTGTAAAAGGAAAAAGTGTGACTATGATTTTCCCATAAAAAACGAGGGTATTTTCATAGTCACACTTGGGTTTTCAGAGCAATTATACTGTGATTTTTATGCCGGACTGAAAGATAAAAGTCAGCTTCCCGTTGGTGTTTACAACGACCCTGTCGAGCGTTTTGAGCATGAGCGGATAACTGAACTCGGCGAGTTTTCCAATCTCGTCAATCAGAAGACACATCTCTTCCGCACGGTATCGGACGAGGATGTCCTCGGCATTATCGACCGTTGACCGCAGCGTTGCCTGATAGCGGAGCTTCTTTGCCACGATGAGATTCCACGCTCGGCAAAATGCCTTTTGTGGCAGATCGGTCGGAATGCGGACATCTGTGCAGAGCATCGGTCTTTCCTTCGGCAGCTTGCAGTATCGTTCTCTGTAAGCTATCAGTTCCGGCGAGGCATTGCGGTTGAAGGTAGCCTTGCGCGGCGATGTGTAAGTTTGCCCCGGCACTTCGACCGCCGATTGAGTCTTTCGGCTCATACATCGGTATGCGGCAAGGGGCTGCTTATTGGTGGTCGTATAATGATAATAGCAGTAAGGCTTACCGCATACTCCGCAGAACAGTTTCCCTGTAAACGGATACCGCTCATTCGATGCCTGCTTGTGCGGTGTATGCCTTGCCGCAACAGCCTGTGCCAGCTTCCATGTCTCTTTATCCACGATTGCCGGAAGGCAGTCCTCCACAAGATATTTCGGCAGTTCTCCGTTATTTCTGACGTGCCGATGGGTGATGGGGCTTTCGATATATGCTTTCTGAAACAGGCAGTCTCCGCAGTATTTCTCATTTCGGATAATGTGCTGAACGGTGGTCTTCGCCCAGGAAGCACCTGGCATTCGTGTCGGCACTCCCTCCGCCGTGAGCCGTTCTGCAATCTCACCATAGCTGTAGCCGTCAATAAAGTCTTTGTATATCCTCCGAACCAGTTCTGCTTCATCTTCCACAACGGTGACGATGCCCTTGCTCTGCCGAAAGCCGTACATATTATTGAGGGAGATACTTCCTGTGATGCCCTGTTCATACCGCCGCCGTTTGCCCCATTTTATATTCTCCGACATTGTTTCTGACTCGGACTCGGCAAAAGCCGCCATGAGTGTGAGCATGAGTTCGCCGGATGATTCCGTGGAGTGGATGTTCTCTTTTTCAAAGAAAACATCAATGCCCAGCGACCGAAGCTCACGGGTGTAAATAAGCGTATCCACGGTGTTCCTTCCGAACCGGGATACGCTTTTTGTCCATATGCAATCTATCATACCGCTGCGGCAGTCCTCAATCATTTTCATGAACTGCGGTCGGCTTTTCGTTTGGGTGCCGGAGAGTCCCTCTTCAGCGTAGATGCCGACAAAGATAGTTGTGGCATCGTTCTCAAATCGGCTGCGGTAGAAATCGATCTGATTTGCCAGACTGTTCAGTTGTTCATCGCTTCGGCTTGAAACCCGGCAGTAAGCGGCGATGCGTTGCTTGCCGGGTTCTTTTCTGTGAAGAGTGATTACAAGCAGATTCTTATCCGTCATTGCCGTCAACCTCCTGCGGCTTATTGCGTTTCGTGTAAGGGCGGACACCGTTCTTGATTGGCACGGTCTTTTCGGTCCCGTCCCGGAAGGTAAAGGTAATCGTGCAGTCACGGTTGACCGTAGCGTAATTGATGACCGCCTGCCATACGAGCGGGTCGAACTTTGCAAGCGGAGCGTCATGCTTCATAAGCTCATTCAGAAAGCCTGTAATCTGCACACGTTTGGCGGCGCAGGCGGCTATCTTCAAATCAAGCTCCTGCTTGAGTCGAGCCATCGTATCGAGCCGCTCCTCATATTCCTGGAGTTTCTCATGGATATCTTCGGCGGTATCCTGGCGGCTGTAGGTCATCAGAAGGCTTCTTATCAGCGTCTGGACTTCGCCGCAGCCGTTGTTCAAATCTTCAAGCTGTCTGCGGTATTCGCTATCATCGGTAACGGCATCGATGCAAAGACGGTAGTTTTCCATGATCTCGTCCTTGTCGGCAATCAGCCCGTTAAACACCTCAACGAAGGTCTCTTCCAGACTTTCCTCTTTGAGAGTCGGTGTTTCACAGTATTTTCGCTTCTGGAACTTGGCATTGCAATGCCAGTGCCATGCCGTGTACTTGGTGCTTGAATGCCATATCTTTCTGCCGTAGTAACCGCCGCAGTCACCGCAGATGATTCGGCTTGAGAAAATGGACACACATTGCATATTGCTTCCGGCTTCCCGTCTGCGGCGCATTTCTTCCTGCACCATCTGGAAGGTTTCCGGGGAAACGATAGGCTCATGGTCTTTTTCGATGTAGTACATGGGAAGTTCGCCCGTGTTGGGACGCTTCTCTTTCGTCAAGTACGATACCGTTATCTGTTTTTGAAGTATGGCCGCCCCGTAATACTTCTCATTCTTCAGAATGTTCAGAACCGTGGAAGCCTGCCACACCTTCTTGTGACCGGGCGTTTCAATGCCGTCAGCGGTCAAGCCTTTCGCTATGCCGCCCGGAGTTTTCCCGGCGAGGAACTCCGCATAAATTCTCCGCACGATTTTTGCCTGCTCCTCATTTATTACAAGCTCCCCGTCGGGTCCTTTGTCGTAACCGAGGAAATTGGAATAACCGAGGCTGACCTTTCCGTCCGCAAAGGACTTTCTTCGACCCCATGAGGTGTTCTCCGAAATCGACCTTGCTTCTTCTTGTGCAAGCGAGGACATGATCGTAAGCAATAATTCGCCCTTGGCATCGAGGGTGTAAATGTTCTCCTTCTCGAAGAAAACCTCCACACCTTTCTCCTTGAGCTGCCGGATGGTGACCAGGCTATCGACCGTGTTTCTTGCGAAACGGCTGACGGACTTGGTGAGAATGAGGTCGATTTTCCCGGCAAGGGCATCATCAATCATTCTGTTAAAGCCCTCACGCTTTTTTGTATTTGTGCCGGTAATGCCCTCATCGGAATATACCTCGACAAAGACCCATTCTGGATTTGCCTGAATTTTCTGCGTGTAATAGCTGACTTGCGCATCAAAGGAGTTTTCCTGTTCTTCCTTTGCCGTTGAGACACGGGCATAGGCTGCGACCTTTCGTTTCCGTGTGAAGGTCGAATACTGTGCAGACAGCGTAGGCTTAGTTGCCTCTATCTTTTTTACTTTCTTATTTGTCATGACTTGCGTACCTTTCCTTTGCCTTTTTCGCAGCGGCGGCTTTCATTTCATCCGTCCAACTTTCGGAGCGTGAACGGTCTTTCCACACATAGTCTGTAGTCGAACCGTCTATAAAAATGAAACGGAGCAGATTACCCGGATGAGCCTCTATCGTGCAAATCTGCCTTTCAAACTCCTCGCCCGAAAAACTATCCGTTTTCAATATGCCAGCCACCGCCCGTTTCAGCGTTTCCTCCGGGATGACCTTTGATTCCGGGCAGTGATTCTTTCCTTTTGAATTGTAGGTCGAACAGCACCAGACGGTATTGTACGGTGTCGTTTTCCTGCGGTAATTTTTCCCGCAGCATGAGCATCGGATTTTTCCTGTAAAGACGCTTGTCGAACCGACAGTCGGTGTTTTTTCTTCCGCTCGGCGTTTAAGCTCCTTCTGGACTGCGGCGAAGGTTTCTCTGCTGACCACAGCCGGGTGATCGTCTTCAACAAAATACTGCGGAAGCTCTCCGTTATTGGGGACTATTTTCTTCGTGAGGTGGTTTTCGCAATATACCTTTTGAAGCAATAAATCACCGCAATACTTCTCGTTTGTGAGGACTTTCCGCAGGGTTGTCGGATGCCATTCGTTTCCGAAGATGCTGTACAGTCCTTCTTCATTTAATATGTTGGCAATCTTCTGAAGCCCATATCCGGCAAGGTATAAATCGAATATTCGTTTTGCGATTTTGGCTTCATCTTCGATGAGCGTGATCTCACCATTTATCAGACGGTATCCGAGCATGGTGCAGGTTGAAGCCCGTCCTTCCTCAAAGCCCTTGCGGATTCGCCACTTGCAGTTATCGCTGCATGAAAGGCTCTCTGCCTGGGCGAAAGAAGCGAGGAGCGTCAGCATCACTTCACCCTCGGCACTCAATGTGTAGATGTTCTGTTCTTCAAAGAAAACATCAACACCGAGGCTTTTAAGTTCACGCACGGTTTCAAGAAGCGTGACCGTGTTCCTTGCTAACCGAGATATGCTCTTGGTAATAATCATATTGACATTACCGCTTCTACATTCGGTCAAAAGAAGCTGAAACTGTTCACGGTTGTCCTTGGTGCCCGTTTTTGCTTCGTCAGCATAGACCCCGGCAAACCGCCATTCGGGATTCCGAATGATGTAGTCACGGTAATAATCGATCTGCGACGCCAAGGAATGCAGCATGGTGTCCTTGCCGCAGGAAACTCTGGCATAGGCCGCCACACGTTTTGTACGAGGGGTCTCTGCTGCGGCAGGGGCAATGTTTACGATTGTCTTTTCCATTGTATCCCTCCTTTGGTATCGGACATATTAACTCTGATTTTGAAATATATCCAGTCAATTCGGGGAAATATATTGAACGAAAACAGGGCGGTATTTTTCGGTGAGAATTGTGTCTATCACACGATAGTCATCCGTGGAAATCTGCCCGTTTTTCAGCATGATTCGGAATGGAGCGATACTTGCCTGATATTTGATTTCTGCTGTCATCTGCTCTTTAGTCACGGGTTTCACCGCCTTTGAACCTTGCTGCCACATAGCATTCATGGGAGCAGTATTTTCTATGACTGTTTCCGTAGGCGGTAAAGGACTGACCGCAGTTGGGGCAAACATATTCATACACCGCTTTCTGTCCTATACGCTCCGGGTGAGCGTTCCACCATTTCTGTCTGCACTCCGGCGAACAGAAACGCTTTGGCTTTCTACCGGATACCTGCGTTATCGGCTTTCCGCATTCCGGGCAGATTCCCGCCGTCTCTTTCGGCACTTCAGTGCTGTCGACCGTGATGTTGTTTCGGCGGCAGAAGGTCTTAACGGTGTCTCTCGAAACGGACAGGGCTTTGGATATTTCAGAATAGCCGCATCCGGCTTTTCTCATTTCGACTACCTTTGTTTTCTGATGGTCTGTCATGTGCGAACCACCCCTCCTCACTATCCCATGAACATGAGGATGGCATTTCGGAAAAAACAGGCAAAAAAATAAAGCCCACCGAAGAAAAAATCCTCGATGGGCTTCATATCAGTTAGGGATATTCAGTTTCTGACCGCTGAAGATAAGAGTGGACGTCAGTCCGTTCAGCTTCATGATTTCGGGATAACGGGTGCCGGAACCGAGATACTTCTGGGAGATGCCCCAGAGCGTATCGCCCTTGACCACGGTATGGACACGGTAGGTTTCGGTCTTTGCCGTTGCACCGACAACAGCGAGATTATCAACAGCCACCCATGTGTTGATGCCCGCGACCTCGCTGCCGCCGGACTTTTTGACCTTCTTACCGAGCAGAACGCAGGTTTTACCGCCTTTCACAACAGGCTTGCCGTTCGAAGTGGTCTGCGTGACGATGTGGTAATAGTCAGACTTGACCCAACCCGGAATGGTGCACGAAGCGGGATTGTATTTCTCGGCAGACGCCTTGATTTCCACCTTGCTGCCTTCCTTGATTTCGGTCGATGCCGGAGTATCGGTTTCGGTCGGCTTGGAAGGCTCGACAGGCTTTACAGGCTGAACGGAATAGTCAACATACGGCAGTTTTCCGTGCTTCGTCCAGGTGCGGGTGTTGTAGCTGGACTTCTTACCGATGTTGCCGACAGCGGTGATCTGAACCTTGTTGTCCCATTTCGGAGTGCATTCGACTGCCAGACCGTCACCGACATACACACCGATGTGGCCTTCCATCCAAACAGCCTCGCCAGGAACGATGCTGCTGAAGTTCGTGGAAACACCGCTGCAAACCTTGATCATGCTGTCCGCACCGATGTCGGGAACACCGTTGACGGCATAACCGGCACCGCCGTAGGTCTTGCTCTTATCGCCGCTCCATCCCCACAGGATGCCCTTGATGAGGCAGACGCAGTCGAAGCCGAAGGTATCGGCTGTTGCGGCATTGATCATTGCCGTTCTCGCCGCCTGCTTATTGTAGGAGTGGTTTGCGGTATAGCGTTTCTTGTTTGCGGAATTCATCGGCGCGCCGAAGCAGCCCATCACATAGAGGGTCTTGTAGTCGGTAGCTGCAGCCTTGAGCCTTTTTACGAACTCCGCGCTCGTCATTACAGTTGCCATGTTATTTATCCTCCTTTTCGGCTCTGTCGTGGAGCTGCTCCAGGACAGCTTTCAGTTTTGCGGGAATCGGCAAGCCGAGATATCCTGCGTTTTCAATAAGGGAAATGCCTTCGTTGGAAAGATAGAAGAAGATGACTGCGGTGCGCAGAACCGAGCCGGTCCCGATGACCATCGTGTCAAGAATGTGTCCCACACCGACAAGGACAAAAATGAGTATCTTTTTGAAGATGCCCTTAAAGCCCACGGCAGAGGACAGCTTTTTGTCAACGATGGCGCACATCACACCCGTAACATAGTCGATGGCTACAAAAGCCAAGAGCGCAATCAAAAGCCCATCACATCCTCCCAAGAACCATCCGAGCCACCCACCGATGGCGGCGAAAATGACCTGAATGGTTGTCCAGAATTCTTTCATTGGAAATACCTCCTTAAATTTTTGTATGAAAAAAGACACTCCGCAGAGTGCCTTGATTCCTTATTCCAGCCATGCCGGCCTTTCCGGCACGACCTTTGTTTCGGTCACTTTCAGCCAGTCTTTGTACCAGGCTGTCAGTTCTGCCAACTGCTTCACGGACAGCGTGGCGTACCATAACTGCCCACGGTTGACAAAAGCAAAGCATTCTGTCTGCCGTCTGTCACGCAAATTCTGCTTTTCAGCTTCATCGTGCAGAGCGGCAGACCGTGCTTCATCGAATACCGCAGTACCATCACGCACCTTATAGGCGTTGAAGTTTTCCTCAAAGTGAAGCGCGTCTTCCGGGTCGGGCAAATCAATGCCACCCACCAAATCACCAATCACAGCGTAGCTTTGAATGTAGCCCTGTTCGTCAAGTAATACTTTCATGCGTTCCTCCTTAGTTGATACCATACACATTGGTGATAGACCCCGTACCACCGCCAATCGTCAGTGTGACGGTTGTGCCGGAATACTTCAGCTTAAAGCCACGGTAGTTGACTTCGTCTGCAATCTGCCAGGTAACATCGGTGGTGGTAATAAGTGCCTTCGGTACAATCAGAGACATTTTCGATGCGCCTGAACTCGGCAAGCCCGCAATGATATACGCATTGTAGTTGCCGTAGTTGAAGGTGGTGCTGCCGCTACTTAATGTTCCACTGTAAAGCGATGTGCAGGCAACTCCGAGGTTCGTTCTTGCGGCTGCCGCCGTTGTTGCGCCTGTGCCTCCCTTGCTCACAGGAATGGTAGCGCCACCCGAATGATATACGGTGTAGCGTGTGCCGGGATGCGTGGCAGTTGCCTGGTTTGGCGCAAAATAAAGAACACCACCATACGCATACAACCTGTCCCATGTGCCGGATGCTCGATAGAAGTTGATGCCCTCCCCGGCAGAGTCTGCCGCATCCTCGAAGTACAGACCATTGATGCCGGAAATGTCCGAATTGTTCATATCGATGCCGTAAGCGGAACTCGTTACATACTGGTTGGCACCGATGTTTATCGTTTTCGGACTGATGACTTCCGAGTTGATCAGCATAGCAATTGCTCCGGCAATGGTTGTAGAACCCGTACCACCTTTGCTGACAGGAAGTGTGCCGGACACATTGGAGACCGGCAGTGTGCCGCTCAGCGAAGTTGCAGTAACTGTCTGCGCATTGACAGTCCCTTCAATCTTGGCATCGCCCACCACATGAAGTGCGGCTTCCGGGTTTGGTGTATTGATACCAACCTTCTGTTTTCGAAGTGCAACCAGAGGCGTACCCTGGGGAACGGTGAAATACAGACTCACCGAGGAGAGCGTGTTCAACTGATCCCGGATGTAGACATGAAAGTCATACGAGGAATTTGCGTCCAGACTGCACAGTTCCAGATTGGAGAACGAGAAACTTGTCCCGTTCTGGGTCACAGAGGACAGAATGCTGGTGTAGGAGCCGTAACTGCTCTCGCTGGTCAGCTTATACCGATACTGAACATACTTTAGGCTGTTTTTCTGTGTCCCACTCACAGTGATGGGAGAAATGCTGCCTTTGAATATCAGCTGCATTTCCGCTTCGATGTCGTTGGTGCGCCGAAGTGAGATTTCAGAAACCTTGGGCTTTGCATATGGAATCACAGTAATTTGCTGCGTATTGCTGACCGTATATCCTCTGGAATCTGTAGCTGTTACCACAACATCCAATGTGCCGGATTTCTCAATGCCGTTGAGGCTCAAAGCCGCGCCCGTTGTATTGGATACGGTTTTTCCGTTGCAGGTGGCGGCATATTTTACGATGGAAGCACCGTTTCTTGCGGTTGCCGTACCGGGTGTGACAGACAAATAGGAATAGGTCTGAATGAAAAGTTGGTCATTTCCGGTCACGGCAGAGGTGCCAGAACGGCTGTCTTTATAGGTAAATGCCGTCATAGTGGGTGCAGAGTTGGCGGCTGTGGTCTGTATTGTACAGGTGCAGGTCGATGTGTTGCCAACCTGGGTGCTGCCGTCTTTCGTCACAAGTTCAATGGTTGCGGTAAAGGATTTCAGACTTGCCATTGCATCCAGAAGGTCTGCCCGTTCTGTCTGTGAAAGCGTTATGGTTCGGTTGGCTGTGCCTGCCGACCATGTACGAGCCGCGAAGGACACATATACGGTGGAGCCGTTTTTGATGGTCACATAGTTGGAATACGATGCGTTATACACGGTCGCATTCAAGGTGAGCGAAACCGTTGCCGCATCAGCCGTAACAGTACTGCAACTATTGAGAATAGCGCCGCCCAGCGTTTTGGCAGACACCGTGCCGGAAGTGCCGTAGACCTGGTTCGACTTTTTCCTTGCCCGTGTTTTCACAGAATAGGTCGTATTTGCGGACAGAGAGGATAGTGTGATACTCGCTGAGGTTCCAGCAGTCGTAGAAAACTGTGTCCAGCTTGAGCCGCTATTCAGACTGTACTGCCAAATATCTGCCGTAGCGGATGAGTTAGCAGTAATCTTGAATCCACTTGCCGTTATGCCGGACACACTACATGAAACTGTAGGCGCAGTTCGGTCGATGTTGGTCAGCGTTATGGTGCCGCCGTAGTCCAGAGAGCCGAAAACATAGACACGGGTAAAAAACTCTACGGTTGCGGTTTTCGTGCCGTCAGAGTTATGAACAACAGGCAAAGAGCCACTGACAGAACCCTTTGCCGCCGGGAATACTCTGTCTTCCCAGTTTGTCCTTGCTTTTGAATAGACCGTTATTCCGTTGATTGTGATGATTGTCTCGTCAATTGTGTAATAAACAGCAGAACCACCGGCAGAGGTAAGCGTCCATGTGAGCGTGGAAGTGTTGCTCGGCACATCAACGCTTTCTGTAATCGTAAGCTGCAAGTATCTGCCGTCATAGGTATTGCTCGTAAATGTTGCCATGAATGCGCCCCCCTTAATCCAAAATTACGATGTTCAAGCCTTCCGTGGCTGTGGGCATCGGCACGAATTTTGTTTTGCCCACCGTCAGTTCGCCATCCACGGTGGTTTTCTTGGTGATGGTTTCGTCCTTGTTCAGAGTGAAAATCTTCTCTTCGTTGTAGTAGCCGGAAAACTCTGTGTTGTTGATAACTGTCCGCTGAGCGGAGTCCGCATTGGATACTTCAATGCCCCGGCGGTCGATTTTCACCTCGGTGGTATAAATTTCATTCGGAGCGGGTGTCCACTTGTGGACGGAAGTGCCCTCTGTCAGAATGATGTCGGAAAGATACAGTGAAGCCAGACGGTTGTATGCATATATGGTAATCGTTCCATCCTGCACATCATTGATGACTGCCGAAAACTCCGTCCAATCGAATGTGGCAGTACAGTTGAACAGATAGGCGTATTTGTTGCCGTTATACTGCACACGGAAGTAGCTGGAATAGCCCGCACCTGTTTTCTTGGCCCGAATGGAAATGGCATACGAGCCGGGAACAACGCCTGTGATGACCTGGGTCAGCGTGGAACTGTCACCAAGTACGAAACAGGAATCGGAGGTCGTGTTGCTCTGAACATCCGTGGAATTGTCCGTTGAAACCGTTCCGCTGGTAGTCCAGTCATCGGTAATGCCGTTCAGCCCCGCCGAGTTTTTGATGTAGTTGATGCCTCCGGCAAACTGCTCCTGCACGGTGACGGTAAGCCCATCCACCGAGTGCTGAAGTTCGGATACCTGGGACTGCATTTCCAGAACTTTGCTCTGTTCATTACCGAGGTTGTCTTCCAAGGTCTCCACCGTTTCGGTCAGCGTACCAACATAGCTGTTCAGACCGTCAACCGAGTTCTGGAACTCCCCAAAGCGGGTGGTATGGGTGGACACGGTTTCCCGCAGACTCTCCAAATCATTCTGGACAGCCCATCCAAGTCCATCCCATACCATCGTTTCCGGCGGCACAACAGCGGTGTTGACCCACATCTGCCCCACATAAGGATTCTCCGGCGGCGTATCGGAAGCTACAACATCGTTCAAATTGATTATGGTGTACTGTGCGACAGCCGTCATGGAAACACCTCCTTACAGGGTCACTACGCACATGAAAGTAGCTTTGGTGTCCACATCGGTGTTGGAAACGGACAGGGTCTTGCCGGTCTTGGAGCCGTTTGTTCCCCAGGAAGTGTCGATAGCACCATCCTTGTTGTACTTCGTCCAGGTGTAGGTGCCTTTACCTTCCGCGTCGATTTCTGCGCCTGCCTGATAGCAGACTGCGGTCAGCACGGTGCTGCCCTGACCGTTTTTGAACACATCACCACCTGTGGAAGTAATGACAATCTGAATAGGATCGGAATTGTCGATGAAGGTAGCCACATCGGTGAAGGAGCTGTTATAGGTGCTGGAAGTAGAATCCGAGTCCGTTGCGACACACTTGAATACCGCATAACTGTCCACAGCGGCGGCATATACAGTAATCGTTGCCGTGGCGGTGCCGGTGAACATCCCCGTGGTATCGGACAGTTTTCTCCAGCCAATCCCAAAGGCAGCATCATAGCCGCTGGAAGAACTGGAGGTTACGGAACTATCCATAATGGCCCACTTGTAGGTCACATTGGTGGTGTCCACGGTGCTGCCGCGCCACAGTTCCGCTTTTGCGGTCAGGCTTGCCACCTCCGTGTTTTTGAACACATTTCCGTTGGGGGTGGTGACGAGCAGATCGGTGATGCCGGAACCGTTGACCACGCGGGAGAAAGAAATGGTCAGCGGGTGGGTAATGGACAGGCCGGTGGACGAATCCTTGTAGGTGATCACGCAGCGGTAGTCGATACCCGGAAGTCCTGCCATCACATTGCCTTTGATGGTAAGAATGTGGCTCTTGGAACCGGAGAGTGCATAGTTGCCGGAAGAAGTAATGGCAGTCGTGGAACTGCCGATGTACCACTTAACCGAGGTGACCGATGCGGAAGTAATCTGGTCGGTGGTTGTGCCGATGATATACAGGCTGGGAGTCAAAACCAGATTGGTATCCGACCAGTCTGGGGTGTAGGTATCGTTGTCCGGGTTGAACATCTGGGTTTTTGCCAGATTGGAGCCGATGTACCCTGTAAGGGTAAGGGCGTCATTGTAGTCAATAATCGTAAACTGACCTTGTGCTTTGCTCATATGAGTAGCCTCCTGTGTAGTAGATTGATTGGGCGAAACTGTTTCTGTTCCGCTTGTGGGTTCTTGTGCCAAATGAATTCCTCCGTTATAGCAGACTTCTGCGTGTTGTAGTGTCGATGAGGTCACAGAAAAAGGTTGCCCTTACCTCAACATCATCGGATGTAATTTCGATGGACTTTGCTCCACCAAAATGGTCTGCGTTCCACACTGCATCTGCTTCCGGGTCATCCGATACCCTCGTCCAGATGAACTGGTTATCATCAAGGGTGTCAGTGATATTCTCATCCCAGGAGAACACCGTGGCATACAGCGTGGTTTTGATATTGCCGTTTTTGAAGATATTACCGTTTGAGGACGAGATGACCAGGCGGTACATCTTCTGCTCCTCAATGGTGGTAATGCGGTCGGAAACCTGCTCCACAGTCTCTGTGGTTGCATAAGCCCGGAGAACCACCTCGCCGGTCTCCAAGTCCCAATAGGACGAACCGTCTTGGGACTGGATTACACCGGCTTTGATGATGTTCGCCACCAACGAGCCGGAAGTAATGAAGTCGGCTACGATCTGACCGTCAGCGGTGATGGCAGTTTCGTAGGGACCGTTGTAGCCGTTCCCGGAAAAGCCCAAACCGCCCACATTCCACCGCCATACATTGACTGCCTCTTCAATAGACGGAGCGTCCAGAATCAGCAGCTCATAGGGTTTTCCGCTTTCGCTGTCGGTGTGGATAACCACATAGCCGCCGGTCTGCCCGGTGATCAGCCCCGTGGCGTTTTTGATCGCCGCGTTCATCAGCACCGGGAAACGGTCGACCTTTGCGGCGGCGTCCTCGGCGGCAGCTTCGGCAGAACTGACATTGTTCAGCAGATTCGCTTTCGCGGAACCCAGGGTGATGGACACATACTTCTCAGCCAGGGAGTCATACTCAGTGGTGATGACCTTGGCTTTAGTGGAGATGCCCAGCAGACTGTGGCGAATCAAGACCGTATCGCAAAGGGACACACGCTCCAGAACAGCGGCATATTCCGGCTGTTTCCAGAGCGGTTCAAAGGCAACAGTCAGCGTAGGGGTTGCGATGCCCAAGGGGTTGTTTTTGAGGTAGTTGTTGGCATAGGCGCGGAGACCGTCCTCGGTGACCGGGTTCTCTTCATCGAAATACTCGGTGAAATCCCGGATGAGGGTTTTTCGCTGCACCAACGAGGTGTCCGCAATGGGCAGAAGCACCTCCGGCAGCGTGACCGCTGTTTCTGTGCCGTCCTCTGCCGTCACAATGGCATAAGGCAGAAGGTCGGTATAAACATCGGTGTTTTCATTGTCATGCTCCAAATCCGTGAGATTTTTGCCGTATTCAATGACCACACCCGTATGCTTGCCTCTGCCTTGATGATGGATGACCTTAAAGTTGTCCCATTCAAATTCACCGCCCCACAAATCGAGAAACGATCCCGCCGCACCACCGAGACAGGCGCGGACGCTCTGTGGTTTCGATACCGAGAATGGCTTTGCCGCCGAGTAGTCGGTCTGGCAGGTGAAGTTATGTGGTGTGGCGGTGTTCTGGAATACCCGCTCCATTGCAAGGCTCGGTGAAATGGAATCGGCCGACCATTGGAGGGCGGCAACATTGGAAAGGTCATATGAAATGTGCTGGGCATACACCGTAATCTGGCCGTTGATGGGCGTTGTCACACGGTAAATGCGGAACACCTGGTCTTTGGAAGTGTCATTGGGCTTTGCCTTCACCAAACGCTCCGTGCAGATTTCCTTGTAAAGAGCGCCGGTGATGGGGTATTTCAGCACACATTCAAATGCGCCGTTTCGCTCCTCGGTGACCTCACAGGATGTGCAGTCCTTGAGGACACCGATGCCGAAGGTGGTAAAATCAGCTGCATTTGCTTTATACAGTATCGGGATCATACGCAGCACCACCTTGGAATCACCGACACCGCCGTAATACCCCCGGAATAGGAAATGGTATTCTCTCCGGGATACAACAGCGGAAACCCATTGCCGGATACGGTGTCGTTCTTTGGTTCGGCATCCTTGTAGAAGTTCATCTGCTCGGAGTCTGCCTCCACATATCCGTCAATGGTGCTAAAGTTCCAGGTGGCGTTGTTGCCCTCGGATTGGATGGTCAGCGTTCCCTTGCCGTCACCCTCGATACGAAGAATGGGGCGGCTAATGAAGGGATATGGATTCATCAGCACATCCCCGGATGCAGACAGCGTAGTGCTGACCGCACCTGCGTCATCGTATCGGTAAGGCTTACAGGAGAAGCTGACCGTAAAAATGCCGATCCTGTTCATTTCATCTTCGATATCCAGTTTTCCGGCATACACGGCATGACGGAAGAAAGCTGTATCGTAGGTGTCGGACAGCGTATGATAGCTGTCAAGCCCGGAATACAGCCATGCTTTCACAGCCGTGATTTTCCGGGACAGTTCCGAGATGGTCTTTGCCGGAAGAAATACCGAGTAGGTCACCTGCACATTGGGAAATCTTCCGTTTCCGGCAATCAGATCACCGTCACGGCCGGGGATTTCCAGAAAGTCCACATCATATTTCGGAGCTGAAAACACATTCTTGCTCTCAATCCGCAGACCCATATCCGAGGAGCGGATGCCCTTATACTCAAAATAATTCACGCAAATACCACCCCTTTCCGTTTCGCAAACTGACCGGCAGTCACCATGATTTCATTGGTAAGCTGCTGAATGTCCTCGCTGGAATAATTGTTGAAGTTCGTAACGTTCAGTACCAACTGCAAACCGCTTTGTACCTTGCCGCCTGCGGCAGAGGACATGGCACCGCTGATACTGCCGTCCACATTGAAATCTGTGGGCAATGCCGTCTGCATATCGTGGGCGAGGTCTCCCATAACGCCGTTGATATCGTCAGCCATACCCTCGGCAGCTTTGACTGCTTCATCGCCGTTATCGTCAATGGAGCCGGCAAGACCCTTGACCAGCATTTCACCGACCCATGCCATCTCTTTCGAGGGCGAATGGATGCCGAAGAAATCGCAAATGCCATCCCAGATGGAGGAAATCCACCCGGAAACCTTGTCCCACAGCCACGAAGCAAGCTGGGTAATACCGTCCCACAGACCCTTTACAATATTGCCGCCGATCTCCACGATTTTGTACATCAGAGAGCCGAATGCTTTCACGATACCCGTAATGATTTGAGGTACCGCTTTGACAATTTCCTCGATGATGGTCGGCAGGTTCTCAATCAAGGCAACGAACAGTTCCACACCGGCCATGATAATCTTGTCGATGTTCCCGATGAGGGCGTTGACGATGCCAGAGATAATCTGCGGTATTGCCTGCACGATGGTCGTGATGATTTGCGGTAAGGCTTGAATCAAAGAAATCAGCAGGTCAATACCCGCCTGGATTATGAGCGGAATGGCATTCAGTACGGCGTTGATGATACCATCAATGATTTTCGGGATTGCCTCCACGATAGCCATAATGATGTCCGGCAGTGCCGCTACCAGCGAGGTCAGGAGTTGTATGCCTGTTTCGATGATCTGCGGAATGGAATCCAGCAGGAAGGTAATGATTCCGTTGATGATTTCCGGCAGAGCCGCAATCAAAATCGGCAAGGCATCCAGAATGCCCTGCGCCAGCCCTGTAATCAGTTGCAATGCCGCATCCAAAATGAGAGGCAAGCTGTCCACCAACCCCTGCACGACTGTGACGATAGCCTGTACTGCTGCCGGAATCAGCGTAGGAAGTGCGTTGGCAATGCCGGTCACGAGGGATGCTATGACCTGCACACCCGCTTCTATCAACTGAGGAAGAAGTTCCAAAAGTGCCGCCACCAGTTCCTGGATGACTTGCAGGACAACGGGCAGAAGCGTAGGAATGGCATTAATTATTCCCTCTGCAAGGGCACTGATAATAGCGGGCGCACACTCCAATACTGCGGTGGCAATCATGGTAATCAGTTCTACCACCTGCGGTATCATTTCAGTCACGGTTTCCACCACGGAGACAACGCCGGACTTCAGCTTTTCTCCGGCTTCCTCATTTCCAGCAACGAGGTCGGAAAGACCATCCATTATCAGTGTAATGCCCGGAAGCAGTTCACCGACCATGCGGTTTTTGAGTCCACCCATCGTGCCTTGAAGCCTTGTAAGGCTGTCCTCAAAAGCAGCAGAAGCGGCTACGGCTTCGTTGCTCATAACCATTCCATAGTCCTGCGCTTCCTGCTTTAGTGCTTCCGTTTCTTCAGCAGACATATTGAGTACAGCAGCCATATCCACTGCGGATTTGCCGAGCAGGTCATTGGCTACTGCCGTTCTCTCCGCGCCACTCTCCATTTTCTGAAGAGCAGATATTACGATGGAAAGCTGTTCGTCCTGGCTCTTGCCGTTTAGGTCGTCAATGGAAAGACCGACTGCCGACAGCTTTTCGGCGGCAGAATCCGAACCGGAAGCGGCATCTGTGATTACACCCGACAGTTTTTTCATGCCGGTCTGCAGGTTATTGACATCGCTGCCGCACCGCTGAAATACATAGTCCCATTCCTGGTACGATTCTGCGCTGATGCCGATTTTCTGGGATGTCTTGTCGATGTTATCGCCAAAGGCCGCAACATCATTTGACATATCCCACAGCTTTTTTCCGGCAGCCACAGCGGCTGTGCCTATGGCCGCCACAGCGGCAGCCATTGCTTTGCCGACATCCCCCGCAATTTCTCCGACTTTTTTCAGCTTACCGCCGGCATCTTCGCTTTCATCACCGGCTTTGCCTACTTCTTTGCCGAAATCATCGGCTTCTTTGCCTGCCTCATCAAAGCCGTTTTCAGCCTGTTCGAGGGCTTCGTTGTTGTCCTTCAGTTCACGCTCCATGCCGTTCAGAGCGGCCTCGGCATTGTTAAGCTGAATCTGCCAGTTCTGTGTCCGGCGGTCATTTTCACCAAAGGATTCCGCAGCATTTTTGAGTGCGGCACGAAGCGTCTCGATTTTCTGCTTTTGTGCTTCGATTTCCTTGTTCAGTACGGTATTCCGTGCAGTGAGTGCCTGCACAGATTGGTCATTCTTATCGAACTGGGAGGTGGCGAGTTTCATTTCAGAACCGAGAACCTTGAAAGACTGGTTGATCTCGCTCAAAGCCTTCTTGAATTCCTTTTCGCCCTCCAGCCCGATTTTCAGACCGAAATTATCTGCCATATACCGTCACCTCCTTAAATGCCGTCCGGGATAATATCATCGATAAAGTGTTCATGTGCCGGGGTAGCCTGTCCGTTATACTGCTTATGGCACTCCCACAAGTCGAGCAACAATCCAAACGGCATCAGCCACACCTCATCCTGTGACAGATGCAGATGGGCAAGACCGTAATAAAGAAGCCGGGTAAACAGTTCTTCGTCAGAAACCGTTACCCGACTTGCGCGTTTTTTGAGGTTGTCTCGCTTTCGATATTGCGTTTGGTGCCTCTGTAGAGAGCTTCGGTAATTGCGGCTTTATAGGTCGCAAGATCGGCGGGTGCGGTGAGCAGTTCCACCACATCTTCCGAGAGCAGTTCTCTGGGGGCATCTTTATGCTTGAGGTTGTGAACCAGGATGGACTGGTTTGCCAGAAGCGTGATCAGCCACACAATCTCACCGATAGCCATCTCGAAGTTCTCGGACTTCATCAGCTTGTCACCAAGGTTTTCCAAACCGCCGTAGCGTCCGGCGATCTCCTTGGTAGCCTTGGTGGTCAGAAGCAGGGTGTATTCCTCATCACCAATGGTGATGTTTGCAGAGCGTTCCATATCCATAAGTCAGTCCTCCCTGATTAGTTGGTTTCAACGGCATCGAAGGAAGGTTCATACACTTCCTGATACCAGTTGGTGATGGTAGCCGCGTTCACCTTGGGATCACCCTCGGTGACTTCGGCTTTCCAGGGGTGATGCCCCTTGGCATCCGGCTTGTTACGGCGAAGAATGGTGCCCTCGATGGTAGGGCTGTTAAAGGTGATGGAATCACCCTTGGTAGCCAGTGCCGTTGCAGGGATACCGAACTTCACTTTGTAGAGCCAGAAGTACTTGTATTTGCCGTTGGACTTCTTTGCACGGAAACCGATGGCGACAGGCTCACCGCCATCCTCTCCGGCAGAAATCACAACACCGTTTTTGTCAATGGTAGCCCCGGTAAGGTCGGATGCCACTGTGGGGCCGATATCGTCAACACCGAGGGACAGTGTGCCGGACTTGAATTCCTTGACGATTTCGGAAGCACCATCATCTGCGTACAGGGTTGCCTCGGCAAGTTCCACAGAAAGGTCTGCGGTCATCGCTTTGGCCAGTTGGGACGGAGTGCCGTAGGACTCAATGCCCTCGTTATCCTCCGTGATTTTAGCGTAGAACAGTTTATCAAGACCAATCGTAGCCATGACTTATTCCTCCATTTCGTAGTAATTGGCGGCATCCACATTGTAGTGGTGGTAGCCGGTTTCAGTTTCGTATCCGATGTATTGCCTCCCGGTTATGGTGATGCCGCAGGAGAGCAGTTTTCGGACGATGCGGTTTTTGAGTGCCGTGTAATTGCCCTTGGTGTAAATGGAGAGACGCACCTCCTGCACATCTACACCGGGGTCATTATCGGCATAAAGGTCAAAGGTATCGACAAGCGGTACTGCGACCACATATTCATCCGGGGCTTTATCCGTAAAAACACCCGTTTCTACGGGTATCCCCAGGGATTTCATTGCAGAATGAATATCTGCCAAAAGGCTCACAGCTTACCGACCTCCTCTTCAAAAGCGCGTTTCATAGCCTCTTCACAGGCTGACTTACTGGCGCGTTTTGCTGGTTTCAGAAAGGGCTTTGCGGGCTGACCGTGCTTGCCGTATTCGAGGATGTTGGCAATCTTTGCATTGCTGTCACCATCAGAACGGGGGTCAACGAAGCCGATTTTGACATTATGGTTGCCGTCCCTGTCCAGCTTTGCCGGAGACAGACCAATGGAGCGTTCCAGTTCGCCTGTGGAACGGGAGTCGTGTTTTGTGCCTCGTCCAATCACCGATGAGAGGTTGCTTTGCACCTTTGCCAAGACAACTTCGCCACCTGCTTTCAACACTTTCTCGGCAATCGCATCAGACTGATTACCGAGTTTGGAAAGCCGATCAAGAAACCCCTCCGGCATCATCATCTGTACTTTAGCCATCGGTAGCCACCACCTTTTTCGCCAGAACCTCCACATACATTCCACGACCTTTTACATCCTCCACCGACACGATTTCAAACTTCTCCCCTTGGGAGAGAATGATGTGGTCGGTGGTGATGGTCATTCCGGGAATGGCACGGAAGCGGAAGAGGTCGGTGGCGGTGGTGAAGGCGGCGAGGTTTGCCCACCGCTGGCTGCCATGCCGACCCTCCCGGTATACCCGGACGGAGGCAAGGCAATCATAAGCGGTGGTGGCAAACCCCTCCGGGTCTTTCACCCTGCGGGCTATGACGATATCCGCAAATCCGTTCATTTTTCCATAACTCATGGTCACACCTTCCAATCCCGGTCGAGCCGTAAAAGAAGATTAACGGTATTCCAGACCTGCTGACTTGCTTGAACATTGTCCGCAAAGAAACCGCCCGTGCTGCCGTCCCTGGATTCATAGAAGTGGGACGACAGCATAATGACCGCCTGTTCGGTGGTGGGCGGCATAGCGTTCTCACTGTAAAAGCCTGCCGGAATATGCTGATAGCTTTCTGCGTATGAAACAGCGGCGGTGATGTAGCCCTTCAGCAATGCATCATCCGCCGCATGGTCGAGAATCAGATTCTGTTTTACTTTTTCAAGCAAAGCATCCATCACCGCCACCACCTTCCTTATTCAGTTTTCAGCTTGAGAATCTGAACAGCTTCGGGCAGGATGAGCTTGCCGTCAACACGCTCCTTGGCAACATAGCCGATCATGCCGTTGCCGGCGAACAGTTCAGTGAGCTGCTTGAAGGAACGAGTACCACGGTCGCCAATGTTGTAGTAGCTGTAGTCACCAAAGGCGATGGCATCCTCCGGGGCATATGCAGAGGTATAGACCGTGTAGCCGAGAATACGATCCGGCTCACCGGCCTGATAGGAGGGCTGCCAGATGTAGGCACCGTTGTTGTCCTTCAGCTTGCGGATCTGGGCAATAGTCTTGTCGTTCATGATGAATGCCGCAGACTTGCGGTAAGGACGCTTCAGATCGTGAACGAGGCTGATAAGGTCATCACTCTTCAATGCGGCAGTCAGTGTTCCTGCCACATGACCGCCGCCGCTCTCGGCAAACAGACCGAGGGGCTGACCGACACCGCTGCCGTTCAGGAAAGCGTCCTCTTCGGCATTTGCCAGCGCCTTGCCAAACTGCTCCAAGATATAGTCTTCCAGGTTGAAAGCATTGTCGTAGAGCAGTTCCTCGGTCACCTTGATCGCAACATGGAGTTTGTGAGCGTCCAGAAGAATCTGGTCGAACTTGGCGTCACCAAAGGAGAGCGCACCGCCTTCCTCGATCCAAGCGGCGGCAGGAGCGGTTGCAGCGATGTTGATTTTGTGTTCACCGCTGGTGGTGATGACATGACCCAGGCGGCGCATGATGTTCTCCTCGCCAAGGGACTGAATCAGTCTGCTGTCATACTCTTCGGGAACGAGGTAGCCGCCGTCAGCATCAACGCCCTCCTGGAGGACATTGCTAACCTGTCGGAAGTTGCTGCGAAGTGCGGTCAGCATTCCCTTTCGGTACTCATTGGAAGCACGGCCGGTCTTAGCCATCTGACCCTTTACACCGTTGCCATTCATGGGCTTTTCGGTAATGGGAGAAGAAGTGGGCTTGGAAAGCTGGGCGTCCATAGCGGACATGGCTTCCATACGCTCGATTTCAGCACCATAGTCCTGAACCCTCTTTTCCATCTGGGCATAGGTCTTGGCATCCTCCTCGGAAAGCAGACCGTCCTTGTCACGCTTGGTTTCTACAAAGGCCTTTGCGGCTTCCCAAGCCTGATTGCGCTTTGCGCGCAGTTCGTTGATTGTCATAATAAATTACCTCCAGTTTTTGATAAGATTGAGCCGTTCCATCATGTCATCGGCTCTGTGTTTGTGAGTGGGTTTCGGTTCAATCGCACACTTGGCGGCGATTTTGTCCATAAGGGTATTGACCACATTGGCCTTGGAATACAGCATGGATACAGTAGGCGCGTCCATACCCTCGGTGTCGCCGGGACGCTTCATCACCTCATCGGCAAATCCGAGTTCCACGGCTTTGTTTGCGTCCATCCAGGTTTCAGCATCCATGAGGTGGGACAACTTTGCACGGGACAGCCCAGTCTTGATCTCATAAGCATTGATGATGGAATCCTTGACGCTGCCGAGCATTTCGATTGCCTTCTGCATTTCGCCGGAGTCACCGAAAGCAACGGTCATAGGGTTATGGATCATCATCATGGACACCGGGGACATCAGAACCTTGGTGCCTGCCATAGCAATAACGGATGCTGCGGAGGCAGCGATGCCGTCAATCTTGATCGTGACATTACCCTTGTAATCCATCAGCATATTGTAGATTTGGGCGGCGGCAACACAGTCACCACCGGGGCTGTTGATCCAGACGGTGATATCGCCGGAACCTGCCATAAGTTCATCCTTGAAAAGCTGGGGCGTGACATCATCGTCAAACCAACTTTCCTCGGCGATTGTGCCGTTCAAGAACAGAGTCCTCTCCGCCGGAGCCGTCTCCGTCTGTGCCTGATTCTTCCACTTCCAGAACTTCTTCATCGGGGTTTTCCTCCTTTCCGCTATTGTTAGGGGTTGTATTTGCAAAAGCCCCGGCATCACGCAACGGGAGCATATTGCCGTTAATGAGGTAAAGATCGCCGCCCTCTTCCGCAGGGATGCGGTCGAGGTTTTCCAGTTCACGGATGTCATTGGCGGACATCCAACCGTTCTGGCGACCGATGGCGTAGCCGTTCATGCGGCTTTGATAATCGCCACGAAGCAGCCCCTCCAGATTGAACTTCGCAAAATAAACAGCCTTTTCATCATGGGACAGGAGCGTTCGCTGAATTGACTGCTCCCAACGGGTAACCCAGGGGTCGAGGGTATATTTGACAAATTCAAGAGACTGCTGCTCAATATTTGAAAAGCTCGACTTTTCCAGGTCACCCACCATGTGAGGCGGGATTCGGAAAATTCGAGCAATTTCATTGATTTGGAATTTACGGGTCTCAAGGAACTGTGCCTGTTCCGGCGAGATGCCGATAGGCGTATATTTCATGCCTTCCTCAAGAACAGCGATCTTATTTGCGTTTCCGCTGCCGCCAAAGGTAGACTGCCAACTTTCACGCACACGCTGCGGATCTTTGATAGTGCCTGGGTGTTCCAGAACACCACTGGGAGCCGCGCCGTTTGCAAAGAACTTGGCTCCGTATTCCTCGCAGGCAATAGCCATGCCGATAGCGTTCTTTGCCATCGCAATGGGGCTGTAGCCTACCAGACCGTCAAAGCCCAAGCCGGGAATATGCAGTACATCCGATGGCTGAAGTGTTACCGCGAAGTCTCTGCTTTTTATAGCTTCATCTGAGCCGCGATAATAGGTGTAGTACAGCCTGCCGTTTTCATCTCTGTCCACAGACATCTTGTTCGGCATCAGCGGGTATAGTGCGATGACCTCGCCTTTGCCGTTGCGTATGACCTGTGCATAAGCATTGCCCCAAAGAAGCAGATGGGTCATGAGGGTCTCCCGGAATACAAAAGAACTCATTTCCGGGTTCGGCTCATCGTGGAGCAGACGGTACAGCGGATGGTCGAGGGCTTTCTCTTTTCCACCATCCTCTTTGTAGCGATACAGGTGAAGCGGCAACCCCGCTACCGCCTCTGAAAGAATACGGACGCAGGAATACACGGCGGTCATCTGCATGGCAGACCGTTCGGTGACTGTTTTGCCGGAAGTCGTGCCGCCCATGAAGAAGGTATAGGAACTTCCAGCAGTTCGGTTTTCAGGCTTGTCTCTGGATTTGAACAGGCCAGAGAAAATCCCCATATTGAATCACTCCCTTCAGATAAACAAAATACCCCGGTCATCGTAGACCGAGGCACTGGTATCGTTGCCGCACCGAATGGCTCGGTCGAGAGCCATAATGATAGCGATAACACCGTCAATCTTCTCTGTGGACTTTTCTTTGTCCGGCTTGATGTTCCCAGCCGGGTCGGTGCGGATGAAGATGTTGTCCATCATCCAGCGGAGAACGGGATGTCCGCCGTGGGCAAGCCTCTCTTCGAGAACCAGTTTCATAAGTTCTTTAGTGGGCGGGGACATATCCTTGAACCCCTGCCCGAAAGGAACGACCGTGAAGCCCATACCCTCAAGGTTCTGCACCATCTGCACGGCTCCCCATCGGTCGAAAGCAATCTCACGGATGTTAAAGCGCTCACCGAGGTTCTCGATGAACTTCTCAATGAATCCGTAGTGAACGACGTTGCCCTCCGTGGTCATGACAAAGCCCTGTCGTTCCCACAGGTCATACGGCACGTGGTCGCGTCGCACACGCAGTTCGAGCGTTTCCTCCGGCACCCAGAAGTATGGGAGAATGATGTATTTTTCATCTTCATCAGCCGGAGGAAATACAAGGACAAATGCCGTGATATCCGTTGTGGAGGACAGGTCAAGACCGCCGTAACATACACGGCCTTCAAGATCATCCTCGTTAACGGTAAAGGCGCATTTGTCCCATTTATCCATAGGCATCCATCGGATGCTCTGTTTGACCCATTGGTTCAAACGGAGCTGCCGAAAAGCGTTCTCCTCGCCGGGGTTCTGCTTTGCGGAATCGCAGGCGGCTTGCACCTTGTCGATGCCAATGGTCTCACCGAGGGAGGGATTTGCTTTTTTCCACACTTTGGGGTCTGTCCAGTCCTCATCCATACCAGCACCGAAAATGACCGGGTAGAAAGTAGGGTCGATCTTTCTGCCGGAGATAATGTCGAGGGCTTTCTGATGTACCTCATAGCAGATGCTTTCGGTGTTATTTCCGGCAGTCGTGATAAGAAAGTACAGCGGCTGCATTCTCGCATCGCCGGAGCCTTGGATCATAACATCGTAGAGCTTTCGGTTCGGTTGTGTGTGCAGCTCATCGAAAATAACACCGTGTGTATTGAAGCCGTGCTTGTTTGCAACATCTGCCGACAGGACTTGATATTTGCTCTTGGTAGGCAGATACTCTATGGTTTTCTGGGACTCGGTGATCTTCACACGCTTTTCCAAAGCCGGACAGAAGCGAACCATATCCACGGCTACATCAAATACGATTTTTGCCTGATTGCGGTCAGCGGCACAGCCGTATATTTCGGCTCGTTGCTCACCGTCACCGCAGAGAAGAAGCAGAGCGACCGCAGCGGCAAGTTCACTCTTGCCGTTCTTTTTCGGAACTTCAATGAAGGCGGTATTAAACTGTCGATAGCCGTTTGCTTTTATCGTACCGAACACATCACGGATGATTTGCTCCTGCCAATCAATAAGCTCGAAGTTCTTTCCCGCCCATGTACCTTTTGTGTGGCAGAGGCACTCAATAAAGTTGACCGCAAAGTCGGCTTTTTCCTTATCGTAATGTGAGCCTTTCGCCATAAAGCGGGTCGGCTTGTACTTTTTCAGTTTTCTGATAGCGGTCACCTCCTTGAAAAAAAGCATAAAAAAATAGCCACCACCGCTGTCGTTGCGACCTTCATAACGAGGAACAGAGCCTTTCGGCTCATGCTCCGTTGAGAGTTATCTTATTTGTCATCTATGTAGCGGTGAATGGTGGCGAGGATTTCATCCTGTTCCTTTGCCTGTACACCCAAGCTCTCAAGAGCCTCACGAACACCGCAGTCTGGGCAGATAAGGGTTGTGTTGTCAGCTCGGGAAAGCGCCGGATGCCCTGCGTAGGTCTTTCCGCACTTGGGGCAGACGGCGTTTCTGCATTCATTCGTTTTCATTGATTGTCCTCCTTGCTGTTATTTATTGCATCGACCAGGAAACCGATGTCAAAATTGAAGTATCGGTAGCCTTCCGCGCAGGTATCTACATACATCCGAGAAGGCATTCCAAGGGGTCGGCCTTCGTGCATGATGTAGACCATAGCCGTCCGGGTGCGAACCCTGCCCGTGCGGATACCTACGAAGGTGATAGGCAGCTCACGCTTGTAATAAAAGTTTGGGAAGCCCTCATAGTGGTCAAGTGCAATCTCGTCCTTGTCGGTAATCTCCCACACGGCAACGGGAACGGTCGAGCCGTCTTTTTCCTCAATGGTAAGGTAAGACCCTGTCTTGCTTCCCTTGAAAAGAAGCTGCCAACCGTCCAGTTCTGCCGTCCCGATGATTCGCGCCGTTGGACAGCGGTGAAGCATCTGCCGCACATTGAGGTTGCTTCCGTAAGCGATGTAATACTTTTTAGCCATAAAAATAACTCCTTTCAAATTGGCTTCTACCACCTTAAGACCGCACTCGGCGGTCGGTGGGGCGTTCCGTTTCGTTCAGCAGTAGGCTCTGCCGTGTCTGAAAGCGGTATCGCCGTCAAGCCTCTTTGTAAGGAGGTCTCTTGCGGTTGCGAACTCCTCGCCGATAAATCCGAGGCGGAGGAGCCAGGTTCTCATTGCGTACTTGGGGTTTTCGGTCTGCTGCGGCTTGGGGCTTGCGGTGCGGACTTCCTTCGCCATTTGGGAAAGGGCGAGGCAAAGTTGAATGTAACTCTTAAGCTGTCCGGCGTGAAGCCCGTTCTGCTTGCCGTCCGCAGGTGCGTCAAATTGGAAGAGCCGGAACTCGACCGTGCCTTTGGTGAAGGTGGCATGGAGGTTGAGCATATGGTAGCGGCTTCCGTTGTAGTGTTGGTCTCTGCCGTAGCTTTCACCCTGACTTCCGTACCAAACGTCCGCAAGTTTCGCCATCGTCTTGGGCTTTTTGCGGTTGACCTGTTCAAGGAAGTGGGGGTCGACCGTTTTGCAGTAGCGGCTCATGCGGCCTCTGTCGAGGGCAAGGGCATCGGCGAGGAGACGTTCGTGGCTTGCCATGATGTTGGCGAGGTTGCGGAGGGTCTGCGGCGTGTGGCCGTTCGCACCAATGTGAATGTGAACTCCGCACCCTCTGGTCGAATCGCTCTTTGCCCCGGCGTGGCGGAGCTGCCGGATGAGTTCCTGCAAGGCGTCCATGTCCTCGTAGCGGAGGATCGGGGTGACCAGTTCGCATTTCTCATCATCGGGACCGGCGATGCTGACGTCCTTTGAGAATTTCCATTCTCTGCCTTGGGTGTCCCAAGCCGACCAGGTGCTGTAGCCGTTCCGGCGGGCGGTGTATTCATGTCTGCCCGTGCCGAAGAACTCGGCTGCGACCTTCGCCGCTTTTTCTCTGCTGATGTTATTCATTTCAACCTCGACCCCGATGGTCTGCTTCTTCATTTCGGCGGTCTGTCTTTCAGTCTTTTCGCTCATTGTTTTGCCCTCATTTCCTTTGTTTTTCCCTTTCGGTGTGTGTATATTAACTCTGAAAGCACACTATATCCAGTCAATTCGGAGATATATACTACACGATCTTTCGGGCAGATTTCAGGGCATAATTTGTGTATGTTATGGGGGTTTCAGCCGTCTATCCGACGGCAGGAGTCCTCACCGTAAACCACACCGAGAGAAGAACCGCAGTCCCATGCAACGTGTATCGTTCCAATGTCATCAACAGAGGTGACCGTGCCTTCGCAGCCTTCGGTCAGCTTCGTGTTCCAAGGATCGCTCATGTGGGTAAGTACCACACGGCAGCCTTTTGGAAAACGCTCCCGCAAGGAAGCGAGGGTCTCTTTGCTTACTCCCCACATACCGCCGCCCCCTTTGCCTTGCCGGACTTGAACGCCGAGCTGCCGGAGAGCTTCTCAAGCAGAATCTTACGGTTGGTCTTGAATTCATCACCGATGAAGCCGAGTCGAAGCAGGAAGCATCTGAACTCGTACTTGGCGTTGGTGGTTTCCTTTTCCTTTGCGTTGACTCGCTTGGCTTCCTTCGCCATCCGGCAGAGGGCGGTGATAAGGCTCGTGTATGCGGCGCAATGCTCCGCATCAATATCGTCCTTGAACCAGGGGAAGGAAACCGTCTCATCGGTAATGCTGACGGGAAGCTCCGTCACGCTGAGTGCTTCCTTGAGGAGAGGGGCTTTCGCGGCGATCAGCTTTTCGAGATTGTCAAGCTGGCTGTCGGTGAAGAAGTCTCTCGGCATCGTGACCGTGAGGCTCAAATCCTCGTTGGGTTCTTCCGCTGCGGCTTCCTGCTCTTCTTCATCGGAAAAGGTGGAAACGAAATCGAAGCCCTCATCGTGGAGATGTTCGAGCAGCCGCTCGACTGTCTCGGCATCCAGTCTGACCAGACTGACATTGCCGTCCCGATCGATGATCTGATTGCCGAGGTGGTAGGCGAAGCTCGGTGCGCCCATGTACATTACTTCTTCGCCGAGCCATGCGGCGATGGTCTGCACCAGCTCCTTGCGCTTCTTGCCGGGAACATCGAATTTGATCGTTGTCATTGAAATGACCTCCTTTATTTTTAGTAGTGACATATTCGCTCTGATGTGCCTGAAAGTCCAGTCATTTCAACACTTTTTTGATGTAGAATGTGCGCCGATTACGCGGCGTTCAATTGGTGATAGTACACGATGCCGGACAGTACGAAGTAAACGCACGGCAGAGCCACGCCGTTGCCCCACATTTTATATTCCGCTGAATCGGAATGCGGATTGCAAAGCCACGAACGGAGTTGCTTATCGGATTTCATCTTGCCGCCGCAGACTTCGGTGTAGGTCTTGAAAACCTTGTACCAGTAATAAACCTCTTCATCGGTCGGCTTTTCTGTGGCAAGAGCATCGCACCACCAGTCCGGGAATCCCTGCAGACGGGCGCACTCGGTCGGCGTCAGTCTGCGGACGGTGTATCCGGCTTCATCCTGCGCCACCGCGCCGGGTCCCTTTGCCACGATTGTCGGCTGAAGCTCTCTTTCAATGGCTGGTCTGTACTGTGCGTTCGCGCCCTGATTGAAAGCATCACGGCCGATGCCGTAGGAAGGCTCGGTCACCACAGTCGCATCCTTGAAATCCCGTGCGAGAAGCGGAGGAACTTTGTCTTTTGCTACATTCGGGAAGCTGCCCGTTGTCATGGAATATGCCACGGCGTGTTGCTCCACGGAATTGAGCGTGTACATCGTATCGCCCTCCTTGAAACCGTCACCGCGGTGGGACGGACGGGAGCCGTTGCCTTCGATGGAAACAACAGCGATGCCGCCCTGATTGCAGGCAGGATTGCCGCCGCTCGTATCAATGGTACGGGAGGTGTCCGCTTCATATATGCCGCTGTGAGGGTTGGAGGACTTCATTGCGTTGGAGTCCTTGGAGCAGATGCCGAAGGGCTGAATGACATACATTCCGTTCGCCGCTTCCTGCGTTCCGAGTTTCTCATATCCGCTTGCGAGGAGCGGCCCCGTCACGGGCTGAAGGACGCAGTTGAAATTGTCCTTGTCCGGCATCCGCTGACCGCCGCCCGCATTCTGTTTGGTGAGGGTCGGCGAGATCTGACCGCCGTCCCAGGAGCAAGGCTCGAAAAGCGTCTGGTCATTATTGCACGAGAGGGTCGCTGACTTGTCCGTCTGGATGAGCGGACCCTTGCCGCCGCCTTCACAGCCGGAGCGGATTTTCAGAACGAGCGGTACATTGTTGCCGCCGGTTCCCATCCGTTCGCTCAAGGTCTGAACCTTTCCGTTTTCTTCGAGCTTGACTCGACCGTCCATGGGATGATTCTCGACCGCCACGGCTTCCTCCAATATACACGGAGGATGGTGGGCTTCGGCGCGGAGAGTGCAGGTAACGTCTTCGGTCACATCCATACGGTTGCCCCCCTGGTCGTTCAGCACCACGCCGTTGCGACCGGTGGACATTCCGCAGTTCACACCGAGGGTAGCGGACTTATCATCGGTTACGCTTCCGTTGTACCCGTCGAAGCCGATGCCTGCCGTTCCAGAGCGATCCGAAGAATCTCCGGGAGTTGTTTGCCACGAGCGGAAGCCCTGCGGAGAATACCCAGACAAGCCCTCTGACTCAAATAATACTTTTCCGGCACACCCGCCTGTAAAATCTGCGACAAGGTAGATGCGTTTTCTGCGTTGGGGGACTCCCCAGAATTGCGCGTCAAGGACTCTCCAGGCGAGGGAGTAACCGTCACCCAGGATTTCTCCTGCGTTTGCCCACTTTTTAGGTTTAGGGATTGAAACAGATTCATCGATAACACCGCACAGGCTTTCAAGCACACAGCGAAAATCCTCGCCGCCCGAAGATGAAAAAGCGCCCGGAACATTTTCCCAACACGCCCATTTCGGATACTCGCCGCCTGTGGCCTTTCTCATTTCTTTGATAATGCGGACGGCTTCGTAGAAGAGATTCGAGCGAGACCCTTCAAGCCCCGCTCGTTTTCCGGCTACGCTCATGTCCTGACAGGGCGAACCGAAGGTGATGATATCCACGGGTTCGACCTTGCCGCCGTCCATTTCGGACACGTTGCCGTAGTGTTTCATAAAAGGCAGCCGCTTCGTTGTGACACGAATCGGAAACGGCTCGATTTCGGATGCCCACACGGGGGTTATCCCGGCAAGCATACCTCCGAGAGGAAAACCGCCCGACCCGTCGAACAGACTGCCGAGGGTCATATTACTCATTCGCCGTCACCTCACCGTACTGATAGATTTTTCCGTCACGCAGTACGGAAACATTCTCGTTCGTGCCGACCTGTTCGATGTATCTGTTGACGATGACATCGCAGAACTTAGGGTCAAGTTCGATGGTGTTGCAGGAACGGTCGGTCTGTTCACAGGCAATGAGCGTACTGCCCGAACCACCAAAGGGGTCAAGGACGAGGGTGTTCGACATCGAGGAATTCATAATGGGATAGCAAAGAAGCGGTATCGGCTTCATCGTGGGATGCTCACCGTTCTTCTTGCTCTTCTCAAATTCCCAGATGGTAGTCTGCTTTCGGTCGGCATACCATTGATGCTTGCCGTTTCTCTTCCAACCGAAGAGGCACGGTTCATGCTGCCATTGATACGGAGAGTGTCCGAGAACAAGGCTCGGTTTCTTCCAGATGCAACAGCCGGATAAATAAAAACCGGCATCGGAGAAGGCTTTACGGAAGTTCAGCCCTTCGGTGTCGGCGTGGAAAACATAGATAGACGCATCGTTTGCCATAACCTTTTCCGTATTGGTAAAGGCATCGAGCAAAAAATGATAAAAGGCTTCGCCGTCCGACCAGTTGTCGTTCTGGATCGTTCCGGCAGAGCCTTTGTAATTTACATTATACGGAGGGTCAGTCAGCACGAGGTTCGCCTTCTTGCCCTCCATCAGAACCTCGTAGGTTTCAGGCTTTGTGGAATCGCCGCAGACGAGCCTGTGTCTGCCGAGCGTCCACACATCTCCGGGCTTGGAGAACACGGGCTTTTCAAGCTCGGCGGTGACATCGAAGTCATCCTCTTCACCCTCGGTGCCGTCATCGAACAGCTTTGACAGTTCCTTTTCGTCAAAGCCCGTGAGGGCGAGGTCGAAATCCTCCGCCTGCAAAGCCTCAATCTCGACTCGTAGGAGTTCTTCGTCCCATCCGGCGTCCATCGCCATACGGTTGTCGGCGATGATATACGCTTTCTTCTGCGCATCCGTCAGATGGTCGGCAAAGACACACGGCACTTCGGTGATACCTTCCTCCTTGGCAGCGAGGATACGACCGTGTCCTGCGATAACACTGAAGTCACGGTCGATGATGACGGGATTGATGAAACCGAACTCACGAAGTGAGGAGCGGAGTTTGTTTATCTGCTCCGGCGAATGCGTCCGGGCATTGTTTACATAGGGTACGAGCTTCGCCACGGGGACGAGCTGCATTTCGGTCGTTGTTTTCATCATACCAGACCCCATTCTGCGAATTTCTCGAAGCCGCCGACCGAGCGGATGTACTCTCTGGCAGTTTCCACAATTTCAGAATAAGGGATGCCGTCCACAACGTCATCACCGATGGCACAGCACAGTTCCACGGGCTTCCCGGTTTCCTGGGCTTTCAGCCATGCGTAGATATTCACGGACACATCCGCTTTGGAGAGGTCTTTGCCGTGCAGACCACCGCCCGTGACGGAATCCGCCATATCGCTGCCGAGCTTGCGGTTGGTAGCCCCGGTGTCCACATCGGTGCCGCCGAACCAATCACCCAGAGGGTTGATTTCTGCATGGGGATACACCTCACGCAGATGCTGGGTTTTGGCATTGCTCTGGCAGATAATCAGCCGAGCCTGATTGAGGATGTATTTGCCGTCTGTGGGGAACGCAGAGTAGATGGTTCGGGCAATGCCGGACAGAACTCTCTGCTCCTCGGTCACGGGTACACCCTTGAAGATGCCGTTGTCACCACAGTGGATCGCTTTGCTCTGGTTGCCCGCCAGAATGCTATCCTGGGGAACTTCCACATAATCAATGAGCAGATTACCGGCGATGCGGTGGACAGCTTCTGAAATGGCACCACGGTCAATGGAGGTGGAAGTCTCAGCAATGATGTGGCACACACCGTGACCAATTAGAACTTCCACTGCGATTTTGGGGTCGGTTTCTCTTGCGTAGGCCATATCGACAACGGCACCGGCAATACGGTCAGCCACCTTGTCCGGGTGGCACGGATTTACTTTCTCAAACATAATGTCATCCTTTCCTTGCACGGAGCAGGCGTTCCATCAGGTCATCCTGCGGAGTTGCTTCGCTGTATTCCGTGCTGCAGTTCTCTTTAACGATTTGGAATATTTCATTCCACAGCCGCACGGCTTGATTCATGTAGTTGATACCGATGTTGATGAACGGGGACGGTATCGGCTTTTGCGTAGTGGGGTGCTTGGAGAGAAAACCCATTCGGTTTGTCATCTCTTCGCATTGAATCCACCGAGCGGAACACATCGCATACCGCTCAAGGAGCTGCGGAGACACTTTTGCGGCACAGCCTATCTGCTTGAGCCACTTCCAAGTCTCCTCGTAGATTTCCTTCGCCTGCAGTTCGCTGCCGTCACGCTGCTCCGCAGAAAGGAAATCGTGGGGCTTGGGCATTTCAACACCCTCGACTTCGGGAATATCCAGAACCTCAAGAGGTCTGCCGCCGGGATTGCCGTTTTCGGCCTTGTCCTTTACAGCGGATTTTTTCCTTCCCGCACCGGGTCTTGCGCCGCCCTGACCGCCTATGTTGTTGGATTTCGTGGGCATTCGATTCCTCCTTCCTTTAATTACCCTTTTGATTTCGCCTTTTTCGCGCACGTGACCCCAGGCCGCTGCCCGGCTATAGGGGTCGTAGAGATTTGAACCGCCCCAGGGGCCTCACTCATGCGTGTGTCTGTCACCGTTTTCGAGATGGATTTTCTGGTGGCAGGAGCGGCAAAGCGACATCAGATTTGAACGATCGTGCGTACCGCCGTGAGAAATAGGAAGAATATGATGCACCTCTTCGACAGGGGTAAGCCGGCCGTCTTTGAGACACAGCTCGCACAGCGGATGCTCCGCAGCGTAGCGGTCACGGATACGCTTCCACGCTCTGCCGTAGGTTTTGTTTATGTTCGGATCACGCTCGTATTTATCGTAGCGTTTCCGCTCCATCTTCCTGTGTTCCTCACAGTACTGTCCGTTAGATAGGTTGGGACAGCCGGGGTATGAACACGGTCGTTTCGGCTTGCTTGGCATCTGTTCACCTCCTTCGGGGCATAAGAAAAGCCCTCGAAGGATTGCTCCCTCGAAGGCCCGTCTTTATATTCTTTGCTAATTATATCATACCATAATGTGGCGGTGGACATCTACGGACAAAGCAGGACATTTCGGGCGCATTTATATTATGATGGGATTTTCGGGGACTTTTACCTTGAGGAGAGCCTCGCCGTGCCAGCGGCGAATGGTTCTCGCATCGGCATTCAGTTCGTTTCCTATCTGCTCCCATGTACAGTTGTGGATGTAGCGGTAACGGAGAACGAGCCGCTCATCCGTATTCTGTACGGCTTCTATGACCGTCCGTATCTGCTTTTTCAGACAGACAAGGGTGTCGATTTCCTTGTTGATGGTGTCCTCCAAATCCATGATCTTCTCAAGGCTCCGTACAAAGGGGGCTTCCGTACTGCGGGAAGTCTGCACCTTTTCGCCCCATGACGGAGAGGATATGCTGCTTGCCATTTCACGAAGCATGGTGACCTCTTCGATATTGGAGTTGATACGCTGATCGAGGCGGTATGCCTGACTCAAATATTCCTTTGCCGTCATGCTGCCACCTCCATTTGCAGTTTCCGCATCAGAAGCTCTCCGTCAACTGAAGTCAATGTGCTGTACCACGAGGAACGGAAGAAACTCTCACAATCATTCATCATTTGCCTTGCTTCGGCATCTCTGGGATATTTCTTCAGCTTTTTCAGGGCGGCTCTGTAATCCTTTGCTGCTTGTATCACTATGGCGTTTGCCAGTTCTTCAAAAGGGTTCATATTCTGTACCTCCGAATTTTTTAGTTCACTCGGATTGGCACGGATTTTCATAGATTGTCACAGATTTGCTTTGACCGCCGCTATCAATGCGGACTGCGTTTTGTCCTTCCGCTGAAGGGCTTTCAGAATGTCCTCGTCAATGGTGCCGGCGGTGATGATGTGCATGACCACAACGGTATCGGCGGTCTGACCCTGCCGCCACAGCCTTGCGTTTGTTTGGCTGTAAAGTTCAAGGCTCCACGTCATGCCGAACCACACGATGGTGCTGCCGCCGCTTTGAAGGTTCAGCCCGTGTCCGGCAGATGCCGGATGGATAAGGGCAACGGGAAACTCGCCGTTGTTCCATCTGCGGATGCTCTCGGAGGAATCCATCCGTGAAAACGGGATATGCAGTTCGTGCAGCCGTTTTTCGATGCGGTCACGATCGGACTGATACCAGTACGCTACCAGAAGCGGTTTTCCGTTAGCGGCTTCGATGATGTCTTCCAAAGCGTCCAGTTTGCGGTCATGGATGAGGTGGCATTCGCCGTATTCGTCATAAATTGCTCCGTTTGCCATCTGCGTCAGCTTTCCGCAGAGGACGGCGGCATTAGCGGCGGTGATCTCTTTGCCCTTACCGAGTTTCATCACATACTCGGATTTGAAATCCTCATAGGTCTGCGTTTCCGCATCGCTCATAACGGCGGGGTACGCTGTGCTGACCAGTTCCGGCATTTTGAGGTGGTCGGTGGACTTCATCGAAATGGTGATATCGGAGATGGCATCGTATATGGCTTGTTCGGCAAACGGCAGAGGTTTGTAGGAATACACGATCTGACCGTTGCGTTTGTCCGGGGTGAAGTAGTTGAGGCGGTAATTGGAGATAAACCGTCCGAGCCGTTTGCCCATATCCAGCACACGGAACTCTGCCCATAAGTCCATCAGACCGTTTCCGGCAGGAGTGCCGGTCAGACCCACAATGCGTTTTACAAAGGGTCGTACTTTCAGCAGGCTCTTGAACCGCTTTGCTTTACCGTTCTTGAAGGAAGAAAGCTCATCGATCACCACCATATCGAAGTCGAACGGAATGCCGCTGTCCTCGATGAGCCATGAGACGTTCTCGCGGTTGATGATGTAGATGTGGGCTTTCTTTTCGAGAGCTGCTTTGCGTTCCGCTTCGGTGCCGACAGCCACGGAGCAGATGAGGTGTCGGAGATGATCCCATTTATCGACCTCGGCAGTCCATGTATCCCGTGCCACTCGCAGCGGAGCGATGACGAGAACCTTCCGTACATCGAAGCTGTCGAAAAGGAGGTCGTTTATTGCCGTCAGCGTGATGCTCGTTTTACCCAAGCCCATATCAAGCAGGACGGCGGCGATGGGGTTCTCCTTGATGAAGTTGATGGCATATTTCTGATAATCATGCGGTTCGTATATCATCGATAATTTCTCCGATCTGGTTCATATCGTCAAGGACATACACCTTGAAGCCGAGATGCCGAAGCAAGCCATGCCTTGACACCTGCAAAGGGCGGGGCTTTTTGCCCGGAGCCTTAACTTCCACAAATGCCATCAGCCCATGAGGGAGAAGCACGATGCGGTCGGGCATTCCGTCAAAACCGGGGCTGACGAACTTGGGTGCGATGCCTCCCATATTTTTCACGGCTTTGACCAGACTCTGTTCTATCTGTTTTTCGCTTTTCATATTTGTCCTTTCTGGAACAACGGAACGAGCGGAACAACCGTTTCCTTATATTCCTATACGTGCGTGTAGGTGTTTCTTTATCTCTTTATCGCCGAACGAATATAAGGGAAAAAGTTGTTCCTGTTCCGCATCTTGTTCCGCAGTTAGCCTTTTTCGTAAATTCGCTGCTTACCATAGAGGGGCAGTCGTTTGGCGGCGGCACCGCGTTTCCATCCCGGAATCTGCGTCATGAGGGCGGCGATGGCATAGCTGTCCGTAGCCTTGAGTTCGGAGAGGTTTTTGCCGAAGCATTCGCACCATATCTCCGCATTGGAAACGGTCGTGCGTTCCACGGTGCCTTTGACTGCGGTCGGATCGCCGGAGAGGTAACTGCGGCGGGCATACACATCCATGCTGTCCCAGCCTTCGGGAAGAAGCGTATTCAGATACTCTTCGACCATTCCGACACGCTCATCTACCTCCATAGCGTTCCGCTGCGCCTTTTCGGACTCGGCAAGGATATCGCCTTCGAGGTACAGCTTTTCGCCGGACTCCCAGATGGCTTTCGCTTCTGCCCAGAACTGGTCGCGGTCAGCCTGTGTAAAGTGCCAGTTCTGCTTCTGTGTTTTCTGATGAACCTTGATGATCCAGAAGCGGCGGTTGCCCGTGATGTCACGGAGGTAGCCGCGTTCACCGTTGACCGTGCCGATGATGATGCACTGGCGGGGGTGGCTTTCGACCACTCTGCCGTAGCTCGGACGGTATTTGTCATCAGAGGTGGAGAGGAAGGATTTCACCTTTTCAATGTCGGCTTTTTTCATTCCGGCAAGCTCGCCTATCTCGACCACCCAGAAGCCTTGCAGTTTTTCCGCTCCGGCTTTATCGTCCATATCGGTCAGCGAGAGGGATTCAGAGTAGTATTCGGGCGTGACGAGGCCTTTTACGATGGAGCTTTTGCCGATGCCCTGTTCGCCGTCAAGGACGGGAACGCAGTCGAACTTGATGCCGGGACACATGACTCTCGCAACAGCGGCGGCGAAGGTTTTTCTCGTGACGGTACGGACATACTCCGTATCGTCAGCCTGCAGATATTTGATGAACAGTTCCTCGACACGCTTCACGCCGTCCCACTTGGGGAGTCCGTTGAGGTAATCCCTCACAGGATGGAAATGGCGGTCATCTGCCACCTTGGTAAAGGAAACATCGTAGTTACGGGTGGTGAATTCGCCGTAACGGATATCTACGAGCGATTTAAGCTGTGCGGTATCGGCATCCCGCCAGAAAGCATTACCTTCCGGGCGTTCCCACGGCAGCTCGCCTGTGACTTGGATGCGGTTCGCCATATCGTTGAAAGCGAAGCCCTGTAAGTCCGGGTCGTTTTCGAGGATGAGGTTCAAGTTCCACACGCTGTTTTCCAATGCCCCGGAACGGGGAACGAAATGAAGCCGCTTGTGCCAGTCGGCATCATCGGAGAAGTCCTCTCCGGCTTGAGCGATACGCTCGGCGGCAAGATTCTCCTTGACCATATCGTCTGCGAGAGCGAGTTCGGTCATCTGCTTGAAGGACTTCTTTTCGTCATCATCGCCGAAGCGGTGGATGCGGACGAGGTCAAAAGCGTTCAGCAGTTTGCCGCAGGCGGGGTCCGTGGCATGGTGGCTGTATGCGAACTTGTCATCATAGACCACGACACCGGCAGATGAGTCGGCGGGGATATAGTCGTAACGCCCCTCCATTGCGGAAGGCTCATATACATCGGCGAGGTAGGTTTCAATCACGGCGGCGATACCGTAGGCACGGCAGAATGCGCCCACCACACCGGGCTTGGCGAGAGGGTCTTCCTGCTTTTTGCCGCTTGCCTCACGGACGGCGCTTTCACGGGAGGAGGTCGGAAGCAGGGAGCAGTCCTTCCAGTTCGGATGCGCCGTGAGATATACATCGGGATCGAGCCATTCGCCCTCGGTGGTCTTGCTGATGAATTCACCGTTTGCCGGAGTTGTCGGCCAATACATGAGCTGGCTCGGCTTGTAGGAGCATTCGTCAAACTGGTCGATGCCCCAATCGGAAGCGAAGTATCTGGCGAGAGCCACATATTCGTCCGGGGTGATGTCCCTCGTCAGCGGCACGATGATGCGGCAGCGAGGCTGTTCGGGTGTATGTCCGTGGGTGGTATAGAGACAGGATGAGTACCGGCACTCCGAGGCGAAACGATCGATAAAACCAATCTCGGCATGGTCTGCGTCCATCGTGAGCATGGAGCGGCATACCACGGTCTCACGCTTGCGGCGGTTGCCTTTCAGATAACCGCCCACAAAGCCGCCTTTGTCCTTGGCACGGTCCCGGTCATCCTTTTTGAGCTTCGGATATTCCTCTACGGTTTCGGTCGTGCGGATAGTGTTTTTCAATCTTTCGCACAGGTCTTCCCATGCGGTGGTTTTGTTCGCCCAGGTCTTGGCATAGCAGCTATTGCCGTAGGCGATTGGCAGGTCACGCATTTTCGGTTACCTCCTTAAGGTCGGAATTAAAATATCGGATGGTGTAATTCTTACGCTTGGCTCTTTCTATTTCGGCAGCCATACCGTTTGAAATCAGATCTCCGAAGACCCATAATTCGGCGCATTTGCTCATCAGTACATTGCCGAAGAACATAGCGAGTTCCCGCTCTTTCGGATTGCCGTCTTCCATGAACTGCGGAAACAGCAGATGCGGAGCGATGGGAAGGTAGCCGCTGTCCACGGCGAATCTGCTGTATCTCTGCGCCGCCTTGACGTTCGTCTCTATGTCTCCGGCATAGGGTGAGCAGATATATACCACGGGTCTGAATGCGAAGAACGCTTTTTCCTCTTTTGCAACGTTTGTCATTGCCTCGTATGCGGTAGGGTCGTAATAGCCCTCCGCATTGAACTTGTTTATTCCCATAGGATTTACCTCAATCTTTCTTATAGAATTCCGTGATATAACCGTCTGCCCGGAGGAGCAGTCCCTTCGCCCACGGCGGCGTTCTGCCCATCTGCTCACAGATGGCATCAAGGGATACACGGGGATCGGCTTCAATCACCAGTTCATCGTGAATATGCATCGTGACCGAGCAGCATCGCAGGGTCTTCATGGCGTAGCAAAGGATGTCCCTCGCCGTTGCCTGAACGATATTCTCCACAAACTTGGGACCGTAGCTTTCGAGCCGTTCCCATTTCTTCGTACCGCCGACACCTTCGTAGGTGATGCAGGAGCCGCCGAACCTGTTTTCACCGATTTTCGGTTTGACATAGTTGAGCATCCTGCCGGACGGAAGAAGTATGGAGAGCATTCCGCTGCGGCAGAGAAAGCGAATGCCATGTGTCTCTGTGGTGGTCTTGCCCCGGACTGCGGTCAGAACGGCACGGTCAACATCCCACCAGAACTTGACGATGTTGGGGTTTGCCGCCCTCCAAGCCTGAACAAGCGGCTGAAGCTCTTCTTCGGTCAAGCCCATCTCCAAAGCGCCCATCGCTTTCAAAGCTCCCACGGAGCCGCCGTAGCCGAGGGCAAGTTCAGCGATCTTGCCTTTCTGACGGAGGTGTCCGTTGATGCCGTGCTTTTCGACCGGCACCCGGAACATCTGTGATGCCGAAGCGCAGTAGATGTCCTTGCCTTCGGCGAAGACCTCCTGCCGCCACGACTCTCCGGCAAACCATGCGATGACCCTCGCTTCGATTGCGGAGAAGTCAGCCACATAGAACATCGCACCCTCACGGGGAATGAAGGCGGTGCGGATGAGCTGCGACAGCGTGTCCGGAACATCCTCATACAGCATTTTCACGGCTTCATAATTGCCGCTGCGGACAAGTCCTCTCGCTTCGGCAAGGTCGGACAGATGGTTCTGGGGCAGGTTCTGCATTTGAATGAGCCTGCCTGCCCATCGCCCGGTACGGTTGGCACCGTAAAACTGAAACATCCCTCTGGCTCTGCCGTCCGAACACACAGCCTTCTGCATCGCCTGATACTTTTTCACCGAGGACTTGGCAAGCTGCTGACGGAGAACAAGGGCATCGGCGAGTTCCGGCGGCGCGGTCTTCAGCATTTCATTGACTGCCTTTTTGCCGAGTGTATCCGTTTCCAGACCGTTGTCGGCAAGCCACGACCGCATCTGTGTTACCGAGTTGGGGTTTTCCAGTTCGGTGATGCGGCGCATATCGTCCATCAGCTCCTGTCTTGAAGCGGCATCCATACGGATGGCAGTATCTACAAGAGGAATATCCAGACGGACCCCGCGGTCATTGATTTCCTGATCAATGTGGTATTCATCCCACACTAACTCCGGCACGGGGAACTTCGTGAGCTTCTGCTGTATGCCCATCTCCGTCTCAACGTCACGAAGGTTGTAGGATTTGAAGAGCGACCATTTCTCCGGGGCATCCTCCGGGCGGTTGCGAGTTCTTCCACCGTTGCTCTTGGTCGGAGCGCACGGAGAGCAGAAATACTTGATGAGTTCCTTGCCTTCGGTCAGCTTCTGCTTGTCGAGGTTCAGAACCGTGCCGACACCTTGCAGCGAAAGCGGCAGTCCCATGTATGCTGCCCACACCATCGTGCATCGCCATGAAGACGGGTCGAGGTATTCGCCCGTGGGCATTCCGAGATGCCGGGAAAGACAGACCCTCTCAAAGTTGGCATTGAAGGCGAACTTCAGCACGTTCTCATCGGTAAGCGAGGCGGCAATGTCTGCCGGTATTTTTTCGCCGAGTGCCAGATCGACCACATGGACTTCGCCGCCGTCCACGGCATAACCGAAAAGCAGAACCTCGAAGTCAGGGTCTTCCGTGTATTTGTAGACACCGCACTTGCCGAGGTCGGTGCCGCTGTATGTTTCGATATCAATACTTATGGTTTTCAAGAGTTGTCACCTCGCATAGCCGTAAAGGGCGGCAGGATCGCTCCCACCGCCCACGGCGGTTGATTACTTAAATTCCTTCATGCGCATCTCGTGGTATTCGAGGTCGCGCTTTTCGCGTTCTTCTTCACGCTTCGCCCTGCGGCGATTATCGAAGATGTCGGCGATGGAGTGGATCAGGAAGGTCACTCCGAGAAGAGCGTAGATGGACAGGAGTCCGATACAGAGGATGGTGGTAATGGTTTCAGTCATGATTCAGCCCTCCTTATGCCAGAAAATCGTCATCGTCATCGGTGTCGAAATCGGATTCAGCCGAAGCCTTACCGCCGAGGGGTTCACCGTCACGAATCTTCTGAAGGTTGTTCAGACCGCAGGCAATACCGCGATTGCCGTTGCTGTTGAAAGCGTAGAAGTTGATGGAGGCTCTGCCGTACACGCCGGAGTAGACCTCGCTGCGGACAAGGATGGGATTGCGGTCAGCGTCCACGATGCCGGGAGCGGTGGTGGAGTTGGCATTCACGAAGTAGCATCCTGCGTAGGCGGGATCATCGGGGCGTTCGGTATCGCCGTCACGCAGAGGGTTCTTGATGACGGAGAGAGCCGGGACGGACTTGCCGTTGCCCTTGAGCTTCGCCTCGCCCTCATGGTAGGCGGCTTCGATGGCAGCCTTGATCTTCTGGACGGTAACGGTATCGCTCTTGGGGATGATGAGGGAAACGGAGAACTTGGGAACGCCGCCGTTGATGGACTTGGCTTCCCAGACGTTTGCGTAAGACCATCTGGTATCTTTGCCGGTGATGACCTTCATGGGGTTGTTGACTTTGGGGGTGTTATTAGACATAATCGTTTACTCCTTTAATTTTCAAAATCTGATGCCGCTGTGTTCATAGCCGGACGCTTGTCGGACATCGGAACGAGCGTGGGCTTTCCCTGGGGCTTCGTGATGAAGCGGCCGAGGATTTCGTCAAACTTGGCTTTGCCAAGCGTTTTCTGCATCTCGGTAATGCCGAGCAGTTTCTGTTCATAGGGGTCGTGACCGGCGGCGATGACCGCTGCGGCTACGAGCCTTTCATCGGTGTACTTGCGGTTGGAGCGTCCCTCGACAACCTTCCAACCGTTCCATGCCTTACCGCTGATGGCGGCTTGCAGAGCGTATTCCTTGATGTCGTTTGCCCAAGAGACGAGGTCATCGACTTTGGCAAGAACCTCTTCGACCTCCTCATCGGTGAGGAGCGGAGGCTCGGCGAAATCGTAGGCGGCAAGCGCGAGGTTCGCTTTTGCACGTTCCCGGCAGTCCGCTTTCGCCTTGCAGAACTGACACCACTCGCCGCAATGGAACTCACCCTCACCGCTGAAAGCGAGAGCGGCGGTCGGCTTCAGAACGGTCTCTGCCCATTCGAGAAGCTCGGCGGTCGAAACGGTATAGGTGCTGACGTTGGAGCGGCGTGGTTGGTAGATGGTCATTGTGACCGTGTCAATGTCGTAGAGGGCATCGAAGATTTCCAAAGCACCGAGGGCATACAGCATCATCTGCGGATTGTGGTCTGCGGAGACCTCCACACCCTTGCCGTGCTTGTAGTCCACGATGTTGAGGGTGCCGTCAGCGATGAGGACGCAGTCCCCGGTGCCGAATCCGCTCTCGACATATTTGGAATAGTCGAGCCGCTGCTCGATCAGCACGATGGGGTCGGTCGTGACCTTCTTCGCTTCGGCGAGGAGTTCAAGCACATAGGCGGCATAGCCGCTGGCACATTCCTCCATCTCCTCGTTGTACCAGGTGAGGTCTTCGGTGGGGTCTTCGGACGGAATGCCCAGAGCCGTCTTGAGCTTGTGTTCGCACAGGCTGTGGGCATCCGTTCCCTCGGCGGCGAAGTCGCTGCCCTTGTCCTCATAGTTCTCACCGAGCCTTGCGGACGGAGGGCAGTTCAGCCACCTGTGGGAAGAGGAAGCGGAAAGCAGAGCGTGATTACCCATTTTCGAGTCCCTCCGCGTCCTTGATGAGGGCGGCATACTCCGAAGGGTCAATGCCGGAGAGCGTTGCCGCGCCGTGCTGACGGAGCAGTTCCTTTACCTGGGCGGTGAAGCCACGGCTGGACATCTCTGCGAGGATCGCACGGACGTCTTCTTTGGTGGGAACCGGCTCGGTCGGTGTTGCCGGAGCTTCGGCGGTTTCGCCGCTGAACATCTCCGTGAGGGCGTCAGCCGCATCGTTAATGGCGGCAGCCGCAGTTCGCAGGTCTCTGATCACGGCATCCAGTTCGCTCATTTTTGACATCTTTGTACGCTCCTTCCTTGATTTGCTTTTCTCTCACCGCCTGGGTGACTTTCTTTGCCAGTGTTGCCGACACGATGATGAAGTCGAGCAGAACGTCAACAAGTTCTTCTTCCGGCTTCAGAGCATCTCTCTTTGCTTCGTTCATTCGTTTTCACCTCCCGAAGGAGCGGTATCGTTTTGCTCCTTACACTCTCCTATGAACATGAGGAGTGCATTTCGGAAAAAATCCGGGAAACTTTTTTCAAAAAATGTCCGGGAATTCTTTTTCGAGGACGGTTTTTACCTTTTTTAATCTGTAGGCAAAGGTCTTTCTGCCGATCCCGATGCGTTCGCCGATGGCATCTTCTGATAAACCCTCAAGCCGCAACTCGCCGATTTTGACCGCCTCCGGCATCAGTTCTGTAAGCCGAGCGTACAGAGTTTTCATTTCGGAAGCCTCGATGATGATGTCTTCAAGTAAAGGCGAATCGTCCGGGATTTCATCGACCCAGGCAGTTTCATTTCCTTCGTCATCGGTTTCGGTGTAATCGAGGGAACGCATATCGCCCATGCGGTGGAAGGGACAGGTCAGGCAGTCCATATCGCAGGTGAGCCGCTTGCTTGCGGGACACACGCAGCGACCGTGCCTCTGCTGACGGATGCGGTAGATATTGATGTCATGATAGTAGGCATCAAATTCTTCCTTGCTGACGGGGATGCTCTCTTTCGTGGAGCGGATGTAGATGGTGTACTGGTTTTCGTTGTTTGTCATAAAAAAGTCCTCCGATTTTCGATTTCTCGAAACGGAGAACTCCGGGTTCGGCTGCAAAAAGGGTGCAGAAAACTAACCACAGCCCGACAGAGAGATTCTCCGTTTCGGTCTGCGGCAACCCGCTCAAAAGGCAGCCGTTGTTATTTAGTTGTCCGCTGACTTCCGTTGAGCCACGGGTGATCAGTCCGTGCGGTCATCAGCGGTTTGATACCAGTCGCAAACGCAAAGTTAGAACGGTCTCAAAGAAAATAGTTTTGCGTTCACAAAATTATATAGACTTTTGCGTTTTCTTGTGGTATAATGTGATACGAAATATTTCGGCTTCCACACTGGCGGTGCGTCCCGATTGCCTTACCACGCTTACAATTATAGAAAATGGGACTTTCAAAAACCGTAGGTTTGCCTATGTCTGCCTATATAGATGCCTACATAGGAAAGGAGGGTATCAATTTGAAATTCTGCGACCTCGTGCAGTTCATGCATCATAACTACGAAGAAAAAGCAAACGCCGGCGAATTTGTTGCTATCCTGATTGATGCCATCCTTGATGATGTAGCTCTTGAAAATGATTCATCAAATCCGATTTACGGATTGGGAAAATCTACGAGGGAGGCCTATTACAGTGGCAGGCTTCTTATTTCACAGAAAAAAGCCGCAACTATAGCTCCACGAATTGATGAAGCCAAGTTTGCGGATTTTGTAGATACATATTCTTTTGATGCCCTTAATCATATGAAAGACAAACTGGCGGAGTTTGGCTTTGATGTTGAACCTTCTGAGGTCGGCAGAGCTTGTGCCAATATTTTGGCACAGATTATTCGACGTCGAGCGGAAGGACTGTCTGATGATGTCACCGCGTTGAACTATCAACGCATGGAAACAGGGAAAAAGCTAAAAAATATAGCCCCTGCGACAATAGAGCGCAGAGGCGATAAGCTACATATATCCGGCGAGGTTATTACGATTCATCAAGCTCTTGTTCCCGATGATGTTGGGAAACATGAAATGGATTACATTCATGCTCTGTATGAAACATACGCACAGAAGTTGAACAGGGATACTTTCACGGCAGATGACATTCAGTCTCTTCCCAGACGATATGCCGATAACTACAAAGAACAACGTATGGCCTTTTACAGTGCTGTCAGCATCGAGCGTTCCATCCGGGATGTTTTCGATGACGGTGAAGACGAGTTCGGCAGATTAAAGGATGATGCGTGGCATGGAATAAATACAACCTACTGGAAAGACTACGAAGACGGATATGCGAGGCTGAACGCCGTCCTTGAAAAAATTACAAGTACTACCCTCGATAGTTCCGTACTCAGCCAGATGCGGAACCTGATCGGCAATTTGGAGAAGAAAGGCATCTGCCACATACTGGTGAATGACGGCGTGATTGAGTCGTGGGTGAATGTTGATGAGTAATAAACTTTTCAATACACCTTTTGAACTGTCGCTCCATGTGGTGCTGCTTCTTGATGTGACAGATACAGGGCTTACACTCGACAGAATCGCCGCTTACGATTTTATTGCGATATACTGCGAGGACTTCGGTATTTCGGATAGGTCTCTGAATGGTGAGAACGGTTTTGCATTCAGCGAACTATCCTCAAGACGGAATCTTACAAAAGCCGCAATAAAAGACCTTGTTATTGACGGGCTTGTTGTGGTCACGGATGATGAGACAGGTATTCTCTACTCGATTTCGGAAAGCGGCAGAAAGATGAGTGAAGGATTCAAATCAGAATATGCTGAGAGTTACAAGAAGCTGATACGGCTTGTTGGCTTGAAGTACGGAAATTATAGCGATGTACAGTTGTTGAATGCAATCAACAGACAGTCCACGGAGTCTTTAAGGAGGTAACGCAGTGGCAGGTTTTTATATAAAAAAAGTCATAGCGAAAAGTGCCGCAAAAGGTGATGCAAGCGTTTCCTTCGGTAAAGGACTGACGATAATCCAAGGACGTTCTGACAGCGGGAAGACCTGTGTGGCGAACTGTATTGACTTCATTTTCGGCGGCTCTGTTGATAAGCCATTTAAGGAAAGTGCAAAATATGACGGTGTAACGATGATTGTTGCATCCAATGATAAAAAGGGAGAAATCTCTCTGCGCCGTGATGTCGGTAAAAATCAAGTTGATGTTTCCAGCACAATAGAAGGAATTGACAGCGGTACTTATGATGTCAATTATCGCAAAGGTGCGAAGAATCCTCCGCTTAATGAGGTATGGCTGAAGTTGATCGGCATTGAGCAGGAAACTATGATTGTTACGAATGCACGCTTTGAGAAGAAACGGCTCACTTGGCGAAATCTCCTGCGAGTGTTCTACCTTGACGAGAATCGGATAGATGATATTGATTCCATTGTTGAGCCAAAGCACCGCTATATGGAAAATACGCTGTTTCTTTCGGCTCTTTTGTATCTGATTACCGGCAGGACATTCACGGAAACCGATGCGCAAGAAGAGAAAAAAATTAAAGACGCACGGAGAACAGCTATAAAAGAGTATGTCAATCGAAAAATCCAAGATGCTGCCGGACGAAAAGAGCAGCTTGAAAAGGACTTACATATATTTGATGGTGCAGATGTCGAGGAGCAGATAACGCAAGCAATTGCTGCCCTGCAAGAAACGCAGAGAAAAATTGACCGTGCGCTTGCGGAAAGCCAGAAGATTCTCTCTTCAATTCTTGATGCGGAAGAACGCACTGCAGAATGCGATATACTGCTGGCTCGCTATCATCGACTTGCGGAGCAGTATAAAGCAGACATTCAGCGTCTTTCCCTTATCGTTGAGGGAGAAGAGGCGTATCAGGATGTTCCTCAGTCCGAAAAATGCCCGTACTGTGATGGAAAAATCGCTCCCCGTAAGAGAATATCGTACATTGCTTCTTCTAAGGTGGAAATGGAACGGACTATAGCACAACTTTCCGGGCTTGAAGAAACAGAACATGATGTTGAAGATAGAAAAAAAGAAATTCGTGCCGAACTTGAGGATTTGAAGCGGCAGCGAGATGCACTCGAATCCAAAATCAAAACTGAATTGCGTCCGCAAGAAACCGAACGGCAGAATACGGTCAATGCTTACAAGTCCTATCTGCGCATTGTTGGCGAAATTGCTTTGATAGAAACCTATGCCACCGATTTCGGAAATGATTTGACAGCACTCGAAAACGAGCAGAATAGCGATAAGACTTTGGAATATCATCCCAAAAATTACTTTGGTGATGATTTTGCCACAACGATGTCTGAATTTGCCAACAGCATTTTGAAGGAGTGCTGTTACTCCGGCTTACTACAAGCACATTTTAACTTCAACACTTTTGATATTGAAGTTAACGGAGAAGATAAAGGAACGAGTCACGGCAAAGGTTATCGTTCTTATCTGAATACTGTGATGATACTGATGCTGCGGAAATATTTGGCTGCCAATGCTAAGTTCGACCCGCATATCTTTATCATTGATACTCCTCTCCACGGCTTTGATGATGGTGTGGATGAGAAAATGCCTGATAGTATGCGAGCCGGTCTATATCGATATTTCATGAACCATCAGGATGAAGGACAGCTTATTATCATCGAGAATCTTGACCACATTCCAACCCTTGATTACGAAAATCATGGGGCGGTTGTGGAAACTTTCGGTAAAGGACTGGTTCCGGGAGCGAGATACGGATTCTTGAATGGTGTAGAATAATGATGTAGCAGAATAATCACGGAGGTAATGTAAATGCGCTTCAGCTACAATAAACTCTTCAAGCTACTTATTGACCGTGGAATAAATAAAAAAACTCTGCGAGAGATGAGCGGTATCAGTGCCACATCCGTTGCTAAACTCGGAAAAGGTGGAAATGTGAATACGGATGTTTTACTTCGGATATGCGATGCCCTACACTGTGATGTCGGCGATATTATGGAATTTGTCCCTGGGCAAGAATCAGAAAAAGAGACAGAGACTTGATGCCATAACAGAAAACAAGCGATGATACTTATACAGCAGAAAGGGAAACAATTTATGATGGACTCAATTGAACTCTTCAGCGGGACCGGCGGTCTCGCTCTCGGACTTCAAATGTCCGGGTTCAATCATACGGCTCTTTATGAGTGGGACAAGGATTCCTGCGACAATTTGAATTACAACATTCAGAACGGCTATCCTGCAATCAAGGATTGGAAGGTTTTTCAGACCGATGTCCGCACGGTGCATTACGATGGGTATTCCGGCAAAATTCAGTTGGTTGCCGGGGGACCTCCTTGCCAGCCGTTTTCTCTCGGAGGCAAGCATCAGGCATATAACGACAAACGGGATATGTTCCCGGAGGCGGTTCGTGCCGTCCGTGAAGTCAGGCCCAAGGTGTTCATCTTTGAGAATGTGCGCGGTCTGCTCCGTAAGTCTTTCAGTGCCTATTTCAACTACATCCTGTTGCAATTACAGCACCCGGAAATCACAAAGGGTGCCGATATGACATGGATGGAGCATCTGGCGATTTTGGAAAAGCACCATACCTCCGGCTCCACAGACGAACTTTCCTATAATGTGGTATTTCGTCTGTTGAATGCAGCCGATTACGGAGTGCCTCAAATCCGGCAGCGCGTCATTATTGTCGGATTCCGAAGTGATTTCAATGCCAGTTGGACATTCCCAGAGCCGAAATACTCCCAAGAAGCATTGTTGTATTCCAAGTGGATATCAAAGGACTATTGGGAAGAACACGGGATGAAAGCTCCTACGGATATTCCTTTTACAAAAGAAAAGTTGAAGGCCGTCCAAAAGGCAGTATCGGAGGGATTGTGTCCGACTCTCAGATGGCAAACCGTCAGAGATGCGATCGGTGACCTTCCTGACCCGACAAAGCCATATGATATAGCCGCCGTTCACAATCATGAGTTCCGACCGGGAGCTAAAATATATGCGGGGCATTCCGGCAGCGTAATGGATGAACCCTCAAAAACAATAAAAGCCGGGGCACACGGAGTCCCCGGCGGAGAAAATACGGTTGTTCTTGATGACGGTACCATTCGGTACTATACCGTCAGAGAGAGTGCACGGATTCAGACATTTCCCGATGATTATCTGTTCAGCGCATCTTGGACAGAAAGTATGCGCCAGATAGGAAATGCGGTGCCTGTAAAACTCGCTACCGCTGTCGGACAATCCGTATATTCGCAGATAGAAAGGATGAGCAAAAATGGCACCAAGAAATGATGAAAGCATTCCTGTTTTGACCCCATACAATCCACTTGATAAGCGGCATCTTGGTGAACAGGTTGCCGAGGCACTACTTGCCCAGGATGTTCAGCCTCTGCCGCCGAGCAGGTTTATTGGTGCCGGCGTATATGCTCTATATTACATTGGCGATTTTCCAGCTTATGCTACGTTGGCAGAAGTCAATAAAAACGACCTGTATCTTTGCCCCATCTATGTTGGGAAGGCAGTTCCTGAAGGAGCAAGAAAAGGCGGTCAGGGCGAAGACGTCGATCCCGGTACGGCATTGTATAAGCGCCTTAATGACCATGCAAAGTCCATCGAAGCAGCAACAAATCTGAACCTTGCAGACTTCCGTTGCCGCTTTCTTGCGGTAGACGATATATGGATTCCGCTTGCAGAATCGATGGTGATTGAGCGATTCAAACCAGTATGGAACTGCCTGCTTGAAGGTTTCGGCAATCACGCACCCGGTCGTGGGCGCAGCAGCATGATGACTCCGTCCTGGGACTGGTTCCATCCGGGAAGAGCGTGGGCAGAAAACTTACAGCCTTTCCCAAAATCCAAAGAGCAACTCGATGCCGAAATTCGGGAATACTTAACAAATGCACTATGCTGACAGGCGAGTAGTCGATGATATATGGGCAGAAAAAATTTGCCGATTTTGATTGACTCAGAATAATGCCTATGGATTTATCACAGCAATATGCCGTTCAACATCAAAACCAATAATCGGTCAAGTGCATTGAATATTATCAATTATTTATCGATACTATTTGCCGTACCCGCTTGCTATGTGCGAAATTATCCTTTAATATGGTAGAAACTTACCGAAAGGATGTGTAGCGGCATGGCACGAAAACGAAAGTGCACATACAGACCACCGTAAGAGAGAGCATGGAAATCATCCACGCTCTCTCTTTTTTCATAAGCTGAATCTGTGATCCCGGATGGCTGTTGTGCTAATCAAAAAATTAGGAGGATACGATTATGAGCACAACAATCACAAAGGAAAGCATGAACGAGTTTAGAAACTGGCTTCATTCGGAAGAACGAAGCGAAGGTACAATTGCGAAATATATGCGCGATCTGGAACGGCTATCTGCATGGTTAGGTGATAAGGAAGTCACCAAAGAAAACCTGACGGAGTGGAAGGAACACCTGACCGCAAACGGCTACGAACCTGTGACGGTTAATTCCATGTTGGCGGTGGTCAACACTTACTGCCGCTTCGCCGGACTGAATATCAAGGTGAAATTTCTCCGCATCCAACGGAAGCTGTTCCGGGAAGAAAGCAAGGAACTGACTAAAGACGAGTACGAAAAGCTAATACGCACCGCCGAAGGAAAAGGCAATGTCCGTCTTGCTATGCTTATAGAGACCATCGGTGCAACCGGCATCCGAGTGTCCGAAGTGCGGTACATCACGGTCGAAGCGGCAAAAGCGGGACGGACGCAGATTTCCCTCAAAGGAAAGATACGGGATATCCTACTGCCCGGTAAGCTCTGCAAGAAGCTGCTCAAATATGCCAAAAAACAAAAAATCGCTTCTGGCGAGATTTTCATCACCAAAAGCGGTAAGGGTATGTCCAGAAAACAGATATGGGCAGAGATGAAAGCTCTCTGCCAGGCAGCGGGAGTAGAGGCATCAAAGGTGTTTCCTCATAATCTGCGCCATCTTTTTGCACGGGTATTTTATCGGGTAACGCACGATGTGGCGAAGCTCGCCGACCTGCTCGGTCACAGTTCCATCGAAACCACACGCATTTATCTGCTCTCCACGGGAGCGGAACACGCACGGCAGCTTGAAGGGTTAGGGCTGGTGCAATAGACGAAATTATTATTTTGTCTATTGCATCGGTTGAAGATTCAGCTCAACTTACATATAGAAAGCCTTTTATGAAGAAAATCTTTCGGCTTTCAAAAAGCTAAATGACTATAGTTAGATATTGTGGCCATCGTTTCTGTTATCTATCAAGCAACAACATACCGACTTATATATTATATAGCAAGTCTTTCTGTTTTTCAATAGGATTCTACAAAAAATACTGCAATTCATAAAAAAGTTACAAATTGCAGACAAATTTATCCTGGCAAAGCCGCCGACCAAAGTAGCCACAAAATAATAATTTTGCCAACAAGATAAGCTCGTATTGCTTTTTGATGTTTGCTTTGATGGGGGTGAAAGGCTATTAATAGTAGAACTACATTATCTGTATCCCAAAACTTTCTTCATGATGAGTCATTAGTGCAAAGACTGGTTGATGAGACCTCTATTTGTAAAGATGATACTGTTTATGAAATTGGTCCTGGAAAAGGCATTATCACACAAGTTTTGGCGGATACAGGTGCGCATATAATAGCGATTGAATTAGATAAGCACCTTTGTTCCTCGTTACAGGAGCGTTTTGCAAAGGTAGAAAATGTTGAAATAGTTTGTGCTGATGCAAGTACATATAATTATCCAAAAGATAGACCCATTAAGTTTTTTTCAAACATACCTTTTAACATAACTGCGTCTATTCTGCAGAGCGTACTATCTTTGCCGAATGTTGTTGATGTGTATTTTATTATGCAACATGAGGCTTTTTTGAAGTATGCAGGTAAACCTTTTTATCAGGAAAGTTTGAAATCACTCTATTATAAACCACTATTTTCATTTGATGATATATACGATTTTCAACCCAAGGATTTTGTCCCCGCGCCGAATGTCCGTATTGTACTATCACACATTCATCGAGAAAAATGTTCCTTTTCATCAGATCAACTCAGTTTATATCGTGATTTTATCACTTTCATCTTTTCTGAAAATGGAGTGGATTTTAAGCAAAAAACGAAGCGTATATTCACATATGAGCAACTAAAGAGAACAAGCAAAGCGGCTGGTATCGCGCCAACTTGCAAAGTGACCGAGTTGACCTATGACAATTGGATGCAAATTTTCGACTCTTTCAGACGGTATGTAAGTGCGGACAAACAGAACTTGGTTTATGGTGCATCTCGTCGGTTGACAACAAATCAACAAAAACTCAAAAAGGATCATAGAACGCACAATCAGCATTTCCCGAAAGGAATAAATAAACATTAGGTGTTGACGAATTATGGCATCGGTAAGAATCGAAAAACTGTGTAAGACTTTTGATGAAAAAACAAATGATGACATAAGTTCTGCATCACAATCCGACCAGAACATTGTTAACTCCAACTTATATACCACAGGTTTAGGGAGTGTTTCCAAACGCTGAATGTTTTTGTGATAAAACGGTTTGCTTTTTATGGTGAACAAGCTACTACTCTTTGTCATAATTAATGACTGTTCCAATTTGGTGGTATATTATGTAGACCGCCATTCTGGCGGTGCATTTCAGACGATGCAATATGCCCGGAAAAGCGGCAAGAAAATAATCAATCTCGCCGAAGAGGATACCTTTTAATTTTTTCTCGAACCTTTTAATTATTCTATGAAAAATTAAAAGGTTATGCAGAGCGGGTTCACTTTCGGCGGCAACAGAAGTTGCCCGGAAACCCGGAAAACAAAAAAAGCGAGGTCGGTAGGTTCGCATTTGAACCCACTAACCTCGCTTTTGCCTTTATATCAAGGGATTTTCAATAGGAAAAATTAAAAGGTACGGTAGCAATTTGTATCATTGCTACCGTACCTTTGTGGCGGAGAAGGAGGGATTTGAACCCTCGCGCCAGTTGCCCGACCTACACCCTTAGCAGGGGCGCCTCTTCACCACTTGAGTACTTCTCCGTTTAGTGAAAATATCGTAAATATGTGATGACCCGCCATAAGGG
>OIYO01000252.1_pt1 | contig 52605 bp, 52 predicted proteins | sample 1588191 | NCBI WGS metagenome assembly OIYO01 (sample SAMN03283275) | human gut metagenome | biome: human-associated habitat; material: feces | host: Homo sapiens | place: Peru | collected 2012 | reverse complement strand
GCTCTTTTAATATCTTTGTGTTTATTTAATGCTTACATATATATAAAGTATATTTAAGACATAAAATTGCAAGATTAAGTATATATTGTTACATAACTTTACAAACCTCAAAAATTTTTAAGGAAAAGATAACTGCTGGCGCACAAAAAAGGGTGCATTGCAATGCACCCTTTTTCAATTTATTTTTCAATTCTTAAATGCCTGTTTGGCTCTTCTCCAATGGAGCGACTTTGAAGATTGTATTGCTCCACCAGTTCATGCTGTAATTTTCTTGTTTGAGCATTTTGAGGTGCTAAATCTACAAGATTCGCACCATCAAGAACTTTTTTTATACCGACTTTAGCTTCATCTAGAGCTTTTTCCGTTTCGTCGGTGTATCCGGTTAGAGATTCAACATCTCCGGGCTGAATATCGAGTGCATCTTTTAGGACTTTTTGTATTTGTGCCATAGAGTTTGTTTTTACGTAAAATATTTGGACACGATATTCTTTAGCGGTGCTTAATATTTTTGCGCCACCTTTTGCAAAGTTTTTGTGTGCAATTACAATATCAGCGTCTTCAACGTTTCTGATAATTTCTACGTTTAAATTTAATCGTTCAATTAATTTTTCAACAATTGTTCTAGAAACCGCATATAGATACAATTTTTTAAGCGGTTTTGCTTGCTCAACGTATTTTTGTCTTGAGAAAGAAAAATTCATTTTATTTTCTTCAGGAGTTAGAGGAATTGTTTTGTCATTTGTCTTTACTTCTTGTTGTAAATCAGGTAAAACAACTTTATCCACGTCTTTTTGTTCTACTTTTCTGATTTCAGGACGAATTGGCCATCCTCTTAAAATATAGTCAACTGCTTCTGATGTATTTTTATAAACAGCTAAAGTATTTCTATCAAGAATTTCTATAACAATATCAAATGTCGGCTGTTTTTCTCTTTCCAAAACGGTTTTTTGAGAAGCTCTTCTTTTAGCTTCATCATCACCCAGTGTTACTGATTGAATTCCGCCAACGAGGTCAGATAGAGTCGGGTTTTTGATTAAGCTTTCCAGACAATTACCGTGAGCAGTTGCAATCAGCATAACACCACGTTCTGCTATTGTTCTTGCGGCTTGAGCTTCAGGCTCGGTTCCGATTTCATCAACTACTATAACTTCTGGAGTATGATTTTCAACAGCTTCAATCATAATGTCTTTTTGAAATTCCGGTTGCGGAACTTGCATTCTTCTTGCAGAACCTACAGCCGGATGAGGAACGTCACCGTCACCAGCAATTTCGTTTGAAGTATCCACAATTACTACACGTTTTCCAAGTTCATCAGCAACTAGACGAGAAATTTCTCTTAATTTTGTAGTTTTACCAACCCCGGGAGGGCCTAAAAACAAAATGCTTTTGCCTTGTGTACAGATATCTTTAATACAAGCGATTGTACCTGTGACTACACGACCTATACGACAAGTTAAACCAACAACCTTGCCCTGACGATTTCTTATAGCACTAATTCTGTGCAAAGTTCCAGGAATACCGGAACGATTGTCGTGCGTAAATTCTTGTAAATGGGACGTTACAAAAGCGATATCCTCATCATTTACAAAGTCGCAAGCAAGTTTTTCTATTTTGCCACCGGCATGGCGAACTTCCGGAACTCTACCGATATCCAGAACTATTTCGATTACATCATCTAGTTGTTCACACGATAAATTTTCCACAACTTTTTGGGGCATAACTGCTAAGAGTCGTTCGAGGTCATTTTGAAATTGTAAATTACTCATCATTCTTATATAAAATGCCTTTCTGCTTCCGCATTTGGCTGATAACGCTTCGACTTTGCTCTCCTAATTTCATTATAACATATCTTTTGAAATTTTTCAGATTTTATGTTTAAAATTATTACTTAAAATTTATATAATATTATAAACATAAAAAACGGAACTAACTATAGTTCCGTTAATACCTTATTCTTTAGTTTTCTCTCTATCTCGTATTTTTCTCTCGTATTTTCTCGTAACTCTTTTCTAAGCCTTGCTTTCGCCTTTATCTTGCACTTTTGCTGCTTCTTCTTTTTGTTTTTCATCATCAGCAGCTTCACTCTTTTTATCTTGCTCTTCTACATACATTGTAGCAAATTGAGCGTATAAATCAGAATCTTGCATAATTTCATCAAGTTCCAAATAATTATTTTCATCAATATTTGCTTCTTGATATTTATTAGCATCAATATCGTATTTTTGTGCTTCATTACGTGTTAATTTATCTGCTCCAACTGTTTTGATTATAAAGTTTTTTAAAACATTTGCATTAATATTAGTTGACATAACTTGTCTCCTTTTATTTAATTTCATCTTACATATATATAAAGTATAGAAATTTTATTCAATTTCAAAGAAAGATAAAAACGTTACAAAAGTTTACAATTCTGGCAACAAAATGTTTAAAAGCATTATAGTGCTTCCAGTGCAGCTATTTTCATTATTTTAGTATCAGGTGATTGACCTGTCCAGATTTCAATAGCACGTTCTGCTTGATAAATTAACATATCTAAGCCGCCGATAGTTTTCAGACCTCTTTTTTGGGCTTCTTGGATAAGTATTGTTTTTACCGGATTATAAACAATATCATATACAATAGTCTTTTCGGGATTAAGTTTATCTAAATCAGCACGCTCAAGCGGCATTTGGTCAGCCATAAAACCTTTCATACCAATAGGAGTCGCATTTACTATAATGGAAGTATGTTCAAGAGAACGAATGTTTTGAATTTGGTATACATTGAAAGTTATATCAGGGAATTTTGCTCTTACATAATCCAGTGTTTGTCTGGAATTTATGATATTTCTGGTATAAAAATCAATTTCTTTAACACCACGTTCTGCTAATCCAACAACCGCAGCTCTGGATGCACCACCTGTTCCTAAGATGCTTGCATTTTTGCTGTTTAAATCAAAATCTTGAGGAATAGCTTTTTTGAATCCGTAAATATCAGTATTGTAACCGTAAAAAGATTTATCTTCCATTACTTTTACCGTATTGACACACCCTGCAATGTTTGCATAGTCGTCAATATCTTCTAAAAATAATGACATTGGAACCTTTAAAGGAATTGTTACGTTAAAGCCATTATATCCGTTAGCTTTTATATATTTAATACGATTTATTAAATCTTCAGGCGGAGTTTCCATTACATCATAAGAACCTTTTAGCCCAATACTTTCAAGTCCTGCTTTTTGAATAACAGCTGATATTGAGTGTCCTAAAGGATAGCCAATAATTCCTAATTTAAACATAATAACCTCCGCTCTTTTTTGTATTATACAGTATAAATTCCGGCATGGAAATATCATTTAGTTTGAATATGAAACTATTTTATTATTTCTCGGTCTATTAAAATACCAGCCTTAAAGGTGCTTGTTTACGGGGGTTGTATAAAATTTAAGTCCGGTCGCATTCTGCGACCGGACTTAAATACAGATAGCTTAGTATTGGGAGCAAAAGTCTCTAATTGATATTTCGCAAATTCCCTGCTTCTTGAATTTTTCAGGGAAGGGGTAAATATAAAGGGACAAAAGTAACATATCTATTGTCTTTGAGCGAATTCCCTGCTCGAAATAAGCAGGGAATTACTATATCGGAAATTATAAATATAAAGCGAATTTTGAATGTTATTACCATAAACATAGTAAATACAGCGCAATACAACTTATCGACAAAAACAAAGATGATTATTAATTTTTTATTAATATTTTCATGTAAAATATTCAAAATATGTCATAATGGTATGTAATGAGGTTTGCTTGAAAACAGAATTTAAAAACAACTAATAAGATATGAAAACTTAAATACCTCCAGAAAATATTTAATATCAATAATACTAAAACAAAACTAGTTTACAGAAAAGAACAATTTCCTGCTACCAAAACTAATTATTTACCCGCTGAATATATTATCAGAGATAAAAGATATACAATGGACGAGATTACCAATCTAGTAGTACAAGAGGGGTTTAAAGTTATAGATAGTCGGTATGTTCAAGCTGGAAAATTTTCAAAAGCATTAACAAATACAGATCCATCAGCTAAAGAAATTTTATTAATTTGTCAAAAATGTGATTAAAAGCGTAAAAAAGGCTTGTTTATTTATATATTCTCAAAATTAACTTGTAATATTCGGAGAAAAATGCTATAATATCCGTAAAATATTCGGAGATAAAATGAACTATATCTATCAAAATGCAGACTGGCACAGTTTTACATACTTCGGAGATAAAATTCAAAATTTGTTACTTGAGATAAAAAAAGCTCAGGGATATTTGCTTGGCAAAATGGATGCTTTGGGGTTTGATGTCAAGAACAACGCTTTGTTGCAGGTCTTAACCGAAAATATTATTAAATCTTCTGAAATTGAAGGACAAATCTTGGACAAACACATTGTTCGTTCATCTATAGCAAGGCGTTTGGGTATTGATTTAGGTGGTGAAACTCCTATTTCAAGAGACATTGAAGGTGTTGTAGAAATGATGCTGGATGCAACGCAGAATTATACGCAAAATATGACAAAAGAGCGTATTATCGGCTGGCATGCGGCATTGTTTCCTACCGGATTTAGCGGAATGTATAAAATCAATGTTGGCAATTATCGAACCGATAAACAAGGTCCAATGCAAGTTGTTTCTGGTTATGCAGGTAAAGAAAAAGTTCATTACGAAGCACCGCCTGCAGAATTTCTTGAATTTGAAATGCAGGATTTGATTGACTATATAAATTCTGAAACAGAGGAAGATTGTCTTATTAAAGCTGGAATTGTTCATCTTTGGTTTGTAATTCTACATCCATTTGATGATGGTAATGGCAGAATTGCGAGAGCTTTAACAGATATGATGCTTGCAAGGAGTGATGATGCAAATTTTAGATTTTATTCTATGTCCGCTCAAATTCAAAAAAATAGAAAGAGTTATTATGCGATTTTAGAGAAAACTCAAAAAGGTACAATGGATATTACAAATTGGCTTGTTTGGTTTTTAGAAAATCTTTTGATAGCCATTCAATCAAGTGGTGAAATTACAAATAACGTTTTGAAAAGAGCCGAATTTTGGCAAAAGAATGCAAATCTCGTTTTTAACGAAAGACAGATTAAGGTTTTAAACCGCTTTATGGATAATTTTGGAGGCAACTTAACAACTACAAAATGGGCAAAAATGTGTAATTGTTCGCAAGATACTGCAACCATTGATATAAATGAATTGATTGCAAAAAAAATTCTAAAACGCATAGGTAAAGGACGTTCAACACATTACACTATGAGATAAAACTAATTAGAAAGATAAAATAATGCGCGCATATTATTCCGAAAAAGTTTCAAAATTCTTAAATTCCTCAGAAAATGAAATTCTGGGGCAATTGTCAATAAATCATTCATATTCGGATGATTTAGAACAAAAATGTGCTTGGTTGGAACAAATTAAAATATTGAAAAAAGCTCTTGTCGATTTTCCAGATGCTACTTTGTTTTTTGAATTTGCGATTCCTAGAATTGGGAAAAGAGTTGATAATATACTAATCTTAAACGGAATTATTTACCTTTTAGAATTTAAAATATTTGCTAAAAGTTATGAAACATATGCAATAGAGCAAGTTGTAGATTATGCACTTGATTTGAAAAATTTTCATTCAGGAAGTCATGATAAAACAATTGTTCCTATTTTAATTTCAACGCTAGCACCAGAATATAATACAGAAATTTTGTTTGCCGAGGACGGTATTTCTAATTGTATAAAAGCTAATGAAACTACATTAAAACAAGTTCTGACTGATTTAGATACAAATTATAGAAAAGAAAGTTTTGATGTAGATAACTGGAAAAACTCTTCATATAAACCAACTCCAACAATTGTAGAAGCTGCACAAGCTTTGTATGTAAATCATTCAGTCAAGGATATCTCAAAACATGGAGCTGATGCAATTAATTTAACATTAACAATGAATACAGTTGAAAAAATTATTAAAACTAGTAAAAATAATAAACGAAAATCAATTTGTTTTATTACCGGAGTGCCCGGTGCAGGTAAAACTCTGGCAGGCCTAGATATTGCTACTCGATCAATGAGCTACGAAAAAGATGAACACGCCTGCTTTTTATCGGGTAATGGGCCTTTAGTTAAAGTATTAAGAGAAGCTTTAATAAGAAATAAGGCAGAAACAGAACACATTTCTAAGAAAAAAGCCGAACCTCAGGTTTATGCATTCATACAAAATATTCATCACTTTAGGGATGAGTATTTTGAGGATACTAATGCACCAATTGAAAAAGTTGTCATTTTTGATGAAGCTCAAAGAGCTTGGGATAGAGAACAAGCTTCAAAATTTATGAATAAAAAGAGTAAGGTTAAAGATTTTGATTATTCAGAACCAGAATTTTTGATTAGCGTTATGGATAGACATCCAGATTGGTGTGTTATTATATGCTTAATTGGTGAAGGTCAAGAAATTAATACTGGCGAAGCTGGCTTGAATGAGTGGTTTAAAACTTTAAAAGAAAAATATCCTACTTGGAATGTATATTGTTCTGAAAATGCTAATTCTCCAGAAAATTTAAAAGTTTGTACTCAAAATAATCTACATTTAAGTGTCTCTCTGCGTTCTTTTAAAAGTGCGTTATTATCGGATTTTGTACAAAATGTGATAGATAATAAATCTAACGATGCAAATATGATTTATCAGAATTTATGTGAGCAATACCCTATTTTTATTACTCGCAATTTGGCGCAAGCAAAAAATTGGGTTCGAAATAAAGCAAGAGGCAGCGAAAGAACCGGAATTCTTGCACACTCAAATGCGATTCGTTTAAAACCGGAAGGCATATATGTTAAATCTGAAATAGATTGCACAAATTGGTTTTTAAATAGTAAAACAGACATTCGTTCCTCTTGTGCATTAGAAGATTGTGCAACAGAATTTGATGTACAAGGTCTAGAACTTGATTGGACAATTGTTGCTTGGGATGCAAATTTACGTTATAACAATGGCTGGGAATTTTTTAAATTTAGTGGAAATCGTTGGCTCAATATTAATAATGATACAGATAAAAAATACCTTTTAAATTCATATAGAGTACTTTTGACACGTGCACGTCAAGGAATGATTATATTTATTCCTCAAGGGGATAAATATGATAAAACAAGACTACCTGAGTTTTATAATAATATATTTGAATACTTATGTGAATGTGGGGTTCAAGTATTACCTGATTAAGCTTTTTTCCATAATTTATATGGAGTATCGATTTCCAGCTCTTTAGTAATCAGTTCTGTTGCCTTAATGATTAAATAGTCAATTGTATGTCTCAAGTAAAAGTCATAGCTATAAAAACTACCTTTTAAATTTCCGAGTTCATCAGATTCACCTATAGTAATATGTTTAAAAAAACTGTCAACTAGAATTGTAATTCTTTTATCATTAAATTTTAATACAACGAAACCTTTATCAAAGCTCACTTCTTCCGCATAAGGAGATGTTGCAAAATAACCCAATAAAGCTCTTGATTTTTCATGTACATAACATAAATTTTCATCACCATCGTATACCTGATTAAAGATAGGACGTCTGTCGCTGTTGTTGAAATTAGGATTGTTACTCATAATAAAATTCCTTTACTTGTGTTTTATAAATTTAGCATGTATCATAGTTTAGCATAATTTAAAGATAAAAATAGTATAATAATGTTTACACTCCAACTCTTTATTTCTTATATATTTTTCAAATAAGCATATTCATATAATATACACGATAGTATTTAACTGCAAAAAAATAAAAATTTATAACTTTTCAGATTTTTATAAAAAAGTGAAAATATTATTCACCCAGCATTCCCGTTCGGTAATATTATATAAAAATATGCTTCTTTTTATTGACTTATTACCGAACGGGAATATTAGCTTGACAATTACATAAAAAAGGATATAATATTCCTGTACGGTAATATTAAGGTAAAAATGATAATAAAATCTGCACAAGATATCGGAAAATTAGTAAAAGAAGCTCGTAAAGCACAGAATTTTACGCAAGTTCAACTCGCTCAGCTTTCTAACGTTGGAACGCGCTTTCTCTCTGATTTAGAAAACGGTAAACCAACCTGTGAAATCGATAAAGTTATAAAAGTTCTGGCAAATTTAGGAATAAAGTTAGAGGTAAACAATGGCTAAAGAGTTGTCAGTTAGATTACATGGGTTGCAAGTTGGGGTTCTAAGACTTGTTAATGGCAAAATGGAATTCACTTATGATGAAAATGCACAAAAGCCAATTTCTTTGAGTTTACCTTTGCAAAAAGAACTGTTTAAAGAAAAAGTTTGTCGAGCATTTTTTGGTGGATTATTGCCTGAGAATCCGAATATGCGCGAATTATTGGCTAAAAAGTACAATATTAATGTCAATGATGATTTTAAACTATTAAAAGAAATTGGGCGAGATTGTGCCGGAGCGCTTTCATTTCATGAGATGACAGAACCTCAAAAATCATATCAAATGCTCAAGATTGAAGGTTCTATTCTATCAGACGAAGAATTAACGAAATATTTGGAGGAACTTCCGTATCGTCCTTATTTAGGTAAAAGATTATCTTTGGCAGGGGCTCAAGAAAAAACTGCTGTTTGTGTTATTAATGGCAAAATCGCTTTACCCAATGATGATATTCCGACTACCCATATTATTAAAACAGCATTACCAAAATATGTTCAATCAATTCAGAATGAGTATATTTGTATGAAGGCAGCAAAAGAAATCGGTTTAGAAGTTGCTGAAGTTGAAATTAGAAAAGTCAGCGAGATAGAATTTTTGCTTGTGGAACGTTTTGATAGAAAATACTCTAACAATTTAGAATGCGAGCGCATTTTGCAGGAAGATTTCGCACAAAGTCTTGGTGTTCAGGCTAGAGATAAGTATAAAGTCACTTTTAAGGATTGCTTGAATGTGCTTAATCAGACCGCAACTCCTGCTAATTCTAAATTAAGATTTGTAAGACAAGTGATTTTTAATTACTTAATTGGAAATACGGATGCTCACGCTAAAAATTTCTCAGTTTATCTAACGAATTATGGCATTTCTTTAACTCCTGCTTATGATTTGCTGTGTTCAAGTATTTATGACTGCGACCAAAGAATCGCAATGAAGCTTGGCAAAGCAAGGTATTATGCCGATGTAACTGAAAACGATTGGGAAATTTTTGCTCAAGATTTGGATATATCTCACAAGCTCGTTCAAGCGGAGCTAGAACGACAAAAAGAATATTTGCCAAAGATTGTTGAAAAACTTGCAAAGGAACTGGATTGCGAAGTAGGATTTAAGATTTTAGATTACATAAAAAGGGTTGTATAAAATTGGAACTCAAATCCATTACCCATAATAAAAACGGATACGACAAAAGTTTCTCATTAATATTCCACAAAATTCCCTGTTAAAGTGTTTTACTAAGTTATTTAAAAATTGTAAAAAAACTTGCCTTAAGCTAATAATAACCCGCATTTTCAAATTGCTTCCCTAAAGTAGTTAACAGGGGATTATCAGAAAATTATGTTATATTTATTTTGCAAAGCTCGTAAAAAATTCCTGTTATTTATGTTATATTGGAGTTATCACAAATCTAGGGATATTAATTTAAAACCTTAAATAGAATGGAAATAATTATATGAAAAAACTGTTTGCTCAAAATAAAATTAAAGCGCAAAATTCTAATTCAGTTAACTATAACAGCTTAGATTATCAAAAAGGTTTGTTATATGCATACACACTTACTCAAAGAGAAGCTTTTTCATTCAAAGATTTATGTTTATTTTTCAAAAATTATTTTTGTGATAAAAAACAATTATCCAATAAAACTCAAAAGAATATAAACCAGCCTCTGGTTTATTCTATAAAGATAAATACTACGGATGATTTTTTAGCAGCTGACGAATTTGTCATTATTATCAATAATTTTAAACTTATTGCTTTAAATTTTTGTGAATTATGTCAACTAGCTCCGGATGATTTGCAAGTCAACATATTATCGGCTATGCCTGGATGTTTTAATATTAATTTTGGTTTTGTTAATATTTCCGGAAATGAGTTCAATCTTGCGAAATTAGAAGATGCAAAATTGGATTTGACAAAAATTATAATAGAAGCACTCACAGGCAATTGTGCAGAAACATATAACAATAAAACTTTAGAGTTGATGAAAGATTGTATTACTGGATATTTTTCAAAGAAAATGCCAGAGAAATGCAAAGAACTAAAATATATTGATATAAAACAAAGTAAAGAAGCAAAACGAATTATTTATAAAACTATTCAAAATAAAAATAATTTTGAATCAGTTGCTTTTGATGGAAAACTAGTACTAGCTTCTGAAATAGATATGATTATATAATTTGAAAGAAAATAAATGAATCTGGTTTTAATTACAACAAATTTGTTAAAAATTTTAAAACAACTTCCTTTAAATTCAAAAAGAAAAGTTGTTATAGATTTGTTGGAAAGATTTTTAAAACAAATTAAAGGCGAAAATATACCACATCCAACTAAAGACGAATTAAAAACTGCAATTGATGAAATCAAAGAATTGAAACAACAATGGGTTTCATCTCATCAAGAATATAATGCAATTGAAATTCAGGCTGAATATTTTAAACAGTTGATTGATTGGGAGTACAAAGATTGATGTTTGATTGGCAAGGCTTTTTTACTACTATATTTGCAACAGGCTTTGGTGCATTAGGTGCGTATTTTTTCAATGTGCAACAGGCAAAAAATCAACAAAAAAATATTGAAAAAGCAAAGCTATTAAAACTTTTTTATGACATAAGTATATTAACAAAAGTTTTTGTATATTACTATAAGAATACAATTGCTGAAATAAATAATTTGACAGACACAGAGGTAAAATCAATTGTTCCAATTGTAATAAACGAAGCTAATTTTAAAATTGAAGAATATGGTTTCATTACTCAAATTTCACCTGTTTTATATGAAATATTGACCTATGTACATCACGATATAAATTATATTTTGGAACAACAAGCAATATCCTCAGAATTTATTGAAAATAGTATAAATTCAAAATTTTACCTAGATAAACTAAAACATATAGAAGTTTCAACTGTAAAACTTTTAGCAAAGCTCTTTGTCAGTTTAGTTAATATAAATAATATGCTTGTAAAATACTTTCAATGTAAAAATTTAATTAAAGATGAAGTTGTAAATGCCTATATTCGTTCTAAAAAAATTATTGATAAAGTAATTTCAGAATATTATAGAATTTTAAATAACACAAAAAATCACAGAAAATATACAGAAGAAGAATTAAAAACGATAAAAGCAGATTTTGAATACCTTAATGAAATTTTAAAATTTTGGATTGTAGATTTTGGTTTAAATAATAGACAAAAAACGCTGATGCAGAATGAAATATGTGTGCAGATACAGAAAAAATGGGAGGTCACAGAGAATGACTCTTAAACAATGGTTAACATTTCGGGAAGCCTTAGAAAACGCAGATGCTTTCAATTCTCAAAATAAAGATTATAAAGGGACAAATGTCTTACTTGCAAATGGTTTCAGTATTGACTGTTGCAAAGATATATTTACATACAAAAAATTATTTGATACTGCAAATTTTTCTCAGGAAATAAAAGATGTATTTAATGAATTTAATACTTTTGATTTCGAAAAAGTCATAAAAAAACTTGATGATACTTCTAAAATAGTCAATATTTATAATAGCGATAGTTCTATAAGTAAAAAATTAACTAATGATGCAAACAAAATCAAAAATGAATTAGTCAAAGTTATATCTAAAAAACATCCTGAACATCAACATAAAATTCCTGATTATAAATTTTGTAGTGCTTATAAATTTTTATCTAATTTCGAGAATATATATACATTAAACTATGATATGTTATTATATTGGACCTTAATGTACAAAGAGAGATGTGACGCTATACTTAATGCTCTTAATATAGCAGATCTATCTATTATGGATGGTTTTGGAAGATTACCTCAAAAGGAGGAACTAACTTGGTATAAAACAAGTAAACAAAATATTTTTTATTTGCATGGTGCGCTTCATATATTTGATGATGATTATGATATTATTAAAGCTGAAACAACTTTTGAAGATAATTTAATGGATACAATTAAAGAACGATTAAACAATAATCAATATCCGCTTATTGTTGCAGAAGGTTCTTCTAATGAAAAACTAAGCAAAATATCTCATAACAAATATTTGCAAAATGCTTTAGATAATCTACGATATATAAAGGGAAATCTCTTTATACATGGTCATTCTCTAGATGATAATGATAAGCATATAATTAATATAATAAATAATGCTTGGAACTTAAAACAAATATTTATAAGTGTATTTGAACCGGAAAATAACTTTGAAGAAATACAACAGAAGGCATTATCACTGTTTGTTGATACTAAAAAAAATTCTAAAAAGATATTTTTCTATGATGCAAAAACAGCTAATGTTTGGAATTCAATATCTAATGATGAAGTAATGGACATTGAATTTGAATTGTCTAAAAACTTGCATTCTACTTCTTTTTAAGTGATTGATGTGCTTAAGTTATATTTTAACGTTTAATATCTCCAGATATGGCATATTAAAATATTATAATGAATAAAACTAAATATAAGTTTATTGGCATAAATCACAAATAGTATTTTTATAAGGAAAATCACAATGAACAACTATTCACACGACGAATTGGCCAAGAAATTAGCTGTTAAATAAGGTACTAAGATATTTCAGACAAAATTTTATTCATCAAGATTGGATTTTTTTTGTTAATTTAATATTGAATTAGCCAAGCTATTGTTACTAAATAAAAGTTTAATTATTATTTTGAATACACTTGAATCTGACTTGACTAAAATAGATGGCTATGCAAAAAAGATGTTGAATGAAATTCTTAAAGAAATTCCGGAGTTACGTTTACTGTTTGCAATTTTTGAATAAGCAACACTTTCTGGTGCAGGTATATAAAAACATTTATATAAAACTCACAGCCTATACTACGTACAGGCTGTGAGTTATTTTTTTTTAACTTTCTTCGGAATCTTGTTCTAGAAGAAGTTTATCTAATGCTTCCAGAAGTTTGTTTTTCATTTCCTCATTGTTTTGCGAATCATTATTTATTTCAATATATTTTTCTTCCAGATGTTTGCGCGCATATAACAAGTCAGTTTTTAAAAACATATCCATAATAAATTTAAGGGCAGCTTTATCACCCCTTAGAGCGTTATTTGATACAATTTTAGCAAAAAGTTCATATTTATAAACATTTTCCTTGTGACCATTTGTGTTAGTGATATTGGACTTTTCAGAAAGTTCTAGCTGAAACGCTTCAAAAAGAGAACAAGGTACTATTTTCTTTTTTCGTCCACGAGGATTACCACTAACACCTTTTTTAAATTGTCCGGATTTAGGTGGTTTTCCATATCCAACTTCGTATTGATTTGAATTGTTAATTTCTTGTTCATTAGTCATGATGTATTGCTCCTATATTTTTAACTAATTTTGCCGTTTTGCCGGTTTCTTTTTGCCAGCGCCAAATTATAACATCGCAATATCGCGGATCTAATTCAATAATCCGTGCTCTGCGCTTACACCTCTCAGCTGCGATTAAGATTGAACCGCTGCCTCCAAAACAATCAAGCACAATATTATTCTTTGACGATGTATCAAGCAGCAAATCTTGAATAAGAGGCACACTCTTAACAGTCGGATGTAACTTAAGAAGCTCTAAAGAGTCCGGATTTGTTGCTCGTATTCCCGGATAATCTAGGACATTTGTGCGATAACGACCAAATTTTCCGAGCTTGATATTATTCTGATGTTTTCCTTTTTTCTTGAAAACTGGGATAAGTTCATGCTGAGAACGGTACAAAGCACCTTGTCCGCCAACACCTTTGTTCCAAACCAGTATGTTTAATAGCTCTGAATAAATTTTGAGTCCTTCATTCAGCACTGTATTAATTCCTCGCCAGTCAATAAATATGTAGTGTAAACTACCATCGTTTGAATATTTATGCAGGTTTTTCAAGATAGTATTCAAAAAGTCGGCAAACTGCTCGTTTGTCATTTTCCCAGAAGCCATCGCAAATTCTTTGTGATTTGTGGTGCAAACAAAATTCTTGATTTTGCAGTTGTATGGTGGATCTGTAACGACTATTTGTGCTGTTTCGCCTTGCATAACAATTTCATACGATTTTTCGCACAGAGAATCTCCGCAATAAACAAAATGGTCTCCGAGCCTAAACAAATCGCCAGGTTTAACAGTTGCAGGAATGTTTGCATCAAGCCAGGATTCATCCTCTTCATTCTTTTTAATAGGCGAATTTTCTTCGCTCTCAAAATGCAATAGCTTGTCGTAATCTGTTGTTTCAAACCCAATATCTTCAAGCTCAAAATCCAATTGTAGAAGTTTGTCAATTTCAAGCTTTAATACCGAAAAATCCCATTCTGAATCTTCTGCAAGCCTATTATCTAGGAGCCTGATTGCATCTGCTTCTGTTTCAGAAACATTTTCAAGCAGGATTGCCGGAATTTGAGTCATTTTTAACTCTTTAGCGGCAAGAATTCTTGCATAACCAGCGATTAAGCAGTTTCGTTCATCAATAATAATCGGGTTTGCATATCCAACCTTTTTAATTGCTTGAACTAGCTTACTGATCTGCTTTTTAGAATGTTTTTTGCTCAGATTGTTGGGAATAATAACCTCCGAAAGAGCAATCATTTTAAAATTTGAGCTTCCATTTTCTGCATAGTGACGCAGCACTTCTGCCATCTGCTTTTTTGTATTTTCCATTTCTGGAATTTGATTTTTTTTAGGCATAAATCGCCTCCCTTAAATTTACTACGCCTAAATTTCTTTAGACAACCAGTCTTTCTGGCTAACTAAATTTAAAGAAGAGTTTATGTACGCAAATATAAAAAACTGAAATGTTGACAAATAGGGCATTAGAGGCTAAGCTATATAAACCACCATTTAGTAAATAGTGGAATATAAGGCAAGGGATATGGTAGACAGTCGAATTATAAAAGGTAAAAAACGGTATTATTGTAGTAAATGTGGCGAATATGCGGCAATTAGTAAAGGTAAACATCTTTCAAAGCTCAAATGCGAAGCGTGTGGAAAAGTCTCTACGCCTTCTTCTGACAAAGGGTGCTATACTGCTAATGAATTATTAGTTCTAAAAACAATTTTAACATTATTTAAACTCTGGAAAAGCAACAGTAGCGCTATAAAATCTCTTTCAATCACAGATTTAACAAAATATATCACATCACAGGATTTTGAAATATTAATTAATAAATATCGACTAGGCATGAGAGAGTTTTACGATAAGTATGACTCTAAAGAAATCAACATAGAAAATAACCTGAATGATTTTATGATTATGACGATATCTGACGAGTTTAATATAGAATTTCGGAAAGATTTGCTACAAATTGGTCGTGCTGTCGAATTAAATGATTGTAAACTGGGAGTTCTTTCTAATCAAAATGAACGTTTTGTGCAAAAAGAATTAGAGAAGATTGCGGAAAATAGGCTCATACTTGCCCAAAGAGGAGTGCGTCCAACGGGATATGGTAGACCCCTTTTATCAAATGAACCTAAATTAGCGGATTATAAAACTTTATCCTAATCAAAATTTATATTCACAAATCTAAGTCCTATGTAATAAATCTTTTCATCCCGATTAATGCATATTGCGTAGTCTTGATGAATTCGGTTTGGATTTTTGAAAATGAAAGGTAAAACTTTAAATTTGAAAATCTATCAAGCTTTCATCAATTTTAAGACATCTAATTTGGTTAGGATTGCCTTTTTTAGTTAGACCAAAGCATTTAAAATTATTTTTTCTTTCATCAGCACTAAATAAATTTAATATCTTATCCCTAGTATCTTTTAAATATTCTCTTCCATTAATATCATTACCCCAAGCACATAAAATTGTATAATTATTAAATGGACAAATCTGTTTTATAATCGTTAGAATGTTATTATAATTTATTTCAACTTCGGAGTTGTTTAATTCAAGTGGCAAATCTTTTCCGTATGTGCAGACAAAAGGACATATATTTAAAAATATAACATTTTCGTATTTTTGTGTAGTAGCCCAGCGAGTTATAAAGCTAGTCGTTTTATCATGTTTATGTGAAGTTGCATAACTGGGGTTTAATCCTAAATATATAATGGTTTTTGCCTTTTTATCTTGAATATTACCCAATACGTAACGATATTCTGCATGTTCGTACTCACTAAAAATTTCCATTACGTGTTCCTTTCTATTCAAATATATCTTGTAAAACTTTTATTTCCGGATAATTCTCTTGTAAATATTTTTTTACAATCGGATAAATACGTTCATGATTATTTTTGATTGAACAGATTACAACATCGGGCTTGAGTTCAGCGAGTTTTTCCGGAGTAAAGATTTCATAAGCACCCAATTTTGTATCTTGTAAATTTGTATTTTTATCGACAATGCCCAAAATATTTGAATTTTTAATTTTGTACTTAGTCAAAAATTCTTTCAAAAACAAGCTTGCACCCCAAAAGACTATTTTTTGTTTTTTGTTACGTTTGATAATTTTATTCAATTTATTCAACATTACTTGTTCTTCAAGCTTCATTTTAATATAATTAAAGAATTGTAATTGTTTTATAGATAGTAAAAATTGAACATAACTTTCGTTAGTGTTTATCAAAAATGATTTCTTTTTGTCTGTGTTGAAATCATTTTTCAACCATTGTTTTGTTTTATTTCGTTCATTTTCAATTACTTCAATAAAATATTGATAATCAAAAGTTTCAAATAGTTCATCTTCTCTGTTTACAATATCTTGCAATTCCTGATAGAATAGGTGTGCAATATTAAATTTTAGCCTTAAATTCTCAAAACGGCTATTTCCACGTTTTTCGTTTGTTAAACAAATAACTTTTTTATTGAAAATCAATGCGAAACAAGCGCCATGAAAGGAGTCTGTAATAAAATATTTCGCATTTTTAATTGATGATAAGAATGCTTCCGGCGATAAGCCTGAATTTGCAAGTTTTTCAACTTTTATTTTGTATTTCTTTTCAAGAAAATCATAAATTTTTAGAGTTTCTTCATCTTCATCTAAAATGTAACTAACTAATTTGTTTTCTGTTTTTACATTTGCGGAATCTGCTAAATTATGCCAAGAGCTTTTATCTAGAAGAAGAACCGGATCAAGTATATCTTCAACTTTTAGTCCAAAATTTTTCTTGCACAATTTTACACCGGACTCTTCTCGCACTGAAATAGAATCAAATCTTTGTAAACACTTTTTAAAAACATATTTTTCAAAAAAGTTCGCTTCGTCAAAATTGTCCTTGCCAAAGCTTGCTGAAAATGCAACTCTATGTTTGTTATATTGTGCAAAACTCAGTGTATAAAGAGGAAATAGAGTTTTGCCAATATACTTATATCGGAAAACTTGGTCTGTTCCAACGACAAAATTTTCAGTACTGTTATTAAGCATTGGTAAATCTTCAATTTTATAAATTCGATGAGTTAATTTTAAATGCTTTTGAACAAAATCTCTTGAAAATTCTGGAAGCTTGTTATTTGGCAAGAAGTTTAATAGATTAAAATCAAAGCCTTGTGATAACAAATATTGTTGTATTGCGTAAGCTGATAAAACAGCACCGTAATTGTTTTCTGTCCACCAAAAATTAGCAATAATGCCATCATATTTATTTTCTAAAGAAGTTTTTATGTTATTTAAAATCGATTTTGAGTTAATGTTCTTAAAAAACTTATTTCGATTAGGATGTTTTAGTACATTCGTTTCCAATACGGGGTTTCCTGGTATTGCTTTTTCTATTGGATATTTTTTTAATACTGGCAAATTTATTTTGTTCAATAATTCTAGCCCTTTTGAATTATTTACTAAAACAAGTGAAACTCCATTTTTTGTATTTTCTATGCTTTTATCAACATTCTCTATACCCCAAAAATCACCAAGCGTTATATCACTGACTTTCGAAGTTTCTGTATATTTGCAAAAATAACAGGCTTCATTAAGTGTTAAATTTTGTAGAAAACTCCGTAAGTAATGGTTTTCAGAATTTATTTCACAAAAAGAAGTATTATTCTCAAATTTAACGCTTAAAGTAGGATGCCAACCATGATTTTTATCGCGGAAATTAACACTTTCAACTTTTTTTCCAAAAGAAATTTCTGTTAAATATTTTTCCCACACCAAAGGTGATGGTGTACCATGACACAACACATCCAAAATATAAAGATTTTTATAATCTTTTTTTAGAAATGTTTTTAATCCTGCGCATTGACATGGCGTTCCAGAAAATAATACGATTTTGTTATCTTCTAAGAGTGTTTTTATTTCTTTTAAAACATTTCCAACAAAACTTTGTACATATTTTGAAGAACGTAATTTCTGTAACTCCGATTTTTGGTCAATAATTATGTGTTCTACCACTTTAAAATCTTCTCTATAAGCAGCACCACAAACATAACCACCCTGTTCTAATATATAATTTGCAAGGAGTGGAAATACAGCACCGGAAGAACTTTTTTGGCATTCATCTTTTATCGCTTGTGCAGCAAAGCAATAATCAGCAGGTTGGTTTTTAACAATCTCATTTCGATTTTGTGGACAAACAGAACTACAAAGTCCGCATTTGATACATTTTTCGTGATTAATTTCAGGAACAAAAAATCCTTCTTTATTTTGAATTATATTAATAGCACCGACTGGACACGCAGAATAGCAAGCCATACAGCCTGTGCATAGTTTAGTTATTTGCATTATTTTTCCTTTGTTCTCTTATTGCTTGTATTATTACTTGTCTTTTTGCGGAATACATATTTTTAACTTTAGTAAAATAATACCCTCTTTCATAATCAGGCATTCGTGGAATGTACTTAAGAACTTGACAATACAAATCTTCCCAATTTCGATATTTAGTTAGTTTTTCTTTATCTGTAAGTCCTAAAGAATCGCTCTTTTCTCGCACAACACGTTTCATAAGACATTCATCTAAATATCCAACTTTACGGTTATAAACAAATGGCAAAATAAGTTGAGGATTTTGTCCGGACTTTCCTTCATAAATCTTTTTATTGGGATAAACTTTTAAGAAATCTTTTACTCTCAACATATATGAAGGATAAAAAGGAACATTATGATAATCTAAAACATCGTCAAAGAATGTATCAACGACATCTGGAGCTAAGTTTCGGTGTCTATAACCTAAATGATTAAAAGTTTTTTCTTCAACTTCTTCTGCGGTTGGAAAACAAATACTTACATTCTTATTACTTTTTAGGTAGTTGCTCATTTCAGTTACGTAATTAGGTAACAAAACATCATCCGCATCAATGCAAGAAAGATAGCTACCTTTCATTTTTTGTAAACCCAGATTTATTGCAGCTGCTTGTCCTTTGTTTTCTTGCTTTAAGTAGATAAATTTGATATTTTTTGCTTTGAATTGATCTTTGTAAGATAATACAATTTTTTCAGTTGAATCTTCTGAACCATCATTTACAAAAATGTACTCTAAATTCTCATATTCTTGGCTTAAAATAGATTCAATATGAGGTCTTATATAGCTTTCACCATTATAGCAAGGTGATATTATCGTAACTTTTTCTTTTTTCCAAAACATTATAATAACTCCAATTTACAGTCTTTAATATTATTTTCTTTTAAATATTGTTCAATATATCTTTTGCTCTCGATACTAAAATTTATTATGGAAACAACTATTCTATTAGGAGATAATTCTTTAACTTTATTTGGAGAATAAATTGTTAAACCGTTTAATTCTGAATCATTTTTATTCTCATTTCTATCAACAATACCTAGAATATTGGTGTTATGTATTTTGTGTTTCTTTAGAAAATTTGCGAGAAAATTGCTGGCACCCCAAAGTATAATTTTGTTTTTTTTATCAAAAAGTAAAATTAATAGTAATTTTAGCTCTTTGATTTTTATCAAAATCGGTAATAATGCTACCGTTGGCATTTCCATAAGTAACTTTATAAAAAATAGGAGCTTTATACTTTTATTTTGAATTGAGCTGAACCAATACTGTAAAGAAGCGCTTTTGTAACGCAAATAATCAGTTTTTAGCCTATTATAATAATTGTTTTCTTCTAATATATTTTTTGTTAAATCCAAAGTCTTAAATATATCTAGTTTGTTTTTATCACTTTTAGTAGTTGATGCTGTAGATTTTCTATACTGGTATAACTTTTGGTTTAATAAACTTATTTTTTGGGCATTCAACCACGACTTAAAGAAAAATGCATTATCCTCAAAATAAATATTTTCCGGAAATTTTATATTATTCTTAACAATCAAGCTTTTCCTGTAAATTTTATTGCAAGGTGATACAGAGATGTTAAAAATAAAATTTAATGTATCTTGAGGAGTAAAAGAGTTTTCGAAAAATTTCTGATTAAAAATATCAAGAGTATTATATGTATTTACGATAATTTTATTAGTTCCATCTTCGAAAGTATTCATTGAACACATCACAATATCAGAATCAGTTTCTTTAGCTTGATCAAACATATCTAATTCTACCCAGTCATCCGAATCAACAAAACCAATATACTCTCCTTGAGCAATGCTAAGTCCATAGTTTCGTGCAGCACCTTGACGTTTGTGATTCTGGTTTAAGATGCTAATCCGTTTGTCATTCTTTGCATAGTTTTTCAATATTTCTGCAGAACCATCTTCAGAACCATCATCAATAAAAATTATTTCGATATCTTCTAATGTTTGTTTAATTAGTGTTTGAATACACTTATCCAAGTACTTTGCAGTATTATACACTGGTACAATTATCGAAATTTTTACCATTAAAAAATTATCTCCTCTTCAAAAATATTCGGTAACAACTCAATATTTGGATATTTTTCTGTAAACTCTTCCTTTAAACTCGGATAAATTACCTCATAATTAGACCAAATTGTCATAATTACTCCGTCTGGTTTTAATTCATATAAGGCTTCAGGAGGATAAATTTTATAATTACCGCATATTTTGCCCCATGAAGCGTTATTCCTGTCAATAATACCTATGATATTCGGGTTCGCTTCTTTTTCTTCTGCTAAAACTTTCTGAATGAAGAAACTTGCACCCCATAGCATTACTTTTTTATCTCCAATAAATTTTTTGAGATAATCAGCTGTAATGTAGTCTTTTCTTAATGCTGGTTTGAAAAGTTCCCAACCATTAGGCATAAGTTTTTTGAACTCTTCTAAGAAAGTTTTATACTCTTCATCACTACATTGTGCTACATCCCAGCGAATGTGGTTTTTGAAAGCTTTAACAAAAGCGTTTTCTAATTCAGGATATAAACCTTTTTGCTCTAAAAACTTTTTCAAACTCATACAGGATTTAACAACATCAATAGTAAAGTGTGTTCTATATGTTGCCATGCTTCCAGGACGATTATATCTATAATTGATTAATTCATTATCACATACCACAATCTTTTTGGCACAAGCGACGCAGGCATGAACAAAAGCGATATCTTCACAAATATTAATCGGTGGAAACTCAATTCCATTATCTAAAATTAAACTTTTTAAGTATAACTTATTCCAAGGAATAGGTGTAAGCAGACAAAATATATCATCCTTGAAATTCTGTCTGCTAAACGGTTTTTCTAAAGGTGTTTTATCAAGATTGATTGGAGAATTAGGATTTCTGCTTTCAGTTATATTTCCAAAGTCATCTACTTTTCTTGATGAACACACTGTTAGATCAGAGTTAAATTTTTCAGCCCTCGTATAGAGTTCTTCTAAAAGTATTGGCTCAAAATAATCGTCTGAATCAAGAAACTGAATGTATTTGCTTTCAGCCAATTTTATACCATGATTTCTTGCAGCTCCTGCTCCGGCATGGCGTTGTTGCAAAATAACAAACCTATCATCTTTGCGTTTATATTCCTGTAAAATATCCAACGACCTATCTGTCGAACCGTCGTCAACACAGATTATTTCAAAATCTTGAAAAGTCTGATTAAGAATACTTTCAAGGCATTCAGGCAAATATTTTTCTACGTTGTATACAGGAATGATAACGCTAATTTTAGGCATACTTCTCTTTCTCATATTCTTATTACACTAAACCAATTTCTTGGCGATTTATGATAAGTATACAATCAAAAGTGATAACAAGTCAATCATATTATAATAATAACTTGACATGCAATAATCTTTTTATCAATATTGTAATCAAGTATACTGGTGTTGTGAGGTAATTATGTCAACATTAAGTATGCAAGTAGGAAAACGTATAAAAGAATTAAGGGAAGCCAAAGGAATGAAACAGGTTGAACTTGCCGATTTAATTGACATGGAGGCTACAAATTTAAGTAAGCTTGAAAAAGGTGTGCATTTACCAAAAGAAGATAATTTGAATAAAATTACAAATGCTCTGAATGTTGAAATAAAAGACTTGTTTGATTTCGGGCATATAAAAACCAAACAAGAACTAGTTAACGACATCAATACAATTTTTGAACAATCAACACTAGAAGAAATGCAATTTTTTTACAAAATTTTGATGTCATATAAAGAATTGAAGTAATGTTAATTATTGTGTCTTAAGCCTTGATAATTGCTGCAATAAGAGCCATTAATGTGTTTGATGAGCAAGATTGTTGATAAAAAATTAGAAAAATGGTTTGAAAAATACGGCGATTTATCACCAGAAGTTAAAATAAAACTTAAAAGACTGATGAATGAGTTAAAGACAAATAATTTAGTCGAAGAGGCAAATGTATCCTTGAAGGGAACTTCAAACAATTGCCGATTTATCAGGAATTATCATGGACGCACGTATGAGGTCGTTTTACAGAACGGCTTGTATAATTTTAATGGAAAAGTTTACAAAAGTCTTTCAGCAATTGCTTTAGAAATCACAGGGACAAAGTGGAACGGTAACAGATTTTTTGGAGTGTGCAAATGAAGCAGGTAAGGTGTGCGGTTTATACAAGAAAATCTTCGGAGGAAGGTTTGGAGTTGGATTTCAACTCATTAGATGCTCAACGTGAAGCTTGCGAAGCATATATCAAATCTCAAAAGCACGAAGGCTGGACTTTGGTAACAAAACAATACAATGATGGCGGTTTCTCTGGTGGAACGATGGAACGACCAGCTTTTAAAGAATTATTGGAAGATATCAAACAAAACAAGATTGATATTGTGGTTGTTTACAAGGTTGACCGTCTAACGCGTTCATTGATGGATTTTGCAAAGATAATTGAGATATTTGATGCGCATCAGGCATCATTCGTGTCTATTACTCAACAATTCAATACAACGACTTCTATGGGAAGGCTTACCTTGAATATGCTTTTATCATTTGCACAATTTGAAAGAGAAATCACTAGTGAACGACTCAGAGATAAATTTGAAGCATCACGAAAAAAGGGATTATTTGTGCATGGAAAAGCTCCAATTGGTTATACAAAAGTTGGTAGCACTCTTGTTGAGAATCCTGAGCAATCTGGGTTTGTAAGACTTATTTTTGATAAGTATTTGGAACTTGGTTCAATAAAAAATTTGCACGATTATCTCATTGAAAACGATATTAAAACTGAAAGTGGAAAGAATTTCAGAAAAGGACATTTGAATCATCTGTTGAAAAACAAAGCCTATATTGGGAAAATTGTGCACAAGGACAAGGTTTATGAGGGATTGCACGAAGGAATTATTGATGAAGATGTTTTTGAAAAAGTGCAAACGATGCTTAAGGAAAATTCAATTGAACGAAAGTATGAAACCAACAATCCTTCTTATGCTTTACTTGCTTCAAAGTTGTTTGATGATAAAGGAAATTACATGTCACCGAGTTATAGCAATAACCGATATAAAAAACGCTATTGTTACTATATATCACAAGCGATTCTCCAAAATCGTGAGCAAGATGTGGGTACTATTAGTAAATTGCCAAAACTTGAAATTGAAACTCTTGTGCGAAAACTCATTACAGAGTTTGTCCGAAATAAGACTGAAATTCAACAATATATTGCCAATAAATCAATAGCTTTGCAGAAGAAAATTCTTGATATGGTTGTGGATATAGAACTCAATGATCAAATTATCAGATATGTTTTAAATAAAGTCATTGTACACAAAAATGAAGTTGAAGTTATTTTGAACCAAAACATTTTGGGAAAAGTCTTAGAGCTTCTTGCTTACGGTGAACGAGTTTTGATAGATTATGCAGATGATGAATTTATAACAATAACAACACCCGTTCAGCTGGTAGCTGTGCCCAAAAGAGGTAACAAATTGATAATAGAGAATGAATGTCAATATAATTTAACTCTAATCCAATCTGTTGCCAAGGGGTTTTATTATCACAAACTCTGGCTTGAAGGCAAACTCTCTAAAGAGCAAAAGAGTAGTTATATCTACAGACTTATGAGCTTGCGCTATCTTCCACCTAAATTAATAGAGGATATTTTGAATGGCAAACAAGCGCCGGATATGACGGTTAAGGAGTTGTATAGAATTGCAGGGAGAAGTGTGTAGATTAAAATCTATTACCGGTTAATCGAAATCTGCTAGCAATAGTGGTTCCTACTAACTCTTATTCAAAATTATAATTTTATAAACAACGATATAGCTTAATACTAAAAACAAAGTTTACTAACTTATGTATATTAAGAAAATGTTACAAATTACAACAAAATTTATTTTTACAGCTATAATTGTAGCATGAGTAATTCTTCTCTTAACAACGACAGACCAGACTCTTTCTTAGGCTATTATGTTGAAGCACCGAGAGCCTTATATCATATTGTGTCAGATGATTCTATAGGAAAAGTAAGAATTGAAAATTTAGATGATATTTCAATATTTGACTATAATGGAAAAATTCAAAAATTAGAACAAATAAAATATAAGTCACCTTGCATTTTGACTGATTATTCAAAAGATTTGTGGAATACCCTATATAATTGGTTTTGTGTAATAGAAAATATAAGAGAGGACGATATCTGTTGTGATATCAAATTTGTAATATATTCTTGGGATAAGTGTGAAATTGGTAATTTAGCAAACGAATTTTTAAACATAAAAGTTAAAAATAATTTTAATAAAATTTGGGAAAAACAAGAAAAATATTTTAAAGAAAAAGATGACACAAATGAGATAAAAAAATATTTTAATAAACTCAATACAAATAAAAAATTATTAAGATTTATTCTTAATAATTTTTATATTGAACAACCTATAAAATCGTCTTCCGAAGATTTTATGGATATGCTTATAAATAAATATGGAAAAACATTTAAGTCCATAAATAATTTCAATATATATATAAAAGGCCGTTTTGGTCTTTATTTAGAAAACCCAAAACTAAAAACAGAAAAAGTTATAGAGATAACTCGCCAACAATTTGATTTTTATAAAGATCGATATGATAGACTAAATGCATACGAATTAGTTGATAGTCTTAACATAAAAACCGACAAAATAGAAGACCTGAAAGAATCTTTAATGGTAAAGCAATTAGAAGAAGTTAACTTAAGTGATTTGGTAGAGCCTGCAATAAGAGATTATATTGCTTGGGAAATATTATGTACAGATTGTACTGCTGACGGATATGTTAATGAACAAGATATTAATCAAATATATTACGAGGCAAAAAGTGAATGGAAAGAGCATAAAAATTATCTTCGTAGACAAAATCAAGAATACGATGGTGCAGACTTGTACTATATGTGTTGCAATAAAGGGGAAAATTTAAAGCCTAAACGATTTACTATTAACGGTTCTCAAAAAAGAGTAACCAGAGGTATTTATAATACGTTAGCAAATAAGCCTGTAAATCATAATTATTCAGTAGGTTGGCACTATCAATACGAAGATAAATTTAAGGACTTTTATGAAAACAATATATAAAAAATACTGTAATGAAATACAAAATCCTGCTCTTGGAGCATATTTAATATATCTATTTTCAACTACCTTTTATCAAGAAACGGGCTCTTATCCAAATTTACTTGAGATATTTATTCTTATACCATTAATAATGGTGAGGGATGTAAGAGAACTTATATTTTGGCAGGACAATGACAATAAACCCCATCAAATTACAAAAATAAGTAAACTATACGAAAAAATAGGATATATAGGAAAATCTAAAGACAATTTCTCTCTTGGCACTATAAATGGTGTAATATTAAAATTTAGAGAATTTGTTATGTCTTCAATAATATTTGCTATCGAAACGAATTTAATAGTTGTCAATTCCTGTGGAACTGTCCAAATAAATAACAAGAACAATTGCAACAAAAAATTAAATAAAGAATTAATATCTTTAATAAAAACTACAAAGATATTAGCAAAAATTTATGCAAAAGATTATGATATTAATAAAGTTATAAAGAATTTAGAGGTAATTTTATAATGAAAAATATTCAAATAGAACAGATTGTGATATGGGCTAAAAATCCAAATTTAGAACCAAAAATTCTTACATTCGCAAAAGGTAAAATTAATATAATTTATGGTTTGTCACAAACAGGTAAATCTGCAATTATACCTATAATAGATTATTGCTTAGGAAGTACTCAAAATAAAATTCCAGTAGGTCATATTCGAGATTGTTCTGCCTGGTTTGGAATTGTATTGAATATTGATGAGACGAAAATGTTAATAGCAAGGGAAAATTCAGATGAAGCAAGCAATAAAATTATAGTATTAGAAAATATAGAAAAAATACCCATTCTTGTTGATAGAAGTGGAGAAATGGATATTAAAGATTTTAAATTATATTTAAATAAAATTATGGGGGTTCCTTTTTATGAGCCCACTCATTCGATGGGAATTAGAGATTCAAGGTTAAGTTTTAGAGATTTAGTTACATTTAACTTTCAACCTCAATATATTGTTGCTAATCCAAATTGTCTACTGTATAAAATGGATACTACACAATACAAGCGTTTAATGTTGCCGGTCTTTAATCTTGTGATAGGGGCAGAAACATTAGAAAATATAGAAAATAGAATTAAATTAGATACATTAAGAGAAAAATTAAATAAATTAAACAAAAGAAAAGAAGAAACAAAAAGAGCAAAAAATATACAACTTGAAAAATGTGAGTCTATTATTTCAAATGCAATTAAATATGGATTACTTGATGAAACATATTCTGATAAAATCCGAAATCCAAAAGTATATAAAAATATTTTAAAAAAACTTTCTGAAAAAACTATTAGAGATTTATCGCCAAGTATAAAAAATGCAGATTCAATTTCTGATTTATTCAATGATATTAATAAAGAAATAGAGCCTTTGAACAACAAATTAATATCTTTGCAATCACAAAAAGAATATATAGAAGAACTAATAAAATTACTAAAAGAACGCAATGAAAAAGCAAAAACAAAGATAAATCGTTTAGAAATTGCTAATTTTATTCACGATTTTTGCGAAGAAAATGCAGATGAAACAGCTTGTTTATGTGACCTAGAAGAACTTTGTTCAAACTTAAATGTTTTGACTAATAATTTAAACAATAAGCTTGAGCCTGAAATTGCATTATATGTCAAAAAACTTTTAGATATTGATAAAGAAATTAACAATATTTCAATGAATATTAAAATTTTAAAAAATGAAAAAATTGAAATTGCTAAAATTGGAGAAAAGAAAAATATTGTAGAAAAAATTTATGAAGATATAATTATAAAATCAAAAATTCTATTAGAATTTACTAATTCCAAAGATGAGGATATAAATGAACAAATAAAAGATCTTCAAAAACAAATTAATGAAATTAACATAGACGATGTTGAAACGGAATACGATAATTGTATTAAAAATATAATAAAGTACGGACAAAAATATTTACCTGATATAAAAGAATTTCATTATATATCACAATTTATCAAAGAGGACATGACAATTAAAGTTAAAAAAGAAGAGTATACTCATAAGGATTTTTACTTGTGGGAAACAGGTAGTGGTTCTAATTGGGTAGCTTTCCATATAGGGGTAATTTTAGGCTTTCATTTTCACTTTATAGAAAAGAATCTTCCTATACTTAATTTTGTAATATACGACCAACCAAGTCAAGTATACTTTCCTCAAAAAATACTAAAAAAAGAAGATGAAAGTTTTGAGGATAAAGATGTCAAGCAAGTCAAAAAGATGTTCAAAACATTTCAAGATGCAGTTAAAGATGCTAATGGTAATTTGCAAATTATAGTATCTGACCACGCAGATGAATCGGTATGGGGAGATATTCCTGAAGAATATAAACATATTGTTGCAAATTGGAGCAATGGAGATGCATTAATTCCACAAGAGTGGATTTCTTAATATTAGTATACTTTCCACCTTTTACACCTCGAACAGAGACTTTTTGTAATACTTGTGCGCAAAAGAGAGAATTTAGTCTCCTTTTGGAGTATATCTTTATAAAATACCAGCTTTAAAGTCGCTTGTTTGCAGGGTTTGTATAAAATTGTAGTCCGGTCGCAGAATGCGACCGGACTACAATACAGAGGGGATGGGATTCGAACCCACGGTGGGATTGCTCCCACACAACCTTTCCAAGATTGCACCTTAAACCTCTCGGACACCCCTCTTTAGCTTATTTAATTATACTCGATAATCTTTGATTGTAAAGTTTTTGCATACAACTGCTTATTCTACAACATCTGTTGATACACTGAAATTTTGTAAATACAATTTTAAATCCGCAACTCTCATATTTACGGTTAGTATCAAATCTCTAAGTTCTGCATCCAACCTTTTTGCCCCTTTAAAACAAGTATGAAAAAATAATATCGTTGCAGTACTCTTCACAAGAGAATTCTTAACATCACATATTTTATTATAAATAACAGGATCGACAATTTCTTTATTTTCACACAAAGTTGTAAATATATCACCGAACCACCATTGAACTTCTTCTACATTATTTGCTTTTAAACCTTTTTGAGCCTTCTTTAAATACAGCAAAATTTGTTCATAAATAGATACTAATTTTTGTTTCTTTTTTGGTAATACATTTTTAAAATACTCAATAGTCTGCTTATATCCAATATCTATTAGTTTTCGCCTGTTATCCTTGTTTAAATTAAAATCTGCAAAGAAAATATCACCCGTATTAATTCTTATACAATCAAATCTATCATTTTGTCCATATATTTCATTTACAAAATCTGTCGCTACATCTGTGACACAGCTATAAATCGTGTTTATGAAAGATATCGGGTTCTTTTCATCTTTATTAAAATCACCTTCAAGTCTGAATTCTAAAATTCTGCTTTCAGATTTTTTCAAGTTTTCAGAAAGCCGCCACATCGGTGATGCTTTCTGCAAATCACCATCTACAAGAAATGAACCTTCATATTCATATGGTGCCATAAGTCCGGGCATACTTGATGAAATCTTTATTGCTTGAGCCACCTCAAAATCAGGTGTTTCTGCTTTAGAGAATTCCTGAGTACAAAATTTTGTAAGATTTGTCGTGATAATTACTAATTGCTTATCAACATCTTTAAATGTGATGTGCTTTCCTCTTACATTTTCACTCTTGTTTAACAAAAGTTCATTTAACCAATCCAAAAATATCTCGCCTTTACTAATTGCAAATGCTTTGCCAATACCTAGATGAATATCTTTAAACAAATCAAAATTTACCTTCATGAATAAATTTTCAAGTTCATAAGATTTATATCCGCTAGCAACTAGTGCTGCTATAATAGCTCCAACAGAAGAACCGCCAATAATATCGTACTCAATGCCCAATTCTTCCAGTGCTCGTATTGTTCCAATATAAGCCATTCCTCTAATTGCACCACCACCGAACAAACATGTATATTTTAAGGGATTAGTCATTCAAAAAATCTCCGTGTTTAAACATAGTTTCTCTATAATAATTTATACCATACTCAGGTTCAAAATATGAAAACTTTTCCATATCTTTTCGAACAAAAATTCCACAAAGTTTACCATCAAATATCAAAGTCCATGCCGGATGCTTTAGTAAAGCACCGTACACGTCACTATTTTTTCTTGGCATCAAGATATCCGTCGGATATTTTGTAAAAATATCTTCCCAATTTTTATTAACAAGCTCAAAATCTCTCAAAGTATCAAATATATAATCATCATAGACTTCTTCATACCTTCCATCCATAAATACTAAATTATCCGGATAAAGTTTATAAGTAGCATAACTTCCCATTCCAAAAGGTGTAACAATATTACCTTTTATATTATTTATCTTCAAAAATTCTATTTCATAAAAAGGATACTTTTCAAAATCAGCCCTAGGCAACATTGGGGAAGATAATGGAATCAAAAAAGACAAAATCACAATTGCCAAATATAAGTTTTTTTCAATTTTTTTTAAGACATAAGCAATACGTTTAAATAAATTTACTATATCATTATAACAAAATGCAGCTGTTGAAATAATTGCCAATGATAATAGTTTCACATGCATTGCACCTAATATTAAAGTAGAAGTTATTACAAAAACTTTTGTATAATCTATTTTTCGCTTCTTTACAATTGCAATTGCATAAGCGGCAAAACCCAATAATGAATAAATTACAGAAGGTGTATAATAGGCGATATGTCGAAATGCGTAAAAAGGCCACCATTCAACAACATAAGTTCTTTGTTTTGTTGTTGCTGAAAAAAGAAATTTTAAGTACTCAATGCCATAAGGATTTATAATAAGAGTTATACAAGAAACAACTAAAACTATTAAATATTTTTTCCAAGGTCGTTTTTCCAATAATGCTCCGGCTATATACATAGCAATAAGCCCTAAACCGGATACAACACCTCCATGAAGATTATTCCAAACTATTGTTATTATTGGTATCAACCATATTAAATATTTGTTTTTTTCACGCCTAGTCAACTCTAATATGTATAAAAATATGGTAAAAAACAAAAAACTAAAAAGCTGACATCTTATCAACACCGGATTCAGGTGCATAAAGAAGCCAAGAAATACACACATAAATAAAAGAGAGCTCGGATAAGCATGATTTTGCAATTTCTGGATTTTTAATATAAAAACAGAAATTAAAAACATTGTTACAGTCTGAAACATTAAGATTCCAAAAGCCTTAAAATATTTTAAAACCAAATAAAATACAACACCGGAACCCCACTCATGGTCATACCAATTATGAGTCGGGGTGTAAGATAAAAAATCATGATATGGTAGAATACCTTGCTCTACAAATCTTTCACCTACTATTAATCTTGCGAATAAATCAAAATCATAATTTGTCGATAAACAGGCAAGGAATAGGCAAAACAAAGCTAATACCAGATAAAATATAATTTGTCTTTTATCAACATTTTTCAATAAATAATTCAAGCATCTTCCTCTCAAGAAACAATGATACCCAATATCCCTATAATTTATTATAACAAAAAAGAATTCTTGTGATAAAATTAATCTGTAAACAAATAAAGTCGTTTATAATCAAGTTTTACAAATTTTACATAAGGGGAGTAAAATGGGATTAACATTAGTAGAAAAGATTATTTCAGAGCACGCAGGCAAAACCGTTCACGCTGGAGAGCTTGTAATTTCTAAAGTAGATGTTACCGCTGTGCAAGATGGAACAGGCCCGCTTACAGTTCAAGAATTCAAGAAGCTAGGCAAAGCAAAATTAAATAATCCGGAAAGAACTGTATTATTTATTGACCACGCTTCACCAAGTCCAAGAAAAGAACTTTCTAATACTCATATGGTTCTTAGAGATTTTCATAAAGAGTACGGAGCTGTTCTTTCTGACGTTGGAGCCGGTGTTTGTCATCAGAGATTAATTGAAACATTTGTTAACCCAGGAGAAGTTCTGGTCGGAGCAGATTCGCATACCTGTACATCCGGCGCTTTAGGTGCTTTTGCAACCGGCATGGGTTCAACTGATGTTGCTGTTGCAATGGCACTTGGTAAAACTTGGTTAAAAGTTCCTGCGACTTTTAAGATTGTAGTAAGCGGAAAATTTAGAGAAGGTATTTGCTCAAAAGATTTAATGCTTTATCTAATTGGTATGATTGGTGCAGATGGAGCGACTTATAAAGCATTAGAGTTTACAGGCGATACAATTGACAATATGTCAATGTCTGAAAGATTTACTCTTGCTAATATGGCTGTAGAAGCCGGTGCAAAATGCGGTTTGTTTATTGCGGACGATAAGACAAAAGCTTTCTTAAAAGAACGTGGTAGAGAAGATAAATTCCGTCAAATCTTACCGGATGAAGATGCTGTTTATGAACGAATTATTGAAATAAATGCAGAAGACGTACCTCACACAGTTTCTTGTCCTCATACAGTTGATAACACAAAGCGTGTCGAAGAACTAAAGGACATTAAAGTTAATCAGGTTTATGTCGGCACTTGTACAAACGGTAGAATAGAAGATTTGAGAGTTGTTGCAAATATACTTAAAGGCAAAACTGTTCATCCGGATGTCAGAATGTTGATTTCACCGGCTTCAAAAGATGTTTTTAAGCAAGCTTTAAAAGAAGGATTGATTGATATATTTGTAGATGCTAATGCTGCTATATTAGCGCCAGGATGCGGACCTTGCGTCGGTGTCCATGCCGGAATCTTAGGTGATGGCGAAGTTTGCTTAGCGACACAAAATAGAAATTTCCAAGGCAGAATGGGAAATACTAAGGGATATATTTATTTAGCATCCCCTTATGTTGCAGCTTATACGGCTTTAAGAGGATATATTTCAGCGGAATAATTTGTCGTGTTCAATGACAATAGTTGAACACGACCTACAAGACTTGGGTGAGGTTTTAACAGAAAAGGATAAATATGAATTTATTATTATTAAAACAAATTTCTATACTTAGTGCATTTGCAGGAGCAATGCTTGGACTGATTACAGTTGTGCCTTATCTCAGTTTTCTAAGCTTTATGATTTTAATACTCTGTTTATCAGCTTTTGTACTAGCGTATCTTAAGCAAAACGACTTAATTGGAATTATTAGCATAAGAGAAGGCTGTATTTTTGGAGCAATCATCGGATTTGTATCATTTATTGCGTTTTCAATAGTTTACGCCCCAATAAGCATGCTTCTTGGTTGGTTATTTCCTGCTTATACACAAGGGTTCTTAAGATTTTTCTTAACAAGTTTCGGTTCAGTTATAGTTATGATTCTATTAATGATACTTATGGCAGGTATAAGTGCATTATTTAACGGATTTGCAGGACTTGTGACAGCGTATGTGTATGAAATGATTACAGGGATAAAAAAAGAAAATAATCAAAATTCAAGTGTTGATTTTGAGATAAAATAATAACTTCAGGAGATAAAAATGGAATTCAAATCAAAAATTAAAACAATAGAATGGGTTGACACATATTCAAAAATGGTAGACCAAACAGTTGTACCTTATGAATACAAGTTTGTGAATATCACAACCGGTGACGACATGTTCGATGCTATAAGAAATATGATTGTTAGAGGAGCACCGGCAATTGGTATAGCAGGTGCGCACGGCGTAATTCTTTTTGCGCAAGAAATTGCAAAAGAAAATCTTTCTAGAGAAGATTTCGTTAAGAAATTAATTGAAAAAGCTGAATATATGAAGACATCTCGCCCAACTGCGGTCAATTTGATGTGGGCTGTTCAAAAACAAATAGATGTAATTAATGCTTCTAAAGCAGATATAAATGGCATAATTGAAGAATTAAAAATAAATGCAATAAAGCTTGAAAATGAAGATATTGAAATTAACAAAAAAATTGGGGATTATGGTGCAGAAGTTGTTCCGAAAGGTGCAACAATACTTACACACTGTAATGCCGGAGCTTTAGCAACTGTTGGTTATGGTACCGCTTTAGGAGTTGTACGTTCTGCTTACGCAAAAGACAATACTATACAAGTTTTTGCAGATGAAACTCGTCCTAGACAACAGGGTGCAAGAATCACTACATTTGAACTTGCAATGGATGGAATACCTGTAACATTGATTACAGACGGTATGTGTTCTTATTTTATGAGCAAAGGTATGATTGATATGGTTGTAGTTGGGGCAGATAGAATCGCTGCTAACGGTGATACCGCTAATAAAATCGGAACTTATACTGTAGCAATAGCTGCAAAATACCATAATGTTCCATTCTATATAGCAGCTCCTCTTTCAACAATTGATACCTCTATCAAATCCGGCGCCGAAATTCCAATCGAAGAACGCTCTCACGAAGAAGTTACACATATAAATGGAAAAAGAATTTGTGCAGAAGGTATAAATGTAATTAACCCTGGATTTGACGTAACTCCACATGAATTAATTGCGGGAATTATTACCGAAAAAGGAATCTTAAGACCGGATTATAATAAATCTATTGCAGAAGCCTTTTTATTATAATAAATATATTTTTGTAAAGATACGCTTGCTTTTTAGCATTTAGCATAATACTATAGATATCGTAGAGTAGTACTCGTACGTACCCGGTGAGGGTAAATGATAACATATAATGTTCATTTGCCTTGCTAAGGAGTAAAGGAAAAGGAAAGAATTATGAACTTAAGAAACAAACAAGAAATTATCGAAAAATTTGGTGCTAATGCAAAAGATACCGGTTCTGCAGAAGTACAAATCGCTATGTTAACAAAAAAGATTTCTGAACTTACTGAACACATGAAATCAAACAAAAAAGACTTTGCTACAAAACGTGGTCTTTTGATGATGGTTGGTAAGAGAAAAAGACTTCTTTCATTCTTGAAGGAAAAGAACCTTGAAGGATACAGAAGCTTAATTAAAGAATTAGGAATTAGAGGTTAATAAAAAAAAATCCGGTTTTAAAAGCCGGATTTTTTTTATCTTGCAATACCCATCTTTTAGATTTAAGATAATAAGGTAGGTGGATGTATAAATCCTAAAATGAGAAAAGGTAAGGAACTTATGATTAACAGAAAATCACGTGATGAAATAAAAAGAATGCGCCATGCCGGTCATATAGTAGCTTTAGTTCACAAAAAGATGAAAGAAGTGGTAGAACCGGGGATTTCTACAAAAGAACTTGATAATATTGCGATGCACGTTATCAAAGAAAACAAGGCAATTCCTACATTCTTAGGCTACGCTGGTTTTCCTGCTTGCATTTGTACTTCCATAAATGAAAAAGTTGTTCATGGAATTCCTTCCGAAAAAGAAATACTTAAAGAAGGCGATATTATTGCAATAGATGTCGGCGCGACTTATGGTGGAATGGTTGGTGACAGTGCTTGGTCATACGCAGTTGGTAAAATTTCAGAAGAGAAACAAATGCTTATGAAAGCGACTGAAGAGGCCCTATTTGCTGGAATTTCAAAAATGAAAGCCGGTAATGTTCTTGATGATATATCAGGCGCAGTAGAAGATGTAGCCAATAGTTATAAACTTGGAATCGTAAGACAATATGGAGGTCACGGCGTTGGACACGAAATGCACGAAGATCCATTTTTATTCAACTATAGAGTTGGCGACCAAACGCTTATCAAAACAAACATGGTTATCGCAATTGAACCAATGTTAAATCTTGGCGGAGATGAAGTTTTTGTTGAAGATGACAAATGGGGTGTTGTTACAAAAGACAGAAAACCATCCGCTCACTTTGAACATACCGTTCTAGCTACAGACGGTGATCCGATTTTAATGACAACACTTATGGAGGGGTAAATAGGTAAATCAAATAGCTACCACTTGTTATTTCCATAGTCCTATAAACCAATCGATACATTTTTCAACTGTGCTTTTGCAATTTTCATGTAATTCTTTGGCTTCTCGTTGCTTTTTTACCTCATTTTGTTTTTGAATTTTAGCTCTAACAGTTTGTTCCTGTTTATCAACAGACTGTTTAGAAGTCTTATAGTCATCATCGCTCATATAAGGAATGTCTAACGTCTTTCTGGACGGAACAAGCAAATCATGACCTTCCTGTTTTCCATTCATCCAGTCTATAGTCTTTGTTGAAGTAGCATTTCCATATTTTCTTGAAATTTCAGCAGTGTTATTAAAAATAAAACCTTTTTTATCCTGCACAGCAATTGTTTTATTCTGCACAGGCTTCATACTGCTAAAATCAAAATCATAGCCGGTCTTTTGTTTTACAATATCTTTAAATTTTTTAATTTCGTTACCATCTATTACTCCATTACCATTACCACCATTAGCCTTTTTGTCAGCTTGCTCTGCGTATTTTCTCAAATAACTTCCAGAAGAAAATAATGTATGTGAATAACCGCTAACTTGATTTGTCATAATAAACTCCTTATTAATATCTCGTATGTATATATAAAGTTTGTTTGCTACTAAAAATTGACTTTTTAGTAAACTTTTGTAAAGAAAATACTTCTGGACAAATATTTATGTGTGTTATAGAATTGAATTAAGGTAAAAAAAAGAGGTAAAGATGGATCAAATTGTAAAAATAGCCTGGGAATTAAACGAAAATACAGATAATCGTTACAAATTGGTGTATGAAATTGCAGAACTTGCTAAAAAGCTTGTTGATGAAACTCAAATGAAGAAAGCCCGAGACGAGTTTGGTTTTGAGGAAGCTGCTAGTGACAGTTCTTACAAGAAAGAAAATCCTGTAGAACATGCAATCATGGTTAAAGCTTCCGAGTCGGATGATACCGAACTTGTAGGCTAAGTTTTGTTTTTATAAAAGAAAAGGACTCCTATAAGCGGGAGTTCTTTTTTTATGTAAATTAATTTACTAATTTATGTAAATAAATGTTAAAACACTAGCAATTTTTAAGATTTACATAACTTACAGTGAAAGGAAGGTTGTAGTATGAACAAACACAGTAAAAAATTAATGAATTTAATATGGGGGTTGTAGGATAATGATGATTAATGCTGCAAAAATATATTCTACACTTGGAAACCCCAATTCATTAGTACCATTAGGCGTAAAAGACGTATCAAGCTGCTTAGGGATGACAGCCGGTTCATACGCTACCGGAAAAGAAGAAGGTTTTGATAGATTTATAGATGAATTTGGTACCGAAGCATTATGGCTGGGTGGAATTCCAGCTTTCAAATGGTTGTTCGATAAGACTGTTTTTAAAAGCTTTGGTTTAGACTCAAAAATTGACCCTAGAAATTTGAAGAACATGGACTTGTTTGAAAAAATCAAAGAACATGCTCCAGACGAAGATGTTAAAAAGAATTTAGAAAAAGCAAAGACAAACAAAAGATTATTCAAAAATCTTGCTGCTACAAAATTTGTAGTATCAACCGTCATGGCAGCCTTAACTTATGTTGGAATGACAAGACTTAAACAATATTACACAGAACAAAAAATCAGAAAAAATTTAATAAAAGAATACAACAACTCACAAAAAGAGAAAAACAACCAACCAAAAGACAATAACTCTTCCAACCCATCTTTTAAGGGAATTGGCAAAGTCGTAGAAGAATTTGCATTCTCTCCTGTTAAAAATATGTACATTATGGATGGATTTATTACAACAGAAAGATTAAGTGATTCAAGAAGTTCACAAGAATTTGTAGGCTACGCTATAAAAGAAGGCTCATGTCTATGTTTCTTATATTATGCCGGTGGTAAAATTCAAGAATTGATGGAAAAGAATGCCAACCAAAAATACAATAAATCTATAACACTAGACTCAAGAGTTTTAGAAGATGACAGCTTCAAACAATCTTTCGTAGACGGAAGTATCGAAAAAAGCATAAAAGAATTTAAAAAAGCTAACTCTTCTGATATTAATTTGTACGAGTTCTTACACAAAAATCCGGATAATAAAATTGTACAAATAGCAAAACAATCCGACGTAATAAAAACATACAAAAATACAAATAAAATTGATACAAGAGCTTTTATAGACTTAAAAGAAGTGGAAAATGTTAACAAACAAGTTTCTGAATTATATGGACAATTCCAATCTTCTTTAGCAAAAGGAGAAGGCTATGACTCATTCTTCAATGGTGTTAGAAAACTTAAAAGAAAATCCATCGTTAACAGCCTTGGCGCTTGTATACTTGCTTTAGGGGTTGTAACTCCTGCTATTATGCTTATCAAAAGACTTACCGATAAGTCAGGCTCTGAATTCCAAACAAAAAAAGATATTAAAGAAAAACTAATAAAAGAAGGTGTTATTTCTAAATAAAAATAATTGCACTAGTTTTGTTTTTGTGCTAATATCAACACGAAAGAGAGAGGTATTCAATGAGCGAAGGACATTGGATTGTAAATAAAGTTATTGCCGGACACACAATGGCTTTTAATATGGATACATTAATTACTATGTGGGCAGCAATGGCATTTTTGCTTGTTGTATCATTTATTGCAACCCGTAAGTTAACAATATTCCCAACAAAACTTCAATTATTACTTGAAAGTATTCTGGGATATTTTTCAAATCTTGTTAACGGAATGATTCACAAAGATGGGCAAAAGCATTTCCCGCTGATTGCTTCATTGTTTTTGTTTATAGTGACAGCAAATCTTATGGGACAGCTTCCTTTTAAAGTGCTAGAGCTAAAGCAAGGTGAATTAGCTTCGCCTACAAATGATATCAACTTGACAGCAGGGCTTGCGGTTATTGTACTTGTATATTATGTTGTAGCTGGTTTAATACAAAAGAAAGGGAAATTTCTTCTACACGAGTTTTCTTTTGTTGGAATAATATCTATGTTAGTTGAAATTTTAGAATTATTCACAAGACCTCTAACACTGGCTCTACGTTTATTTGGAAATATATTGGCAGGTGAAATCCTAATCACAGCTCTAATCGGACTTTTTGCTTGGGGATTACCTTTGCCTATAATGTTTTTTGAAATACTTGTAGCTTGTGTTCAAGCTCTGGTATTCACAATGCTTACAACAGTTTACATTGCAACAGCTGTAAACTCTGAAGAATAAAAATTAAATAATAGTTATATAGATTTAAAAAGGAGAGAAAAAAATGGAAGATGTAAAAACTATTTCAGATTTAGCACAATTAGGTGCAGGTATTGCAATGGGTTTTGGTGCAATCGGTGCTGGTCTTGGTATCGGTGTTGCAACAAAAGGTTTGATGGATGCAATCTCTCGCCAACCGGAAATCGCTGGTAAAGCTGTTGGTTTCTTCTTAGTTGGTGCTGCTCTTGCAGAAGCTTGTGCTATCTACGCTCTTGTTATCGCTATGAAACTTTCTGGCATGATGGGCTAGTGCTACGCACGTAGACATTAGGTCGGCTGCTTGGTAAGAACTACAAACTTGTATTTGGGCTACAGGTTTCGCCTCATTGGTGGAACTACAAAGAAAAAGTAATTCCAAGGACGCACGTAGACATTGAATCGGCTGCTTGGTAAGAACTACAAACTTGTATTTGGACTACAGGCTTCGCCTCAAAGTAAAACCTACTAGAAAAGCGTACTTGGACACACCTGTCGGCTACTTAGTGAAAACGACTAGTGGTATTAAAGTACAGGCTCCGCCTAGAAATAAAGCATACTGGTAGTGCATAAGCACAACTGTCAGTTGTTTGGTAGTTGATATCGAAAAAACAAGTGGCGGTTATTCCCTCTCCTAGCAGGAGAGGGTTAGGGTGAGGTAGAAGTCTACGAATAGAAATACCTCAAATATAACAACAAAAAAATTGGTAAAGAAACATGGAATTTAACGCAACATTTTTAGCTACAATAATATCATTTTTAGTTTTTGTCTTCTTAATGAACAAAATCTTATATGAGCCTATGGGTAGAATTGTAGCAGAAAGAAAGACATTTATTGATGAAAATCTTTCAACTGCTGACATTAACCATAAAAAAGCAGAAACAATCTCTAAGGATAAAGAAGCAAAGCTTAAAATGGCAAGAGATGATGCTCGTGGATTATACACAAAATCTATTAATGATTTTAAAGCACAAAAAAATGAAATCCTTGATAATGCTCAAAACGAAGCAAACGGAGAATTAAATCAGGCTTATTCTAATCTTAACAATGTTTCTAATGAAACAAAAGAAGCTTTAAAAGGAAGAATGACTGATTTGGCAAATGATATTGTTGAAAAAATGATTGGCTATAGAAGTGAAGTGCAAGGTTTTGACAACGATACAGTGAATAGAATTCTCTATCAATAATGGAGTGAGAAATGGTTAGTATAAGTGAAGTTTTCAATTTTATAGGAAGAACAAATCTTTTTAATTTTGCAATATTTTTAGGCATAATTATTTGGCTTTGCAAACGTATAGATGTTGCAGGAAAATTGGAAGCTGCGAAAAATGATGTTGCGAACAATATAGAAGATTCTAAAACTGCAAAAGCGGAATCTGAAACAGATTTAAAGAAAATAGAAGATTCATTTGCGCATGTCGCAGATGAAATCAGTGATATTCTTAAAAAATCAGAAGAAAACGCACAACTCGTTGGTGATAAAATTTTAGAAGATGCACAAAAAAATGTTAGCAATATCAAAGATAATACCCAGAAAAGTATTGAAAACAAGTCACAACTTATAAAAAATGATATTTTAACAAGAGCTTCTGAAGCATCTATAGAAGTTGCTAAAAATCACATAGTTAATGAATTAAGAAATAATCCATCTTTGCACGATAAATTAATTAATGATAGTATCAACGCATTAGACGGAGTAAATTTAAGGGCAGGTTTATAATGGGAAACAGTATTAAATTTAAAGACTCTGAACTGGTTGCAAAAAGATGGGCAAAAGCATTAATGGAACTTGCTCAAGAGAATGATGGAATTTCAAAAGAAGATATCCTAGATGATTTAAAAGAAATTAACTTTATAATATCTGAGTCAAAAGATTTATCAGAAGTTTTTGCAAATCCTTCTATTTCGCAAGAAGAAAAACAAGTTGTTTTAGAAAAAATCTTTAAAACTCGTCTAATGCCTATTGTTTATGATTTTTTGATTACATTAAATTCAAAAAACAGACTTGGAATAATTGATGCAATTGTAGAAGAATTCAGAAAAGAATTAGAAGAGTTCAAAAATATTAAAAGAGTGGAAATAACTTCTGCTATTGAATTAGATGAAGGCAAGAAAAATTATATAAAAGAACAACTTGCTCAAAAATTGCAAAAAGAAATCTATCCTACTTGGAATGTTGATTCAAGTATTATAGGCGGTCTGGTGTTTAACATTGATGAAACGGTTGTAGATAACAGTATTAAACACAGATTGGAAAACTTAAAAAAACAAATAACGAAAGTATAATTAATTTTTATAATATATGAGAAAGGGTAAAAAATGGCAGTAATTAATCCTGATGAAATAAGCTCTATATTAAAAGAGAATATTAGAAATTACGAAGCTAAAGCCGAAGTATCAAATATCGGAAGCGTACTTGAAGTAGGTGACGGTATTGCGAGAATCTATGGTTTAAGAAACGTAATGTCTAATGAGCTTGTTGAATTCGAAGATGGAAAAGGAACACTTGGAATTACACTAAACTTAGAAGAAGACAATGTTGGTGTCGTAATTCTTGGTGAATACGTTCATATTAAAGAAGGTATGACGGTAAAAACAACAGGCAGAATTGCATCTGTTCCGGTGGGTGATGCTCTTATAGGTAGAATCGTTAACCCAACTGGTAAACCAATTGATGGAAAAGGAGATATTATTACAGATAAAACTCGTCCTATTGAAAGAGTTGCTCCGGGTATTGTTGCAAGAAAATCTGTACACCAACCACTTCAAACAGGTTTAACTGCGATTGATGCTCTAACACCAATCGGTAGAGGTCAAAGAGAATTGATTATCGGTGACAGACAAACCGGTAAAACTGCAATCGCTATTGATACGATTTTGAACCAAAAGGGTGGAGATGTTATTTGTATTTATGTTGCTGTAGGTCAAAAAGCTTCAACAGTTGCACAATTGGCAAAAACTCTAGAAAAACACGGTGCAATGGATTATTCAATCATTGTATCAGCAACAGCAAATGAACCGGCTCCATTGCAATATATTGCACCATTTGCCGGTGTTGCTATTGCAGAAGAATTCATGGAACAAGGTAAACACGTTCTTATTGTATATGATGATTTGACGAAACACGCTCAAGCTTATCGTGCAATGAGCTTGCTTCTTAAAAGACCACCAGGACGTGAAGCATACCCTGGAGATGTTTTCTATCTACACTCAAGATTATTAGAAAGAGCTGTTAAACTTTCTGATGAACTTGGTGGCGGTAGTATTACAGCACTTCCGATTATTGAAACACAAGCCGGTGATGTTTCTGCGTACATTCCGACTAACGTAATTTCTATTACAGACGGTCAAATATTCTTGGAATCATCATTGTTTAACTCTGGCGTAAGACCTGCTATCAATGCCGGTATTTCTGTATCACGTGTTGGTGGTGCCGCTCAAACAAAAGGTATTAAACAAGTTGCCGGTAAATTGCGTTTAGACTTGGCTCAGTTTAGAGAATTAGAAGCATTTGCTCAATTTGCTTCTGATTTAGACGCTGCAACAAAGAAACAACTTCTTAGAGGTCAAAAATTGACAGAAGTGTTGAAACAACCTCAATATAAACCACTTACAGTTGCACAACAAGTATCTATCTTATTTGCAGCTAATGAAGGGTTCTTGGATGATGTTGATAACAAGAAAATTAATGCATTTAAGGCTGGTTGGTTTGAATTCTTTGAAGCTAATATGCCGGAATTAAGTAAACAATTGAACGAAGGTAGCAAATTGTCTGATGATGACATAAAAGCTTTGAAAGCTCAATTGGAAGCTTACGCTAAAACATTATAATATTAATTTGGTAGTTGGGCTTTTAGTCCAACTACTTTAATACAAAAAGTAGGTCGGGCATTACCTGACAAATATACTCATTCAACATTTAAACAAAATGAGAAAAGGAGAATTATTTATGAAATGTTTTAATCACCATGACAGAGATGCTTTTGCGGTATGTAAATCTTGTGGAAAAGCTTTATGCTTGGAATGCGCTGAAGAATACAAAAATTCTTATATTTGCAAAGGTTCACCAAAGTGCAAGCATGTTGCTGATGTCAATTATGTAAACTATTTCAAAGATAATTCAGTATGTGCTTGGACTATTAATAAAATAGCATTTATTCTAGTAGGACTCTTCCTTGCAGCTTATTTAATAATTGAGATTACCGGTTGTTGCAAGATGCCAACTCAAATATTAGAATATGTCTTAATTGCACTTCTTGCAATTTTATTAGTTAAAAAAGGATTTGATTTAAAGTTAAAATAGTTTGATATCTTGGTGGTATCAATATACAAAGGATAGATTATGCCAAACTTAAAAGATATAAAAAGCAGAATTTCAAGCGTACAGAATACAAAGAAAATTACAAAAGCAATGAAAATGGTTGCAGCTGCAAAAGTAAAAAAAGCTGAAAGCACAGTTAAGGCTGCCAGACCTTTTTCTGACGAATTATTATTTCTGTTCAGAAAAATGCTTGCTACTGTTGGAGAATATTCAACTACCGGCTTGAAAGTAGAACGAGCTTTAGACAATTACCCTGCTTTGTTAGAAAAAAGAGAAGTAAAAACTGAAGGCTTGCTTGTTATAACTTCTAACAAGGGTTTGGCTGGTGCATACAATGCCAATGTTATTAAATTTACAATGGCAAGAATAAAAGAAAATAACTCAAATGGAATAAAAACAGTAATTTATCCTGTTGGTCAGAAAGCTGTATCTGCATTCAAACATAGAAGTGGTAATTTTGAACTTGCAAAAAGCTACTTGAATGTTGCAAATGATCCGACGGCTACTGGTGCAAGTCTTATTGCAGAAGACTTGGCGGAAGATTTTGTATCCGGAAAAATTGACAAGATTGATATTATCACAACACATTTCAATAATATGATGTCATATAGCGTTGTATCTTGGGATGTTTTACCGGTAAAAATAGAAAAAGCTGAATCTCATGAAATTGATCCTGTTATGGAATTTGAGCCATCAGTTCATTCTGTTTTACAACAACTTGTTCCTATGTATATTACAAATTCGATATTCCAAGCTCTATTAGAAGCAAATGCGAGTGAACTAGCAGCTAGAATGACAGCGATGTCTGCAGCTTCTAATAATGCAGAAGAAATGATTAACACTTTAACTATTGACTACAATAAGGCTCGTCAAGCAGCAATTACACAAGAACTTGTGGAAATTGTTTCCGGCGCTCAAGGTGTTAGTAAATAGATAAGATTAAACTAATGTATAACACACAAAAAAGATATCCAGCTATTTTGGATATCTTTTTTGTGTATGTTTTATAATAAAAAAATTAAGCATCATAAAAAATCTGTTCTGCATTGTGTTTCTTTAAGCAAGCATCGTGACTTTTAGTTAAGTATGAGCTACAGCCTAGTATTGAAGCAGTTGCACCAGCAACACCAGCAGCTGAATTAATAATCCACTTCAAAGCAGAATTTTTAAGATTCCTTGTCGCTACACTAGCTAGAATTACACCGCCTAAAATAGAAGAAACAAAACCGACATTAGATATAACCGTATTCCTTTTTACAGCTTTTTCGTAGTCTGCAATAAAAGCATCAGCCTTATTTTCCGGCACTTTATAATAATTAGGTTTACTACTGCCTTTTGAAGAATTTATCTCTATTTGAACGTTAGTTGCATCCAATTTTCCTAAAATTCTTGCTTCTATGCTCATAGCACACACTCCTTCTATCTGGTGTAAAACCCGTAAAAAATTTTGATTGCGTAATTATGAAGAGATTTTTACAAATCTTAATGAAAAAATTTAGTTACAAGACAAAAATTGTCATACCTTCGTCATAAAGCTCAAAAAATCTATCTTGTGTAAATGTGCGAGATAAGTTAGGGCTATTTGGCTCTTTTACCGTAATTTGTCCATTTTCTGCTACATCTGTTATATAAAAAGCATGGCGAGATAGCTTATCTATATCAGCAGAAGTAAGTGTCTTTGCCGTAAACTCTTGGACATCTTTTATTTGCGCCATAATTTCAGGAGTTACATTTTTTATCTCGATTGGTATATGTTTTAATTTTTGTCTATTTTTTTTGTTTATTTCCACAAAATTGCCGTCTATCATTACACCAGCTTTTCCATTGTTTACAACAGCTTCCATTGGTTTATTTCCACTAAGAATTCCAAATGCGTCTTTCATCCAACCGCCTTCAATATTATCTTTATCGTTCGGCTTAAACTCCTGATGATATTTCTCATATGCCATTTCAAGAGCTTTCATATCAGCATCTCCTATTGAGAAATGGTAAGCATTTTGAATTTCTTCATAGCTGAAAGAATAGGTAACTTTTCCACCTTCCAGTTTAATATTAACTTTCTTGTTTACAGAATCATTTTCTATACAGTCATTTATAAATTTCTGACCGTTTTTAAGTTCTGATAAAGAATCCAATGAGGATAATAGCCAACAATCACCCACATGATTTTGATAAGAGTATTTATCAATTTTTCCATTCGGAATATCGTTATGTGTAAAACCTCCAAACTCATAAAAGGAATTTTTAAGCAGATACGCAACTTTTTCCACATTATCTTTAACAGTTTTATCGTCTACATTATCTAATAAGCATTCGTCTAACATCTGATTTAATTTTTGCTTACCTGACTGCAAATTTTCGTCTGAGACACGAGTGTTATAACCAAGTCGTGTATCAATACTACCTTTCAGTGCATCAACCAGTATTTTTACTTGAACTCTTTTTTCTTCCGGATTTTCTGTTGTCAAAATCTTTTCAATAAGTGTCTGTTTAGTATGATTTGGATTTCTATACGTTTCAATTTCACTTTCAGCCTCATAGCTGGCAATAAGTTTTAAAACATTTTTTTCATTAATGGACAACAGCTTTTCTGTAGTAAAATTTTGCATAAGAGATTCTGTTAAATCCCAAAGTTCTTTGTTTTCATCAACTTGATTATCCTTTGTTTTTATCTCATTACCCTTACCATCATATTCTTTCTGTGTTTTATTATCATATACGTTTATTAATTCGCCTCTTGCATTATATGTACGTAAACTTGCAGGATATACTCCATCAGAGAAATCCTTCTCATAAATATATTCACAACTTTGCTCTCGCTCACCTTCTTCGTTATAATTTACAACTCTTACTCTTTTATTATCTTTGTACTCGGTTGTATAAGCAAGACGGTTGTTTTTATCAATTGAATACACAGATTCTTTGCGCTCTTCAGGATTATTTGGGTTATATTCAACTTTCATATAAATTTTATTATTATTCATCATTACTTCTGAAAGTTTTTTATTTTTATCTGTACCGGTTTTTATAATAGAATATTCTCCATAATCCGGATTAAAATCAGTTATTTCCCAGCCAGACTCTGTTTTAATTTCAACGTTTTCAGGTTGACCGTTCTTATCATAAGTTATTGTTCTCAATAAATTTCCATTAGCATCCTTAATTGATTTAGATGCTATCTTATTATCATCAGAATAAATAACTTCACACTCTTTGTTTTCCGGATTGAACAAATGTTCTGCAAACTCTTTTTTTGCTTCTTGCGTATTTGCTATGTTTTTAATTTTAATTGAATCGTTTTCACGCATTTCATGGTATGGCGCATTTATTTGCGCAGTATCATCCAATTTCAGTTTATCGGGCTTTTGAAAAACTCTATATAAAAAATTTGTCAATGTGGTCATATCAAAATGCTCACCACTTTTTTTATTTATATCATCAAGCAAAACTTGTTTTTCTTCTTCATCAAATAATTCTGCATTACCATTTTTACTGGCATATTCTTTCACGCTTTGCCATAAACTTTTATACTCTTTTTTACCCAAAACATCTTTGCCGCCACTAAAAATATTAAACAACTTTTTATCATTGGCAGTTCTAAAGTCACTACTATTTAATTCTTCTTGATTCTTTGAAAAATTTATAATATTTCCATATTCAAATCTTAAATAATCGTCTTTTCTATTCATTAATGTACCTATCTGATATCTTACAGATAGTATAACGGCACAAAAGATTGAAAACTTTAATAATTTTTACAAATATTTACAAAAAAAAGGCGGTGAGGATGAATTCACCGCCTTTTTTATAAAACTTAAAAACTAGAATGGCTTAGTTTGATTTAACTTAGCTCTTAGTTCTCTAAATCTTGCAATATCTTCCTGTGTTTTAGGATTTTCTCTAAACAATGCTTGAGATGTTGGGTGAACCATACGGATAGAATCCATATGAACTTCCAAAAATTCATATCTCTTTGGTGGCTGATTAGAATTTTTAGCATAAATTTCAACATTTACAACAGCTAAGAAACGTCTATTTTCATCATTCAAAAGCTCTGTTAATTGTCTGTTTGAAGCTACGTTACCAGATACATAAACAGTACCTTTAATATCGTCTGTATCTGTTAAAATAATTACCTCTACCGGTATCATATCTTTGTTTGGCATTTATTTTCCTCTCTTAATATATATAAATTTTATAATACTTTTTAATTTATGTCCAGTGTAAAAATACTATTTATGTTTTTTTACACGAACACCTTCAACTTCGTGAACATCTTCTGTAACAATGAAAGCTCTTGGGTCAATTGTATGAACGAGCTCTTTTAATCTTGGCATTTCAAATTTATTAACTACACAATAAGTTTGGATTTTTTCTTGTCTTGAATATCCGCCCATTGTTTTCATATAGGTGACACTTACATCCAAGTCTTTCATAATTGCATTTCCAATTTCTTTATAATATTCAGAAAAAATTCTTACTGACTTAGCTTTGTCTAAACCTTCTAATACAGAATCTATGACTTTTGAAGCAATATAATACGTTAAAATTGAATAAAGCGCTCTATCCCATCCATACAAGAAACCGGCTCCCATATAGATAAATAAATTTATACACATTAAAAGTTCACCAACTGAGATAAATTTCAATTTTTTTGAAAGATTAATAGAAACCATCTCTGTTCCATCTAAAGATGCATTATTTCTTAATATTAAGCCAACTCCAAAGCCGAGAATTATACCACCAAATACAGTTGCTAAAAGTAAATCTTCAGTAGCTTGAATACCATGCAGCACATTGGTCGCAACAGCAAGCATAGCTGTAGCAAAAAATGTTTGGATTACGAACTTATGTCCAAGGTTTTTAAGTGCCATTAAAATAAAAGGAATATTTATGCAAAAGATTAGCAAACCCAAATTCCATTTTGTAATGTATGAAATCATCATGGAAACACCGATTACACCACCATCAATAATTTTATTTGGTAGTAAAAACATTTCCAATCCAACTGCTACAATAAACGCACCTATCGTTATAAAAAGAGCCTTAGCTAAATACTCACGAGCTAACTCACTTTTCGTTTTTTTTATAGGTTCCGGTGGCTTTTTATGATTAAAAAACATCGCTCTTTCCTAATTTTTTCCCTTTAGCATATCAAATATATTTTTGTGCTTTACTTGATTATCTTCTTTTGGTTTTATGCCCAAAATACCTTCCAAATCTGTTTTTAAAGTCATCAAGTCTTCATATTTTTTCAAAATTCCATCCATTGTTACAGAAACATCACCTGTTTCTTCTGAAACAACCAAGCAAGCCGCATCAGAAACTTCTGACATGCCAATAGCTGCTCTGTGTCTTGTGCCATATTTCCAACTCAATTTTGGGTCTTCTGTTAACGGCAGTAAGACACCTGCAGAATGAATTCTTTTATTTTCTATAACCATCGCACCATCATGTAACGGTGTATTAGGATGAAAAATTGTAAGAATGAGTTCTGTAGAAATTCTTGCGTCCAACTTTGTGCCAACATCAGAATAGCTTCCTGCACCCATTTCTTTTTGAAATACAATTAGCGCACCTGTTTTTGTCTTTGTTAAATATTTTACAGCCTCAATAATTTCTTTTATTACATCAACATCATTCTCTTCAGCTTCTCTAAAAGTACCTGCTGTGAAGAACGTTTTTCTTATAAATCCAGGTTGACCTAAATATCCTAGCAAACGTCTTAATTCCGGTTGGAAAATAACAATCAAACTCAATGATATTAAAGTTACTAGCGATTTTAGGAATACACCTAAAATTCTCAAATCAATAAGGATTAAAATTTCGCTCAAAATCCAAGCAAAAACAAGAAAGAACAAACCTTTGACAAGTTTTTCAGATTGCGTATTTTTGATAAATTTGCGGTAAAAAATAAACAAAATAATACCGATAAGTGCAATTTCAATAATATTGACCCATGTTAATGACCATTGTAAAGGACTCAATATATCTTGGATTAAGGATATTAGCGCATCAAACATATTACTTTAACCTATCGGGAATGTTGTCATGTAAAACGAGATCTTCTAATCTCTCTCTATATACTATAATATCAGAATGTGAATTATTTACAAGTACCATTGCCGGTTTTTCTACTCTATTATAATTTGATGCCATAGAATAATTGTATGCACCTGTATTATATACACACAAGACATCACCTGCGTCCAGTTTTGGTAATTCGATTTCATTTATCAAAATATCACCGCTTTCACAATATCTACCGGCAATTGTTACAATTTCTTTTTCTTTTATATGTATTTTATTTGCAACTTCTGCAACATATTCCGCCTGATACATACTAGGGCGGGGATTATCTGCCATTCCGCCATCTACAGCAACATATTTTCTGCCATTCGGAACTTGTTTAGAACTTCCGACAGTATAAAGCGTCACACCGGAAGTTGATATGATACTTCTTCCTGGTTCGATATATATTGTTGGGATATCGACAGAATATTTTTTCATGGATTTAGTTACAGCGTCGGCAAGTTCTTCAACAGAAGGTGGAACATCATTTGACGTATACTTAACTCCTAAACCGCCTCCAATATTCATTTCAGAAAGATTTAAACTAAATTTTTTATTAATTCTTGCAATTTCTTTAACCAAAATTTCAACTTCATCATAATAAGATTTAAGTTCAAATATTTGTGAACCTATATGTGCATGCAAACCTTTCAAGCGAAGATTTTTGTATTGATTTAGTATTAATTCAATAATTTCATCAATCTGAGATAAATCAAATCCGAATTTCGAATCAATCTGACCGGTCTGAATATAATCGTGAGTATGACATTCAATTCCGGGAGTAATTCTTAGCAAAATATCTGCAACAACTCCTTTTTGAGTAGCAATATTATTTAAAAGTTCTGCCTCATAAAAATTATCAACAGAAAATCTGCCAACTTTGTAATCAAGAGCTAATTTTAATTCGCTTTCAGACTTGTTATTACCATTAAACAAGACTTTTGACATATCAACACCGGCATTCTTTACAGTATAAATTTCACCGGCTGAAACAGTATCAAAACCAAAGCCTTCTGAATCAAGGATTTTTGCTATAGCAGAAGTACATAGAGCTTTTGAAGCGTACATCATTTTAATATTTTTATAATCTTTGAATGCAGATTTATAATCTCTGCAAATCCCTCTCAAAGTTGCTTCATCAATTACATACAAAGGAGTGCCGTATTTTTTTGCTAAATCAATCAAATCACATCCGCCGATTTTTATATTATCCGCATACTCAATAGAAATTGGTTTAATTGATTGATTTACGCTCATAACTCTGCTCCTTATTACTGTCTTTAGAACATTTTATCAAAAACAGCCGGCAAGGTAAAGGATGTTAGTTAAACATTAAAGATTACTGCTTACTATTGTTTTTGTTAAAAGTTGCTTTAAAATAATTAGTAGTTGTAACTATTAGTTTGCCGTCATTACGAGGAACGTTAATGACGAAGTAATCCAGTTAAATAATAATTTATGGATTGCCACGAAAATCATAGATTTTCTCGCAATGACGGCAAACTGGTAGGTAGTTAAAGATTTTGTCAGCTTAGTAAAGCTGACCTACATGGCTTACCAATTTCCACTTTCAACTTTCCTCAATTTATTTTACATTAATATTTTTTTGCTATAATTAAAGTAAATGGGAGAATATAACATGCTAGATTTATTAAAAAAGAGTGCAATGGAACAGTCTAAAGCACTTAAGAATAAGGAAGTATCAGCAGTTGAGCTTACGCAAGCATCTTTAGACAGAATTAAATCTATTGATGAAAAGCTTGGCGCTTTCAACTCCTTAACAGAAGAAATAGCTTTAAACACAGCTAAAAAAGTTGACGAAAAGATTGCTAAAGGTGAAGAATTACCACTATTAGCCGGTGTACCTTTAGCATTAAAAGATAACATGAACTTAATCGGTTCAAAAACAACTGCTTCAAGCAAAATTTTGGAAAATTTCGTTTCTCCATACAACGCTACAGCAACACAAAAATTGTTAAACAACTTGATTCCTATTGTTGGAAAAGCAAACTTAGATGAATTCGCAATGGGTTCTTCTAACGAAAACTCTGCTTTCAAAAAAGTTCACAACCCTTGGAATCTAAACAAAGTTCCCGGTGGATCTTCCGGTGGTTCAGCTGCATCTGTATCTTCATGTGAGGCTACCCTTGCACTAGGTTCAGATACAGGCGGAAGTATCAGATTACCGGCAAGTTTCTGCGGTATCGTAGGTATGAAACCTACTTACGGTAAAGTATCAAGATATGGTTTAATTGCATTCGCTTCATCTCTTGACCAAATCGGACCATTCGCAAGAACAGTAGAAGATGCAGCAGCTTTATTAGAAGTAATTTCAGGATACGATAAACATGATTCTACATCATTAAACCTTCCTGTTGAAAATTATAGAAACAGCTTGAATAACGACATCAAAGGTATGAAAATTGGTGTGGTTAAAGAATTAGTTTCAGAAGGTTTAGCAGATGATGTTCAAAAGGCTATCCAATCTGCAATTGATACTTACAAGTCTTTAGGCGCAGAGATTGTAGAAATTTCTCTACCAAACATAAAACACTCAATCGGTATTTACTATATCTTGGCAACAGCAGAATGCAGCTCGAACTTAGCACGTTTTGATGGTGTTAAATATGGTCATAGAACAGCGGACGCTAAAAATCTTTTAGAAATGTATTGCAAAACTCGTGCAGAAGGATTCGGACCAGAAGTTAAACGTCGTATAATGCTTGGTACTTACGCATTGTCATCAGGTTATTACGATGCATATTACAAAAAAGCTCTTCAAATGAGAAGAGTTGTAACGGAAGATTTCTTAAAAGCTTTTGCACAAGTTGATGCGCTTCTTGCTCCAACTTGCCCAAATACAGCTTTCGATTTGGGTGCAAAAACAGAAGATCCGCTTGCAATGTACTTAACAGATATTGCAACAATTTCAGCAAACTTAGCCGGCATTCCTGCAATTTCAATACCGGCAGGTTTCGATAAAGATGGTATGCCAATCGGTTTACAATTGATGACTCCACAATTAACAGAAGCTAAATTGTTCAACTTGTCATACAAATTCGAACAAGCTCACGATTATTATAAGCAACTTGCTAATATTTAGTTGAACTATAAAGACAAAAAAAATCTGGATTTTGGTTATTCCAAAATCCCGATTTTTTTTATACAAAACACAAAACATGTAAACTTTTGTAACAATATATCTTTTATATTGAAATTCTTAATCGCATAAATACTTTATATATATACAAGATTT
>OIYO01000250.1_pt1 | contig 52612 bp, 48 predicted proteins | sample 1588191 | NCBI WGS metagenome assembly OIYO01 (sample SAMN03283275) | human gut metagenome | biome: human-associated habitat; material: feces | host: Homo sapiens | place: Peru | collected 2012 | reverse complement strand
GAGAAAGTGTTGACAGACTTGCTAGAAATACGTATAATAAATCTGAAGAGGATAAAAGAAACATACCAAAAAGATAAGGATAATAAAAAGAACCAATGGGTAATGTTTTTAGAAGATCCTAACTCGGAGGAGGTAAAGGAGATTATGGAAAAGAATGAAGATGTAAGAAAAGCGGTAGTGACAGTAAGAGAGATGAGTGAAGATGAAAAAATGGAAAGATTAGCAGAATTAAGACAGAAAGCCATAATGGATGAAAAAGCATTATACAATACTGGAATTAGAGAGGGAAAAGAAATTGGCGAGGAGATTGGAAGAAAATTCGGCCAAAAAATTGGAGAGCATAAAACTAAAATTGAAGTTATAAAAAGAATGTTAAATGATAATCTAGAGATTGAAACAATAAAAAAATATGTAAATGCAACTGATGAAGAAATTGAAGAGGCAAAAAAGTAGAATAATAAAATATGAAATAAAAATAGGCAGCGCTTTGAATTTAGAGATAAATTCAAAGCGTTTGTTTGTGTTGAAAAGGTATTGTGTGTCTTTTGACATCCGCTAATTCTGCCTAATAATATGCAATACTTCTGACGTCCGCTCATTTTGGCTAATAATATGATGTGCATTATATTTATTAGCAAATAGTGCTAGGTGGAGTATATTTAAGAGATATATTACGAGTAATTATTTCTTTAATTGTTTTGTAAAAAAATATTTTTTATTAATTAAATTAACTTGAAAAATAAAACAGTTTGTTATAAACTCTAAATAAATTAGGGATGAATTTGGTTACATAAAAAATGATTTTTGAATTAAGTATATTACTTAAGGATTTTTCGCTCTTTTAGGAATTACTTAATTTTCAGGTTTTTCCACAACTTTTAAGCAATTTTGTTCCAAAAAATTTATAAAAAATTTATAACAAGAAAGATAAAACTTTTTGTTATAAAATATTGATTTTTAGGCATTTTATTGCTATACTTTCAGTATGAACAAAATCCTTAAGTAATATACTTAATACCAATATTGTGTGTCTTTTGACGTCCGCTCATTTTGCCTAATAATATGATTCAAATTAGGGAACCCAGAAATTTCCCTTATCGTCCTATGATGAAGACGAAGGCTCATAGTTAAGAGAAAATTTCAATCCCTAATTGTGTATCATATTTATTAGCCAATGCGCTAGTTTGATACAATTATGTGCTTTAGATTGCTAGAAGCAAGTGCTTAGTATAATAATTGAAACGAATTGAAATTATTATACTAATACCGTATTCGGATGTATTTTAGTATTTTACTAAAGGAAAAAATAAAATTTTTGAGGAGGAAATCAGTATGAGAAACAAATGTAAAATTTTTAAGAGAGGTAGAAAACAGGCAGGTATAACCTTAGTGGCTCTTGTTGTGACCATTGTTGTATTATTGATATTAGCTGGAGTTAGTTTAAGTTTAGTTTTAGATAATAATGGAATAATAACAAAAGCTGGAGATGCCAAGGAAGAATATGGCAAAGCAAAAGAAAATGAGCAAAAAGATTTGGACTCAGCAGAAGATTATATAAATAAAATGACAGGCGGAGGTTCTGGAACAGATTTATTGCCATCAAGGGAAGATGGAAGTTCAACCCCATATTTACCAAGTAGTGATTATACGCTAGTAAGTGGAACAGATTTTAGCAATGGACTAGTAATAGAAGATGGTAGTGGAAATCAATACGTGTGGATTGAAGTACCAAAAACAGCAGATGTATATGGAACAGATAATTTAAACATAACAAACTTTACAGATGCAGAATTAAATACAATAAAAACAAAATTAATAGAATATGCAACAGATTACAGGGAAAGTGAATATTCAGATATTTGGTATGATGGATGTGGAGTATCACAAGCGAATTATGAGACAATGTATAATAACATGCTAGAAAGTGTATATGCACATGGAGGCTTCTGGATAGGAAGATACGAAATGGGAATAGGACCAAATAGAACAAGTCATACAGAAATAGCTACAGATTTGATTCCAACATCTAAAGCGAACCAATATCCGTTAACATATGTATATTGTAGCGAGGCACAAACATTAGCAAGCAGAGTATTACCAAGTGGTGGAAAATATACAAGTAGTTTAATGTTTGGTTTACAATGGGATTTAGTATTAAAATACTTAGAAACAAAAGAAACGTCGCAAGCAGATTTAAAAACAGATAGTACAAATTGGGGAAATTACATGAAAGCAAGTTTTACAGTAACAAATACAAAGGCAAAATACTCGGAAAATCACGGAGCAGGCTGGAAGACTATCACAGCAGCAGGATATCAAAAAGCTTCAAGGGAAAGTGTATTATTAACAACTGGAGCAGATGAAACAAGAAATAGTAAAATGAACATATGCGACCTTGCAGGTAATGTGATTGAGTGGACCCTAGAGTATTCTTCCAATTCCAAATTTCCTTGTACTGAGCGTGGAGGCCTTTACAGCCTCAATAACGCTAGTGCTCCAGCGTCTTATCGCAACCGCAGCAGTACGACCCGCGGCGAAGACGCGTATCGGAGCGCGTGTCTCACTTTACTAAGGTAGACCTGAGCCATGGATGCGATAAACCAGAGATTATCAGGAACAAGAACCCATAGTAGAGACTATGGGAGAATAAGTTAACAGAAAAAGAGTGATGGTGTATTATATGGTGTGTAAATTTTACACATCATATTTTTGTGCTCACGAAAGGAGAGTAAAATGAATCAATTAACATTAACAGAATGTAGTAAGAGGAGGTTAGATGAAACATACTTAGTTGTATATGCAATAAAAAATGAAATAAATATTAAGAAGGGAGATTATATAGAAAAGAGTAACATTTATACTTTTATAGGGATAGATATAAAAGGTTATAGACAATTCTTGAACATATATCAAGACAAAGTAAACAATAATAGGTTTTGGTTAGATTGCTTCGAATCTCTGAAAAGTAGAGGATTAAAGAACATCTTATTCTTATCAGTAGATGAAAATAGAAACATGAAAAGGACTGCAAAAATAGCATTTCCAGACATCATATTTGTAGATTCATTAACAGATCTAGTACCAAAATTTTATAAAATTATTTCGGATTTATATCGTTTAAAAAAAGAGAATGGTTGTGGATATTAAATGATATAATACAAATATATCCAAAAATAGATTTTATATAAAGGAAAAAAAGAAATGAGCAATAAAAAAGAAGAAAAAAAGAGCATAAATGATATGATAATAGATGAAGCAGTAAAACAGTTCAAAGAAGGAAAAATACAAAATAGTTTAGATGTCGAAAGTTATTTAGATGGGTTATTACAGCCATTAATGCAAAGACTTTTAGAAACAGAATTAGATAATCATTTGGAATATTCAAAATATAAACATACAGGAAATAACGAAGAAAAGAACTTTAGAAATGGGTATTGTAAACCCAAGACAGTAAAAACAAAATATGGAAATATTTTAGTAAAAACCCCAGGGATAGAAATTCAACATTTGAACCCCAAATAATAGAAAAAGGGCAAACAAGGTTAACAGGATTTGAAGAAAAATGTATACTTACAGAAGATGAAAAAGAAAGAATAAGCATCTACATAACAAATGTAATAAGAGAGGTAAACTACGATTTGGCAGAAGAATTGTTAGAAAAAATAAATATGAAGGAGGAAAAAGATATGAGGTTAGGGCAGGCATTAGTAGATTATTGGTATGATGGAGTTGCAAAGGGAGAGGAAAAACGGAAGGATAGAAAGAAAAAGGACAACCAAAATTGAAGTAATAGGAAGAATGTTAAGGGCACATCTTAGTATAGAGTTAATAAAGGAATGTACCAATGCGACCGATGAAGAAATTGAGGAAGCAAGAAAATTTCCTTATCGTCCTACTGGGATTTAGAGCGTGAGAACCAGTGGGAAGAAGGATACAACTAGGTTAAAGGAGATGGAAAACAAAGGCTTGAAAAATGTGCATAAAGGGTGTATAATAATTACGTAAAGTGGTATAAATTTCCGTTCACTAAAATTAGTGGAGGGAAGAAAAACTGCCCTCTACTTTTTATATAGATATTCTATTTATAAAGGAGAGGAAGGCAATGCTGACTAGTATTATTACGGTGGGCATCGTTGGAGCAGTGGTACTTGTAAGTATTTTTACTCTGAGCTATTGCTTTGCTACACTGCCATTGATTAGATGTGTAGCTGAAAGCATCTTAACTGGAATAGTTTTACTCTTATTGGTAGTAAATATTGTTCTGGGAGCAGAGGATGCTTGCAACTATTACACCTTGGGAGGTGTAACATTTCTTTCCAGTATATACCTTATTACCGACTGGAGGGATTACAAATACTTAAAGTCTTGGTTCTGGAATGTAAATGATGAGAAGCATGATGACTAAGTAACTGCTCACAAAGTAACAAAAAACTATGTAAAGTGTCCCAGTGCGTATGCATTGGGATGCTTCATTTTTTCTATTATATCTAATATATTGTACAGAAAATTTATTTCATAAATTTTCGCACGAGAACAAATTTACTGAAATTTTCAATTTTATGTAGAAAACTAAATAGTAGAGTAAAGACTGAAAATTGAAAATTTTCAGATTTGTTCTTATAAAGGCTGTGCTAACTTATTCTAATAAAGATGATATTATAAGTATAGTAAAAAGGTCAAAGACCTTGACATATAAGTCTTTTTGAATGTATAATAGTTAGCGTAAGAGGAAAGGTACAAAACATGGAAATAAATAAGAAAAAAGCTGTAATTGAGGCTGTATTATTTGCAGCGGGTAAAGAAGTTAATAAAAAGGAATTAATGTCAGTTTTAGAAATAAGCGAAGATGAACTAAATGCTATAATTAGTGTGATGCAAGAAGAATATAAACATGAAAATAGAGGAATAGAAATAATAAAAGTGGAAGATAGTTATCAGCTTGCTACTAAAAAGGATTTATATGAATATTTATACCAAATATTTGACAAAAGGAACAAACCTAACTTGTCTCAGGCTGCATTGGAGACTCTTGCAATAATTGCATATAATCCAAAAATTACAAGAGCAGAAATTGAGTCTATAAGAGGTGTAAATTCTGATGGAACAATGTATAAATTATTAGAGTATGATTTAATTGAAAGTGTAGGAAAATTAGATGCGCCAGGTAGACCAACTATGTATTCTACAACTTCAAACTTCTTAAAGATGTTCGGTTTAAACAGTTTAAATGATTTACCAGATTTGCCTAAATACAAATTAGATGAAAATCAACAAATTGTAATAGATGATATTGTAAACACAAATAGTAGTGAAAAAAATAATATAAAAGAAGATAGTATTGAGTTAAATGAAAATGGAGTAGAAGAAGAAAATACTGTATTAGAAAAGGCTGGAAAAATAGAGGCTCCAATGCCCGAAAGGGAAGAGGAAGATAATTAAAAATTAATAGTTAAAAATATTTTAATAAAAGGAGAATTGAAAATGAAATTATCACAAACAGGTTTAGGAACAATTAGAGTAAATAATTTGGATGAATCATATCCAGCACAAGATATACTAATGCAAACCAATCAACTAGTTCAATATGGAACAGGAATATTTGCGTACAATAACGTACCATTAGGGGTAAGGCAAAATGTAGAAAGCATAGTAAGAGGAGTTCTTAATAAATATGGATGTATAGAAGTGTTATTACCAACTATGCAACCAAAGAGTTTATGGGAAGAATCTGGAAGGCTATCTAAATATTTAGAAGATGGTACAATTATTCCAGTAGATACACAAAAAGGAGATTTCGTTATGGCTCCTACAGCAGAAGAAGCTGTTACTGAATTTGTAAAAGGTAGAATAACATCATATAAAAATTTACCAGTTACACTATATCAAATTGGAGAAAAATATAGAAATGAAATAAGAACTAGAGGATATTTATTAAGAGGAAAAACTTTTCCAATGATGGATGCCTATAGCTTTGATATAAATGAAGAAGAATCTGCAAAAACATATAAAAATATAAGAGAAGCATATTTAGAAATATTTAAGACAATAGGATTAGATGTTCAACCAGTTGCTGCTGATAGTGGAGCTATGGGTGGAAATCAATCTGAAGAGTTCATGCTAATATCACCAATTGGAGAAGATACTATTTTGTTTGATAAAAATACAGGAGTAGCATTTAATACGGAAATATTGGAGAGAGAAGATGCAAATGAATATCTTAAAGAGAAATATGGAATAGAGAGCACAGAAAATGTTGAAGCTAAAAAATCTATAGAATTGGGTCATATATTCCAATTAGGAACAAAATATTCTAAAGCTATGAATGCTTGTTATATAGATAAAGACGGCAAAGAGCAAATATTCTACATGGGATGTTATGGTATTGGAATTAGTAGGACCGTTGCAACAATATATGAAAACTATGTATTGAAGAATGAAAAGAATGAGGTAACTGGAATTGCATTACCTACAAGCGTGGCACCATATTTATTACAAATAGTTACTATTGATAATAAAATGGAAGAAGCGGAAGATTTGTACAATAAATTAATGGAGAAAAACATTCCAGTAATATTGGATGATAGAAAACAAGGAATGTTAGGAGCTAAAATTAAGGATTGCGCAATGCTTGGAACTCCATATATGATAGTTTTAGGCAATAAGGCTGAAGCTGGAAAATATGAAGTTGAGAATATTGCAACAAAAGAGAGAATAACTTATACAGAAGAAGAGTTAATTCAAGAATTTTTAAATATAAAAAATAGCAGAAAGTATATATAAGTTAAGTAATAAAAAAATGGTCAGATTAATATTTCTAAACATTAATCTGACTACTTTTTGTGATAAAAAGAAATTAAATTTCAGTATTATTTTTTGTCAAAATTCCAATAATACTTGGATAGATTGTTGTGGCATTATTTTGCCAATTGTCTACAATTGCTTTGGCTTCGTCTCTAGAGCCTGCAAATGTTTTTACTTCAAATATTGTTTCGTTATTTTCTATAATTTTACATACTATAGTATAATGATTTTCGCTAAGAGGTGTAAACTCTGCCACTATAGAGTGTTCTTCTTCTGAGCTATCAAGAATAGATTTTAAGTTTGTATCTGCTTTTAATTTTATAATTCCTGGTAGTAAATCTAGAGTTAAGTCTAGAGTTGTTTTTCCAGAGTCAGTAATTTGATAAAGTGTTTGATCTTCTTTTTGAAATGAGAAGATATATTTTACATTTATTAAGTCTAATATGAATTGCTGGAAATAGAAATAGTTCATATCAGTTGCAGATAAAACTAATTTATATAATACATCATTTGTTAGAGGTTTATTAGCCTTGTTTAAAACATATAAAATAAGAACTTTGTTCTCGGCTAATGATTCTTCATCAGATGTTATTTTCAAAATTGACACACTCACTTTCTTTTTTGTATTTGTATATTAAATAAAACTGAATTCATTATAGCACAAGTAATGAAAGAAAGTCAATTATTGCAGTTGAAACTAAGTTTTTTTGAGAGATTATGTATATATGAAATAATAAAAGGTATTGTAAAATATAACATTCTGTTATAAAATCTGAATGAAGTAAGATTGAAAATTGGTTACATAAAAATGAATTTTGAATTAGGTATATTACTTAATACCAAATTTTGAGATTGTTGTAAACGTTGTGATTAGAGCATTTGACGGTGCACTAATGCTAAGAACATCCGCTCATTTTGACTAATAAATATGATCCAAATTAGGAAAAGAAATTTCCCTTATCGTCCTACGAATAAGACAGATGTTCATAGTTAAGAGAAAATTTCAATCCCTAATTGTGTCTCATATTTATTAGTCAATGCGCTAGGTTGAAATAATTTTATGTCTTTAACTTTACTAGAAGCAAGTACTTATTATAATAATTGAAATCGAATTGAAATTATTATACTAACACGAGCTTCGGTAATGGTAAGTATTTTACAAAGGGAAAGATAAAATTTAAAGGAGGAAGATGTTATGGATATTAACAAAGGAAAAATTTTCAGTAAAGGAAATAATCAATCGGGTATAACCTTAGTGGCTCTTGTGGTAACAATTGTTGTGCTATTAATCCTAGCAGGGATAAGTATAAGACTAGCGTTAGATAATAATGGAATAATAACTAGAGCAGGAGATGCAAAGGAAAAGTATGGACAGGCAAAGGAAAATGAACAAACTGATTTAGATAATGCATCAGATTGGATGGAAGGAATAACGGGACCATCTATTGTAGAGCCAGAAAATATAGATGATTGGGAATATGAGACCAAAGATGATGGAACCTTAACAATAACTGGTTATAAAGGAACGAAAACGGAAGTGGTAATACCTAATTCTATTGATGGAGTGAGAGTAAAGAGATTGTATGGAGCAACGACAGCTTATTCGACTTCGCAGGGAATAAAAATGTCGATATGGGATGATAGCATTTGGTCTGGAGAAAAAGTCAACATGGGTTCGGAAATGGATTAAAGGACAGAATACTATCAAAAAAATAATTATATCTAAGGGTATTGAAGAGATAGGAGACTGGGCTTTTGCAGGAACTTTGGGAGTAGTAAACATTGATATACCAAATTCTGTAACGAGGATAGGAAAGTATGCTTTTGGGTATTGCCAGAATTTAACGGATGTAGTGTTACCAGATTCTGTAACCAATATTGAAAATTATGCTTTTGATTTTAGTTCTGCTTTAACTACAGTTGGTCTTCTCTTTTTTGAGTATGGTTTATATTTATTGTTAATTGTGAGGAAAAATCAGGTTAAAAAATGTTAACGGTCAATTGAAAAAATATTAACTGCCAACAATCAAAAAAACATAGCTTTTTTATTTTTTTAATGATATAATGTGGGAAAAGAAAATATTGGGAGATTAAATGGAAAACTTATATGATATATTAGAGGTTAGCCAGAAGGCGTCTAAAGAGGTAATTGAAAGAGCGTATAAAACATTAGCAAAGAAATATCACCCAGATTTACAAGTGGGGAAAGATAAGGCTAAAGCGGAAGAAGAGATGAAGATTATAAATCATGCATATTCAATTCTTGGGGATGAAAGTAAAAGGGCAGAATATGATGAGTCTTTAGAAGTGGAAAGACAGCAACAAGATATAAAGTACAATAATGAGCATCAAAATAATAATAATTCTAGTTACTATTCAGAAAATACTGTTTATCAAAAGCAATATCAAGATTCTCGAAATACTAATCAGTATGAAGAGGCAAGTAGTAAGAGTAATCCTACATGGAGAGATTATTATGAACGATTAAGTCCTAGAGATCAAAGAAGGGCTAGAAGAGTAATCCAAAGAGATGCAAGAAATGAATATAGAAACTTGTATGAAAATTATTTTAGAAGTCTAGGGTATAAAGTTCCACATAAATGGACATGGAAGGAAATAAAAAGGATAATTATAATTGTAATTTCTTTGATGGCCATATTTGGAATATTATGGGCAATTCCGTCAACACGTAATTCTATGATAGCTATATACAATTCTAATGTTTTTGTGAGATTGCTTGTAAATTTAATATGGGGAATATTGTCTGGAATAATTCAGTTCTTTAAGACTATTTTAGGCATAAAGAATTGATACAAAGTAATTAAAGGGTTGAAAAATTGTGTTGTATAAAATATAATGATAGCAGATTAAGGTAAAATGAAAGTAATAAAAATATTACATATGAAAATAAGTATATAAATGGTTTAACTTAGATATAATACTAAAGATATGAGTTTTAGACACAAGAGCATTTTGTTGATATATCGAAAATTTAAAATTTTCTGTATATAAATTTAATGGCAAAAGCCAAAAGAAAAACGGAGGTATATATTATGGAGAGAAAAGTAAAAGTTGTTCAATTTGGAACAGGAAAAATGGCAGTTTATACAATGCGCTATGTTTTCGAAAAAGGTGGAGAAGTTGTTGGTGCAATTGATGTAAATCCAGCTGTTATTGGAAAAGATATAGGCGAAATAATGGGAGGAGAAGAAAAAGGAATAAAAGTTACAGCTTTAGCTGATGCAGAAGAAATGCTAAAAACAACTAAACCAGATATTTGTGTTGTAGAAACAATGAGTTTGTTTGAAGATGTAAAAGAAGCACTTTTATTGTGTGCAAAATTAGGAATAAATGCTATAACTACATGTGAAGAAGCATTCTTCCCATGGAATTCTAACCCTAATTTAACAAAACAAATAGATGAACTTGCAAAAGAAACTGGATGTACAATAACAGGTAGTGGATACCAAGATATTTACTGGGGACAATTAATAACATCTATAGCAGGTTCAACTCAAAAAATTACAAAAATTAAAGGTAGCTCAAGCTACAATGTTGAGGATTATGGTATAGCATTAGCAAAAGCTCACGGAGCTGGTTTAACTTTAAAAGAGTTTGATGAGCAAGTTGCTTCTGGTGATAGAATTAGTGATGAGGAAAGACAAAAAGTAATAGAGAGCGGAAAATATTTACCATCTTACATGTGGAATGTTAATGGTTGGTTATGTTCTAAATTAGGATTAACAGTAAAGTCTCAAACACAAGTAACAATACCAACAACATATAAAGAAGATATATATTCATCAACTTTAGGAACAACAGTAAAAGCAGGAGATGCAACAGGAATGAGTGCTGTTGTTACTACAGAAACTGAAGAAGGTATTACAATAGAAAGTGAATGTATAGGAAAAGTTTATTCACCAGAAGAATACGACAAAAATGAATGGACTGTACATGGAGAGCCTGATACAACTATTACAGTTGCAAAGCCTGCTACAGTAGAATTAACTTGTGCTACTGTTGTAAATAGAATACCAGATGTTATAAATGCACCAGCTGGATATGTAACAACAGAGAAATTAGGAGATCTAGAGTACAGAATAAAACCACTAAATGAATATGTTAAATAAAAACAATAAGAAATAATAGCAGTAAAAGAAATGGAGCAATAATGTAATGAGGATACGTTTTAAAAAATGGGCAAGACCAGAATTGGAGGCAAGTAAATTTTATATAGATAATCCAGAAGATTATAAAGGAAAATGGAGGACTTTGTTTACTAAAAAAGCACCATTACACTTGGAACTTGGTTGTGGCAAAGGTGGATTTATTTCTGAACTAGCTTTGAAAAATCAAGATATAAATTATGTTGCAGTTGATTTGGTTGATGCAATGTTAGGCTTGGCTAAAAGAAATATAGAAAGTAAATATAAAGAGGGAAATTTAGAAGTTGAAAATATTATAATTACTAGACATGATATAGAGAGAATTTTAAATATATTTAGTAAAGAAGATAATATAGAAAGAATTTATATAAACTTTTGCAATCCATGGCCTAGAGGAAAACACCATAAGAAACGTTTAACTCATACGAGACAATTAGAAAAGTATAAGCAGATATTAGCTGAAAATGCACAAATATATTTTAAAACAGATGATGATAATTTGTTCTGCGATAGCTTATCTTATTTTAAAGAAGCGGGATTTGAAGTCGAAAAGAAAACATATGATTTAGCTAGTGAACCAGATTTTTGGGATAATATACAAACAGAGCATGAAAAGATGTTTTCAGAAGAAGGTATAAAAATAAAGGCTCTAATAGCAAGGCAAAAGAAAGAACAAAACTGAAAATGTTCAATATGAATAAAAATTACACGGTTCGACACCTATATGCATAATATATGTATATAGGTGTTAATTTTGTATAAGCAAAGGACTGGGATATATATATGGGAAAAATAAAGAGAGGGGATATAGTAACAAGAATATCATATGGAAATGATATTTTGTTTTGGGTAAAAGAAATAATAAAGTCAAGGGATATGCTACCAATAGCAATATTAAAAGGAGTAACAATAAGAATAGAGGCAAGTGCTCCGTTAGATGATTTAAATTTGGTTAATAAAAATATTATAAATAAGCAAATTGAAGAATTTGAAAGGTCTATAGAAACAAAAGCAGATAAAGTACTAGAAAAATATAATGAACAAATAGGAAAAAGAAAAATATTTGTGAATCATAATAAGGCTGTGATATTACATCTAGATGGCGATAGAAAATATTCAGAAAAATCTGCACGAGTGTATGATAAGTTTAAGCTTAATGCAATTGTGAAAAATATAAAAGAAAGCCGACAGCCTTTTGAAGTAGTTGGATTACTGAATAAATATAATCCTGATATATTGGTTATTACTGGTCATGATGGAATGATAAAAAAAGGATATAAGTATAATGATATATATAATTATAGAAATTCTAAATTTTTTGTTAGAACTGTAGAACAAGCAAGGATGTGGGAACAAGGAGAAAATAGACTGGCAATTTTTGCAGGAGCGTGTCAAAGCTATTATGAGGCAATAATTGGTGCGGGAGCAAATTTTGCGTCTTCACCGGCAAGAATATTAATTGACTTTATGGATCCGTTAATAATTGCTCAAACAATTGCAATTACTCCAGAAGAAAAATATATTACAATAGAGGATGTAAGAGGAAATTTAAGGGATGGAGAAAAGGGTGTTGGAGGAATAGGCAGTTATGGTAAATTGAAATAAAAATTAGTTTTTTTATTTCAATTTTGTAACAAAAACGTAACAAAAAAATAAGTCGAAATGATGGACTTTTGTGGTGAATTTATGATATTATTATATTAAAATAGGAGGATTATATCGAAATGGATTTTAGCAAGACAAAATCGAAAGATTTAATTGAAATATATAACCAAATAAATGCATTTGTGGGATTTTTAAATAAAGAAGAAAGTGATAATAAACAAATGCTTGAAAATATGAAGAAAGAAACTAAAAAAAGTTAGAATATTTTGTTAGAAATGTCGTAATGATTCCTGATAGATAAAGTTTGAACTAAAGAGAAAAAATTGCATAAGAAGAAAGGAAAGATAGTTACAATGGATAAGGTTTTAGAAAAGATAGAATGTGATAAAGAAGTACTATCAACATTGCCAAGAAACAATAAAAAAAATGTGTCTAAGTATATAGAAGAAGTTAATAGAATAAAAGATGAATATACACAATATGAGGAATTGGCAATAAAAGAAATTCAAAAAAGATATAATAAAATAATAGATGTAAAACAAGATGAAGAAATAAGTAAATTACAAGTCCAGGTAAAAGAAATTGAAAAAATGCTGGATACATTAGACAGCATAAAAACGTCTTATGAAAAAATGGGATTGGATAAGATTATTTATAAGCTTGGTAGGTTTTATAAAGAAAATTTAGAAAGTATAAATGAAGAAATTTTACTAGGACTTGAAAAATTTAAAGAGGTAGGAGTCGAGTTGACTCCGGATGATTTTGATTACAGTATTTATGTGGAAAGTTATATGCAAACCTTTTTTGAAGAAGCAAAAAAAGGTGATGTTAATTCTGATATTATAAAAAATAAATTTGAAGAAATATACTGGAAATGTCCAGATATAATAATTCATATAGAATTGAATTTAAGATATATATATTTAAAAAAACAAAATGTTATAGATAAATATTATGAAAAAAGAAAAAATGAATTGTTAGATACTATAAAAATGACACAGGGACAAATAAGAGAAAAGTATGTGGAGATAAATAAAAGATTGATAAAAAAGGCACTTACGGATAAGAAAATAATAATAAACAACTTTTTAAAAGGAGTGTATAGTACTAAAGATTATACAGATGATAAAATAAAATCTTATTATGAGGCTTTATTTATGCCTAAAGCATTAAAGAAAGAGAACAGAAAGGAATTAGATGAAAACATAATAAAATTTGTGAATAGCTTGTATGAATATAAAAATTATATGAAATTTCAATTTATATATAATGATATAAAAGAAAAATATTCAAATAAAGAGCAACATAAAAATGAGTACAATTCAACCAAAAAAGAAATAATGAGCAAAGAGAAAAAGTTGCAAGGACTTAATAAAAAAATAAATGGTAAGGGATTGTTTGGAAAGAAAAAAGAAAAAGTTGAAAAGCAAAATGTTGAATACAACAAATTAGTTTTAGAAATTAAAGAGAGTTATAAAAAACTAGATGAAGCTGAAATATACAGCAAAATAATAGAGAAATTATCTGATGATTCTTCGATATTTGATGTATTAATGGTTGCTAGTGGATTTAGAAATTATTTGGTTGACTGCATGATAAAAAAAGACAAAAGCATAGAAATGGGTCAAATGGAAGAAGATATAGAGGATTTAAAAAAGTTTTTGGGTAATCCATACACTACAATTATAAAAAATATAACTATAAATGAGGATAAAGACATACCAATAATTATTTCGGATAGATATAAATTGCTAAATTTCAATATAAATAAAGAAGATATTAATGTGGATAATATTGATAGTATAATTGATATGTTGAATAAAACAGAAATAAGACATAATATGGATTTGGAAAAAATTAAAATTGAAGATATGGAATTTATAGCTGAATGTAAAAAAATATTAAATAAAAAATAAGTTTGGAGCATTATATAATGAAGAAAGTTAACAAGAGAAAAATAATTGCCTTAATAATTATAATGTTAGCAGTAATATTTGAAATAGTAGCTTTTAGAAAATCAAGGGCTACAAAGATTTTTGATATTACTGCTGAAGTTGTTGACTATGATAATGTATTAGAAAACGAAGAAGTAATACTTACAGCTACGGATGAAGGAAATAGTGGATATTATATAACATTACCTGAATATATAGGTACTAAAAAAGTTGATACATATATTGTGGAAGAACAAAAAATACATAGTGAGAAAATTGAGCAACAAATTCAAGAAGAAACAACAGAAGATGATAAAAAAACAGAAAATCAAGAGATTCAAAGTTTAGAGAATATTGAAGTAGATAACTTGGAAAATACCGAAAAAAGTGAAATAAAAGAGAATAGTATAGAAGAAGAGCCGGAAGCAGAAATTAAAAATACTGAAAAAGAACAAAACATCGAAAAAGATGAAAATTTTGTATCGGAAAATCAGCAGGTTCAAGAAGAAACAAAGTATTTAGTACCGGGGCAATTGTTATATTTAACAGAGACTGAAGCTGAAAATAAAAAAATAAATATAAAGGTTCAATATAATTATTATGAAAATAATAATACAAGATTGTATGAACAAAAAGTTGAAACAAAACTAGATGATGATGAAGATGGAAAAGAAGATACTACAATACAAATAGAAGGTTTTATGCCTATTGGTGCAACTGTATCTGGAACTAAAATCTCAATCGATAAAATTCAGAGTTCAATACAGGAATCACTTTCAAGCAAAGTATCTTTCAAAAAAGCATATGATATAAAGATTTTATACAATGATAAAGAGTATGAACCTGCAGACTTCGACGTAAATGTTAAGGTTACAATCTCAGGAGTTGACGAAATAGATACGAAAAATCAAAAATATAAGGTTCTACATATTGAGGATAATACAGAGCAAGATGAACAATCAAAAGGAAAGATTACAGAAGTAAATGGAGTACAAACAACTAATAATTCTGTTGTATTTCCGGCTGATAGTTTCTCTACATATGCGTTATTGTTAGAAGATGGATTAAATGGAACGTCAGCCTATTCATTAGACTTAGAGGGAGCTAGTGTGTGGGATGGAGGTTCTGCTGATGAATTCAAGTTTGGTAAAGGTACAAAAGAAGAGCCATACTTAATAATAAATGCTAAAGAATTAAGTTATCTTGCAACACAGGTTAATAATGGAAATAGCTATGACGGATCATATTTTGAACTTATATGCGACATAGACTTAAATGATAATGAGTGGACTCCAATTGGTACATATACAAGTCCATTTATGGGAGTTTTTAATGGAGATGGACATACTATAGCTAATGCTAAATTGTCACTTCCAACATCAGTGCCAACTTCGATTTCTTCTTATGGGATTTTTGGAAGTATAGGAGATAGTATAAATAAAACAATAATTAAAAACTTACAATTAGATAATATTGATGTAGAATTAAATGCAAGTGGAACAACCGGAAATAATACTACAGCAAAAGGTTACAACATAGGAATTGTTACAGGGACTATATATAATAATGCAGAAATAAAAAATGTTATAGTAAACAATTCTAGTGTAAAAGACAATTATACAATTACAATAAGAACTAATAGTACACAAATATTTGTTGGTGGAATTGCAGGAGTTGCTGTAAATTCGAGAAATTCTACGTCTGATCCAGGACAGGATAGTAGGTATTCTATTGAGAATTGCTATTCAAATACAAATGTGGATTTAGATGGAATTAATAAATATTCATCAAACTGGGGGAGACAAGACTATAGCTATGTTCTTGCACAATATAATGTTGGTGGTATAATTGGTTTGATAAGAAGTCAAGCCGTATGGCCAAAAAATTGTTTATACACTGGAAATATAAATGCGACAAATGGCTTTACAGGACCAATATTTGGTGCAGTAAGAAACAATACTGGATTAGGAAATTCAAACAACTATCAAAATCAATTTAATACTTTATGGCAAGGAAATGATGCTGGAAACCTGACTATGGAGAGCTACTATACATCATATAGTACAAATAATAGATCCTTTTCAGATACAGTAACATCTGGAACATCTTCATCTCGTATAACAACATATATAGGTTGGTATTTTGATATAGGATATGTGCAAGGTGTTAATAAAGGTATATATATAAATAGTGCACAAAAAATGTTATCTAATTTTAATGAGTATGTTAGTAATAATGAAACAGAGAAATACTTAACATGGAATTACAATACAGATACTAATTCATATTATTTTAAACCAGAACTAACAGCAACAGTTGAAAAAGATAGTCCAAGATATATAATTAATGTTAATGATTTGGCCGCAACAGGAAATTATACGTACACATGGTATATTGATGGAGTGTTGGATTCAAGTATAACTGGAAACGTTGCTACTATTAATTCTAGTTGGACGGAAGGTCATCATGTGGAAGTACTAGTAAGCAGTGGTCGTTCATATGCTATGATTGAATTTGAAGTTCCAAAGTGGGAGATACATGTATCTTTTGAAATGAATAATCAAACTAATGTATTAACAGCAGGCTTAGAAGGAACTGGAACTGTGGATCCAAACTTTAACTTAAATGATTATACATACAAGTGGTATGCTGTTGATATTGCAGAGGCTGAACAAGAGATAGAAGGAGCAACAACAAATCAAATATCAAATCTTGAAAATGGAATGCAATATAAAGTGATTGCTACAAATACAAAATACGATTATATGAGTGCTGAAGGAATATACACTTATGGAACTAGAAATGTAATATATTGTAGTTATAGCAATGGAAGCGATTATAATGATGGATTTACTCCAAACACACCTGTAAAGAGTTTGTCTACTGCATATGGAAAATTTTCTTCTGAAACAACTAGAAATGAAAATGTAATAGTACTTATGGGAAATTATACAGACCAAAACTTCATAAATTCAGCTACGTCAACTACATACAGAAAAAATGTTACAATAACAGGTAAATATCAAAGTATAGATTATAATGGAGTGTTGTATTTTGAAGGATATGACAATTACAGATATTTAAATGGAAATACAACCTTTATGCATTTAACATTTAAGGGATGTACTGTTAGAACAGATTGGTATGGCAATTTGAGTGATGGAAGTAATAGTCAAACATACTTTTATTTACAAGGATACAGTCTTACAATGGGTGAAGGTGTAAAAATGTCAAACTATGCAACATCTAACACAAACCAAGGTTTAATAGAAGGTAATGCACCAGCTTTTCATATGTTTGCGGGTTGGATGCAATTTGATGAAACGAGGTTGCCAAGAACAGGTGCAGAAATTGTTATAAAAAGCGGAACATATGGTAGAATTTTGCTTGGAGGAAGTTCTGGAACTAGTGGTACAGATAGTATTACAAAGTATAATTCTCATAACTTCATGGGAACTTCGCTAACAGATGACCTGTATAAATGTAAAATAACAATTGATATACAAAATAGTACAACACCTTCTAATTACACCTATGACATAAACTTATTAGGTGGAGGAAGCACTTGTGGAAATATTTATGGAGATATAGAATTAAACATAAAAAATGGTAAGGTCGGTAGACTCTTAGGAGCAAGTATAGGAGACTCTAGTTATAGACCAAATAATTGGCAATATCCATTAAATACTTTTATAGGTACAGCAACAATAAATATGACAGGTGGTTCTGTAACAGAAATGTATGGTGGATGTCTGGGTAGAAACATGAGTGCTATAGGTAATAGTGGTTATGGTAATGTTATTAAATGTGACTCATATTTCTATGGAACAGTTAATATAAACATCTCTGGTGGAACAGTAAGTCAGACTATATATGGAGCTGGTGCTGGTGGCGTATCTGGATATAGTACAAATTCAACAGATGCATATAAAAGTTATGGACAAGGAATTGATACAATAGTAAATATAAATATTACTGGCGGAACTATTGATGCTGATATTTATGGTGGAGGTTATGGGTATACTAATTATTTAACAGCTGCCTCAACACAAACTGATGGTGGAACATTATATGGAAATAGTAGTATAAATATTTCAGGTTCACCTACAATTAATGGAAGTATATATGGTGGTGGAAGAGGATATAATTTAGCAAGTGATAAGCCAGATTTGGCACAAATGGAAGGAGATTCTATAATCACGATATCTGGTACACCAACAATAACTGGTAATATATATGGTGCTGGAATGGGACTTTCTAATTATGAAAATATGGCTAAATTTACTGGAGGTTCAACAATTAATCTAAATTCAAACTTAACAACAAATGTTTTTGGAGGTGGTAATATTGCTAAAACTTCTGGTACTACTAATATAAATGTAAATGACGGCAATCATTCAGCAGCTATATATGGCGGTGGAAATGTTGGAATATTAGAGGGAACCTCAAATGTTACAATAAATGGTGGTACATCAAATGAAATATATGGAGGAGGCAACCAAGCAGAAGTAACAAACTCTAATGTGTTTATTAAAGGTGGAACGAACCAAAGTGTATATGGTGGTGGAAACCAATCAGGTGCAGAAACTACTAATATAGAAATTAGTGGAGGAACGACAGAAGTTGTATATGGAGGTTCAAATCAATCTGGAACAATAGATAAAACAACTATAAATGCAACAGGCGGAATTGTAACGAATGTGTTTGGCGGTAATAATGAAGGTGGAACTTGCACTGTAACAAATGTTACGGTAGATGGAAGCAAAATAGTAGAAGCAGTGTATGGTGGTGGAAATCAGGTTGCAACAACCACTACAAATGTTTATTTGATAAGCAATGACGGGGCTATAACTTCAGCATTTGGTGGAGGAAAATCTGCTGATGCAACTACTACTAATGTGTTCTGTAAAGGAGCTACAGCTATAGATGTTTTTGGAGGTTCTAATACTTCTGGAGCTGTGGATACAAGTAATATAGAAATAACTGCTGGAAATTATACTAACATATATGGCGGAAACAACTTGGGAGGTTCTAACAATCAAAGTTATATTAATGTAAATGGAGGAACATCAGAAAATATATATGGTGGTGGTAACCAGGTTGCGATAGATACATCTAATATAGAAATGAATTCGGGTAAAGCTACTAATATATATGGTGGCGGAAATAATGCAGGTGTAACTACTACTAATGTAAACATTAATGGAGGAAATTTAGAAAATGCCTATGGAGGAGCCAATAAAAGTGGAGAGGTAACAGATTCTAATGTTACATTAAAATCTGCTGGAACATCTCAAAATAAAAAAGGAATAACCATGGAAGTAACATATACAGCAAAAGCTGCAACATGGGAGACAACTGAGTATCCTACAGTTGTTGACATTACAGCAAAATTTACAAATAATACTTCAACAACAATAAATACATGGGATTCATATATAAAATCTGAAGGAGCAAAATTATTTACAAACTATTCATCAAGTGAAATAAAAGAAAATAATGGTAAATTTACATTGAACCAAGATGATAGATATTATGGAACACATGCACTTGCAGCAAATGAAACATATACAATATCATTCCAAATTTTTTCTCCTATGGAGGCATCAGCTTTTGAGTTAGAGTATCAATTTTTAGGCAATGGTGCAGATGGAAGTAAGTATGAAGATACAAACACAGGTTTAAAGATATTCGGAGGAAATAACGCAGGTGGAACAACACAAAATTCACATGTAAATATAGAATCTGGAATTGCATATGAAGTGTATGGGGGAAATAACAAAGGTGGAGAAACTATAACCTCAAATGTAATTACAACTGCAGGAACAGTTACTACTGTGTATGGAGGAAACAACCTGGGAGGAACAACAAAAATTGCTAATGTTACACATAACGGAGGAACAATAACTGATTTATACGGAGGAGGTAACCAAGCTGTTACTACTGTAACTAATGTAAAGGTTAATGCGAATGTTAAAAATTGTGTGTATGGCGGAGGAAACGCTGCTGGAGTGGATACTGATACAAATTTAGACATTACAGGTGCAGTGATAGGTGGCAATGTATATGGTGGCGGAAACGAAGGAACGGTAACAGGCAATACATATGTACATATAAAAGATGCTACTTTGCAAGATTCTGTATATGCAGGAGGTAATGGAACAACTGCAATAGTATTTGGAAATGCAAATGTAACCGTAGAAGGAACTAATACAAGTATAACTAATAGTGTATTTGGTGGTGGAAACCATGCTGCAACAGGAACCGAAGCAAATAACAATTCTATAAGTACAGTAAATATAGTAAGCGGAAAAATAGGTAAGAACGTATATGGCGGAGCAAATACATCAGTTGTATATGGATACACTAAAGTTAATATAGGTTATGATGCAGTAGCAGATGATACACTTACAATAGGTGACATTGAAATTGATGGAACTATATTTGGTGGAGGAGAAGCAAATGCAGCAGGTTCTGAAGAGTACGACTACTCATTCATAAGTGTTACAAAAGGAATAGATATGAACATAGATGGAAATGGACATACAAAATTCCAAACAAAGGGTAGTATATTTGGTTCTGGAAATGCGTCTAGTACAAGTGGATACAGCTATATAAATATTAAAAATTATGGTTCAGCATATAATCCACAAAGTAATATATCTATACAAAGAGCAAATAGGGTAACGCTAGATAATTCAACAATAGCTTTATCTGGTGCAACTGATAGAACTAACGAATACTCTAAAGTATATTTTACACTTAGTAGAATAGATGAACTAAAGTTAAAAAATAATTCAATAGTATATTTAGATTGTGGTGCTAACTTATTGAAGAAGCTAACCAGTTGCGTTGATGAAAATGGACAAGAGGTAAAAGCAAAAGTTACAATAGATTCAGATACTGGAGAAACAACAAGAAATGTAGATAATAGAATATATATGGCAGAGGGAAAGAATCTTAATATAGCAACAAATGAGCAGGTTACAGCATATGGAGAAGTTAGTGGAATGACATTCTTTGGATTGTTTACAAATACCAAAAGTCCTAGTACAAGTACAGGTATTTACAACAAAGAATATAATAATGGAGACGAGATAACAAATGCTGGAACATTCGTATCAAATTCATATGTATTAGGATTGCACAAATCAAATCATGACACAACAATAGATGGATTCTATTCTAATTATGAAGAAGAAGACAATAAGGGCTATATAAAAACTAAATATATAGAAACAACACCAGAAGATGATGTTTACTATATATGGCTAGTTGGTGTTGAGGTAGATGTTACAACATTTGAGTTGACATTAACAGGTTCTAAATATGCTACTCTTGGAACATATGAATTAGCATTAACAGGTTTTGCAAAAGCAAATACAAAATTTGTTTTATCTGGATTTTCAGCAGGTCTTGAAGAAGGAATATCATTAATAAATCCAGCTAACATAGAAAATATATCAGCAAATCCAGAAACAGCTAATAAGGTTTTCGGTTTATCAATGAAAACAGGAAATAATGGATGGCAAACTAACAGTTCAACATACTTTTTAACAGAAAATGGAGGAAGCTATGTGGGAACAAGTGAATATGATGGAGATAACTCTACATATACGCCAGCTTTAAACTTCTGTTTCTATCACTCTGGAAATATTTCTAAAGAGCAAGAATTAGGAAGTGTAAAAGTTAGATTCCAGGCATTAGTTCCAGTTGATGACTTGAATTATGAAATATCATATATAGATATAAATATAATGTTATTAACTGCTTTATATCAAAACGATTTCTTTGAAGCAGCCATAACACCTGGAGAAGAGTTTAGCTTGTTTACAACAACAGAAACAAATATCACAGACTCAAGTAATTTCTCTACATATTATTCTTTGTATATACCAGAGTTTTCAGAAAGTAAGTATTATGAAGATTACAAAAAATATCATAGAGTGCTTGTATCGAGAGACTCAGAAAATTTACCATATGTATTTCCTGAAAAAACTAAAATAACAATGATAGATATGGTTACAAATAGATATTATTATTATGTAGTAACTGAAGAAGATGAAAGTTCAGGTAAATATATATATAATTTATCGGACTTTATGTCTATGGGAAGTGATGGTAACAATTACGACGAAGAAAGTGCATGTGATAGCTATTATACTGAAAATCAAGATATAATATATGAAAACTATATATTCCATATTGATTTTTCAGAAAATGTAATTCCTGAAGAAAAGGTAGCAAATTCTCTATTAATAGAAATGAGAGACGATGAAGATCAAACATTGATTGGTGTTTTAGGTATTCAAAGAGATAGTACAGTATACAGTATTTATAAAAATAGAGATGCACTAATTAAAGTAAGTGCTAGTTTGGATAATGATGTTTTGTACAGAGGAAAAAGTTCAATTTTAACTGTTACAACAGATTTTAAACAAGACATAGTAAACTCAAAAACAATATATGATACAGAATATTTTGGAAGCAAAATGGGAATAAAATTATCAATATATGATAATAACGGAAACAGACTGAATAATGACTCGTTATTAGGAGTGTACTTTGAGCTGAATGGAACTAAATATTATCCAAGAATAGATGGAACTACTAGAATAAAAATAGCAGATAAAGTGTCAAATGTATTATCTAGAATAAAAATTGATACATCACAAAATACAACATTAGCAACCGGTGATTATACAATAAGGATAGAATCATTTGGATCTCCAGATGGAATTTATTATGGAGTTGAACCATCGGACAAGGTTGAAGTACCAATAACAATTATCAATTCAAGTTATGGATTAAAAATATATACAGATGATAAAAGTAAAATAGTTGATAAAACAACTGGAAAGAATGAATATGATAGCTCGGCTTTGTGGCTGAATATGGAATATTCTTCATCATTAGATAAGCCAAAAGTAACAATTTGCTTATATAGAAGAAAATATACAGAGGTATATTCTAATGAATATGAATTAGTTGATTTACAAGATTATGTTTCATCAAATTTAACGAGTACGAAGCATGAAAAAGAATATTTATTTGCAGATTCACCTACTGAAAAGAGTCAGAAGGATTATGTACTTAAAGAAAATTTGAAGTCTGGAACATATAAGATAGTATGCAAGTTGTATGATGATGAATCATATATAGGAGAAGAATATGAATATCTAATAATAAAATAGAAGTAGGAGGGTTTCATGAAATACGATATAGATTCAATAAAAAGAAGAAAAATTATAAATAATAGAATTAAAAAAATTGTATTTATATTTATAATAATAATGCTATATAATATTACTCTATTGTATATATCTTATATTGATAAATTTGAAACCCCAAGCTTCTATGTTTATGAAGCCTATATGATAGATACCACGAGTATGGAACCAACGCTGAATAAGAATGATGTAATAATAATAAAAAAGTGTAAAGAAGAAAACCTTAAAAAAGGTGATATAATAACATATAAGATAAATGGAGAAATTATTACACATAGGATAATTGAAATAGTTCAAGAAGAAATAACTGGAACAAATCAATATATAACAAAAGGCGATAACAATAATGTTGAAGATGAGGATTATATTTTATTTTCGGAGATAGAAGGAAAGATGATAATAAAAATTCCTGGATTAGGTAATGTTGTGAATATATTGAAAAATGGAATAGTTATCATACTTGTAATTTTGATATTCTTAATAATATATTTAAATAGAGCAGAAATGAAAGAAAAGAGCGAAGTAAGGCGTGAGAAAAAAAGAATTGAAGACAAAAAATTCATGGGTGAGTAAAAATAAAAAATTAAAAAAAATAATATATAAAATATTGTATGTATTTTGCATAATATTAATACTATACAATGTTTTATATATTATTAATAATACAATAAATAAGCAAGAATATATAAACCTAGGTAATACCTTGTACATTACAACTGAAAAAGAAGATTCAATGAAAAGAAAAAAGAATGCTACTAATAAGCAGACTTTCGTAAATAAAAATGACTTGGTGTTTGTTTGGAAGTGTAAGGCAAATGACATACAGATAAATGATATTATAGGGTATGATATAAATAGTGAAATTACTTTTCATAGAGTTGTTAATATTGAAGAAGATAATGATATAACTTATTATGAAACTAAAGCAGATAATTATATGTACAATGATATAGAGAAAAAAACATTGAATCAGGTAAATGGAAAGATTTTATTTAGAATACCATTAATAGGAGTAGTATTTAGACTATTTGAAAATAAAATTATGACTATTTTTATAATAATAGTTCTACTATTAAAGTTTAGTTTTAATAACTATAGAAATGAAATTAATAGATATAGAAATGAGAGACATAAAGAAATAAAAAGAAAAGACATGTAATACAAAACTAAAATTATTAGTCATTTGCATATACATGTCTTGATTTTGTAACAACTGGTAATGCTTCGTAAACTATGTTAAAGAAGTGGAAATCCTCTAATTCGTTTAGTTCTAAACAAGCAAGATAAACATCTAATTCATTTAAGTCTTTACAAGCTGTTATTATAGCAGGATGTAGATTGTAATTTGAAAACAATTCAGTAGCTAGCTTAAATGCTTCTTTCTTAGAACCATTGTCTCTTTCTGTTACTAATTTGTAAGCTTCTTTAAATCTTGAGATTGCAGGATGCTTATAATAAGATAATGGCTTTGTATATAAGTCCTGAATTATTTCTGTAAAAGAAGAGTATTTTTCATGTTCCTTTTTTAGAATTTTTTTTAAATCATCAACTTTATAAGGTAGAGAAACTATACCATTTGTTTCAGAAATAATTAAGGTATTTTCAGTAGGTGATATTTCACTTTTTCCATCAACAATTGTTGTTGATTTTGTTACATTCTTTTTAGAAGAAGAATCAGAAATTTGAGTAATAGCATTAATTGCATTATCTAATTCGTCAAGTGCTATATATTCTGATATGTCTACAAGTGTCATAGATTGAATAAATGTTTGAACTGTGGATGTAGTCTTTAAAATTGCTTTTGTAGCAACTTTACTTTTTTCATTATATTGTGTTATTTTGCAAGTTAATGTTGCAATTTTTAATGTTTTTATATTGAATTTTATATTATTTAAAATTTCTAATAAATTGTTCAAAACAGAAATATTAGAATTAATTTTTTTCAAATTTTTAGTAGCAGAAGCTAAAAAATCATTCATATCGTCAGATAAAATACATTCAAGGTCTAAATTCCCAATAAAGTTTTTTAGGAACGACAAAATTTGCTTACTCAATGCTTTTTGTGAATCTAAAGAAGCATTAAGAGAAGCAATTTCTATATCTATTAATTTACGCAGATTATTTTTGTTTACTTTATCTCCGATATTAATCATTAGTGTCCTCCAATATAATTATACTTAGTATATCATTACGAAAAAAAAATATCAATAGAATTAAGAAAAAAAATAAGATTAGTAAAGAGGTATTGATAATTTAGTAGGAATTTGGTAAAATGTAATAGGAATTTAAGCGAAAAAGGCGTGAAAACAGTAATCTTTTGAACTTTGAAAGGAATGTGATTAAAAATGGAAGAAAATAAAAATACGTTTTATATAACAACACCAATTTATTATCCAAGTGGAAAGTTTCATATTGGAACAGCTTATACCACAACATTGGTTGATTGTATAAAGAGATATAAAAAGCAAAGAGGTTATGATACTTTTATGCTTACAGGTACAGACGAACATGGACAAAAAATTCAAACAGTAGCTGAGTCTAAAGGAAAAACGCCAAAAGAATATGTTGACGAAATGGCAGAATCTGCAAAAAAATTATGGAAAACTATGAACATAAATTATGATAAATTTATAAGAACAACAGATGCTCAGCACGAAAAAGCAGTTCAACAAATTTTTGATAGATTTATGGAACAAGGTGATATCTATAAAGGAGAATATAGTGGATTATATTGTATGCCTTGCGAAACATATTTTACAGAAAGTCAGTTAGTAGATGGAAAATGTCCGGATTGTGGAAGAGAAGTAAAGCCAATGAAGGAAGAGGCATATTTCTTTAATATAAAAAAATATGAAAAAAGACTTTTGGAATATTATGATTCACATCCAGATTTTATAAAGCCAGATTACAGAAAACAAGAAATGATAAATAACTTTATAAAACCAGGACTAGAGGATTTATGTGTGAGCAGAACAACTTTTGATTGGGGGGTTAAAGTATTAAAAGATCCTAAACATGTTGTATATGTATGGGTTGATGCCTTAACAAATTATATAACAGCATTAGGATATTTATCAGAAGATGATAGCTTGTTTAAAAAGTATTGGCCAGCAGATGTTCATGTTATAGCTAAAGACATTGCAAGATTTCATTTGATATATTGGCCTATATTTTTAATGGCACTAGATTTACCATTACCTAAAACGATATTTGTTCATAATTTTATATTAATGAAAGACGGAAAAATGTCTAAATCTAAAGGTAATGTAATATATCCAGAAACATTAATAGAAAGATATGGATTAGATGCTACAAAGTATGTTTTATTAAGAGATATGCCATATAGCCAAGATGCAATATTTACACCTGAAGAATTTGTAGATAGATATAATTTTGATTTATGTAATGATTTAGGAAACTTGTTAAACAGAACAATAGGAATGATTAATAAATATTTTGGAGGATATATTCCAGAATATAAAGGTTGTGTAAATGAAGCTGATAGTGATTTAGAAAAGCATACATTAGAAAATATAAAAGAATATGAAGATAATATGGAAAGCTTTCATATGGCTAATGCCCTAGAAGCAATATGGACAATAATAGGAAAAACAAATAAATATATAGATGAAACAGCTCCATGGGCATTAGTAAAGGAAAAAAAGACAGAAGAGTTAGAATCAGTTATGGTACATTTAGCAGAAAATTTAAGAATAATTGCAATATTAATTAAGCCTGCAATGGAAGAAACTTCCGAAAAAATGTTAAAACAACTAGGAATTACAAATAGCGAATATGATAGTATAAAAGAATATGGAAAAAATATAGAAAAGGTTAAAGTAATTGAAAAAGGAGAACCAATATTCTTAAGATTGGATGTAGAAGAAGAAGTTCAGTTTATAAAAGACAAGATGAAAGCTTAAAACCATAAAAGGCACAAAGATGTGTAAAAGGAAGGATTTTATAAAATATGAAGAAGAGAGGAGTAGGCTTACTTACTGTAATATTTATACTTCTTATAATTATTGTATTAATTTGCATAGGGATTAATATTGCAAAAAAAGGATTTGATGAGAGTATTTTAGGAGAAACAATAAAAGTATTAGATCCAAATAAAAAAACAGAAGATAATAAATTTTCAATAGAAACACTAGAAGAAAATGGACTTGGACAAAATACAACAATAGATCAATTAAAAAATAAATTTGGAGAATTAAAACAAACAGCCTCATATGTGAAAACTACTACTGGTGAAAATGTTGAAGAGTATAGTAAATCAGGTGTAAAAGTTATTTTAAAAAATAGTAAATTATACTTAACGATAATTACTGAAGACGGTTTTGAGTTTAATGGAGTAAAAATTGGAGACACTGAAAACAAAGTGCTAAACAGTTTTTATCAAGAAAAAGAAACTGGTGAAGTTATAAATAGTCAAAATGAAGTAATTGGTAAATATATTTATGGAAGTTACAACATAGATAATCTTAAAGATATGAAAGTAAAAGATAAGATTCAATATGCCTATATTGGAAACGAAAAAACAGCATATGAAGGATTATATGATTATGTGATACAATATGCATATATGGAGCCACCATATGAAAGCGAATATGCTTCTGGAAATGATAAAATTGCATATATTGAATTTGGAATAAAAGATGGAGTAGTTAAAAGTTTTGCAAGTCAAATAGGAAAATAAAATAACTAGTAATAAATTTAATAAGAAAAACATATACATTCAATAGCAATATAAATGCTTAGGAGGAATGTATATGTTTTTTGTATTTAATAAAGGAAAAATAAAATCATATTTAGTATCTATTGGAACTGTGGCAATATTGCTGGTGATGTCAATTGCTTTGCAAAATAATGTTAATAATCAAACAATAAAAACATCTGGTACAGTAACTAAAATGCCATTATGCAAAGTAAATACTACAGAAAAAAGTGTATCAATAAGTATAAATTGTATAGAAAACATGGATAATATTAGTAATATATTAGATACATTATCTAAAATGAAATCAACTGCAACTTTTTTCGTAACTGGAGATATTGTAAATAAATATCCAGAAGATATAAAAAAGATAATATCAAATGGAAATGAAATAGGAAATTTATCAGATAAATATACTAGTCTAAAGAAAATGGGAAAAGATGATGTTGAAAAGCAAATACAAGGGTGCAATAAGAAAATAGAAAGTCTAACTAAACAAGTTCCAATGCTATTTAGAATCCCATATGGAGAATATAATAACACTATACTAGAGGCGGCAGAAAAGAACAATATGGAAACAATTCAATGGAATATTGATTCCTTAGATTATAATGGATTATCAACAGAGGAAATGTGGGAAAGAATAGAAGAAAGCTTAACTCCAGGGAGCATAATTCTAATGCATAATGAATATATAGGAGACGGATTAGAAACAATAATATATAATATACAAGAGAGAGGTTATCAAGTTACGAATGTATCAAAAATGATGTATAAACAGAATTATCAAATTAATGAAAAACGGAGAGCAAATACAAGCTCAGTAAATTAGATAAAACTAAAAAAGGAGAAGAAACGATATGCCTTTAATTGAAATTTTAACTGATTCATCTAGTGAGCAGCAATTAAGCAAGGTAATAGATAAGCAAATGGTAAATACAAATGAGATAATTTATGTAAAGGAAAGAAATATAGAAAACATAAAAAACATAAGGTTGGAAGCATTAATAATAAATACAGAAATTCATGATATGGATATTATAAAAAAGATAGCAAGTAATTCTAAATATTTAATAATCAATCTAGATTATAATAAAAATATTGAAGAATTTAGAAAAGATAGAAATAAAATAATAACGTATGGGTATAATTCTAAAAGTGATATAACAATATCAAGTGTAAAAGAGGAACAATCATTTTTGTGTTTACAAAGAAATATTAAAAGCATATTCGGGAAAATTATAGAAATGCAGGAAATTAAAGCAAATGTGAACTATAGCATAGATGTATATAATGTTATGATTATTATTGCATTAACAATATTGTATGCAAAATAAAGCTGTTTGTGAATAAAAAATAATGAAAAAATGGCTTAAAAAGTGAGATAAGATAAATTTTTTATAAAAAAATTAAAAAAAATAAACTAATTTTAACATTTTATGTAGACAAAACCAAAAAATGGTAGTATAATAATAAATGTAGGTTTTAAACTAAAAAAATACTTTTGAGAATAAAGTAAGAGGAGGAAAATTAATTGGATACAGTTTATTCAGAAAATAACCACATTATATTAGTGGGAAAGGTTACTAGTGATAAAAGATTTAGTCACGAAATTTATGGGGAGAAATTTTACATATTTGATTTAAGTGTACCACGTTTAAGTGGAAATGATGATGTAATACCAGTTACAATATCAGAAAGATTAATGCCAAACGGAAACATTGAATTAAATAGTAAAATCGTAGTTGAAGGTCAATTTAGATCTTACAACAGTTACAACGAAGGTAGAAACAGATTAGTTTTAACAGTATTTGCTAAGGACATTAAGTTCTTAGAAGATCAAGAATCAGAAGTTGAAGCAAAAAAAGATTTCATATCAAACGAAGTTACTTTAATTGGTTATATTTGTAAAAAACCAATTTACAGACAAACTCCATTTGGAAGAGAAATTGCAGATATATTATTAGCAGTAAATAGAGCTTATAGCAAATCTGATTATATTCCATGTATAGCATGGGGAAGAACAGCTAGATTCTGTGAGAATATGGAAATTGGAACAGAAATAAAACTAGTTGGTAGAGTTCAATCTAGAAAATATGAAAAGAAATATGAAGATGGAACTGTTGAAAATAAAGTTGCTTATGAAGTATCTATTGGAAGCTTAGAAGTAGTAAAAAAAGAAGACAATGAAAAACAATCAGAGGAAGTTGAAGAAAATAAAGAGGCTATATAACAAGATAAATAGATATATAAATTCCTTTAAGAAAAGTCAGGAGAAGATGTAGTAAATACATTTTCTCCTGATTTGTTACATTTGCATTACATTTTAGTATATTTATTGACGGCAATATACACTAAATGATAAAATATAAGATATTGTAAAGAAAATATTAATGTTGTAGAAGAAAGTAATGAGAGATTAATCTTTAATTCTACAAAGACCTCATTGAATATTAAGCATAATACAAAAGGGGGATAAATTGTGGAAAAACTAATAAAAAAATTAAGTTTTATGACTTTTATAATAGCAATTATGTTTACGATCAGCATTAGTTCGTATGCAACAAACAGTACTGAGCCAGAAAGCGAAAACACATCTATTGTGGAAAATACAGAAACAGATTCAAAAAATAATACTGAGACTGAACCAGAAAAAGAGCCAGAAAAAAGTAATACTACTAATACTGGATCAGGTACGACAACTAAAACAGGCACTACTAAAAAGGAAACTCTAAAAACAGTTTATGTGGATGGAGAAGAAGTGAAGAATGGAACAACTATAGATGTTGAGAGTGACAGTGTTAATGTTAGAACAAATATAGGGATGTATTATATACAGGCAAATGGAAAAAGTTCAAATCCAACAGTTAGTTTATCAGAAGGAAAAAATACAATAGTTGTAACAGACTCTAATGGAAATAAGATAACTATATATATTAATAGAAAAACTTCAGAAGATGAGAACAAGAAAGAAGATACAGAGAATAAGGTAGAAGAAACAAAAATAGAAACAACATCAGTGGAAGAATTTGGATTAGCATCATTGAAGGTAGACGGTTTCGAAATTTCACCGACTTTTAAGAATAATGTATATACATATAATTTAAAAGTTAAAGATGTAAATAGTATAAATGTAGTAGCTAAAGCAAATGATACAAATGCAACAGTATCAATTTCTGGAACAGAAAATCTAAAGGAAGGCGAGAATGTTGTTAATATTATAGTAACTTCACAAGATGAAAACGAGATAAAAACTTATCAAATAATAGTAAATAAAACAACTGAGGCATCAATTACAAATGAAATTGTAAATAAGAAAGTGATTATAGCTGGAGCTGTGGTATTAATTGTTATTATAATAACTATAGTATTAATTGTGCGTAAAAAACGTGACAGGGTTTATTATTATGGTGAAGTTAATAGTAGCAATAAAAAACATAATGATGAAAAAAAGGCAAAAAAAGATTTGAATAAAGGCAAACGTTCAAAAGGTAAACATTAAATTTTATAAATAAAGATGCGGATTAATCAAATCTGCATCTTTTTGACAATATAAAACCACGGATATTCCGCGGTTTTGATTTGTAATTATTGTTTGGCTGGTGGTATAACTATTTTGTCTTTTTCTGGATTATCAGAGGTTGGTTTTTCTATTTTTAGATGGTCATGTACTTTAGAAATGTCTAAATCTTTACCGTCTCCAGAAACTACCACTATTTTTTCTGGTCTTTGATTTACTTCATTTTCTTCACTCATATTTGACTCTCCTCTTGTTAATATGTAAAATTTTAACATTTTTTCTGTATAAATAATATCACAATGATAGGGAAAATTCAATACCTAATTGTGTATCATATTTATTATGCTATGTTGCTATGATGTGTTCGACAATCGCTTGTTTGAAACAATAAAATGGTTATCATTTTTTGTACTATGCGTTGGAAAGAGAAAGGTGATATAAAAATCAAAAAATAATCTGTTATAACATTTTGGCGTTTGAACTGGTTACATAAGAAAATGTGTTGTATTAACAAGAAGTCTGAATTTTAAATCAAAACATTCGTATGACGATTATACAAGAACTGATTTTGGAAATATAAATGGCGATGACACAGATGGAAATATGCTAATGACTGAAATGACAACTGGAACAGGATTTAAGCCTATAAAATATGAGGGTGGTCGTGGTTTTAAAGGTGTTTTTAATGGAAATGAAAATAGAATAGAAAATAGTATTAATATGGAAGATATAAAATCTGAGAATAATTATGCAGGAGGGATTATTGGGAGTAAAGGCGGAAATACAAGCTGTTTGAATATAAAAAATTCTTTGAATTTGGGCAAAGTTGAAGCCAGTAAGAAAGAAAATATTCTTGAAGTGGTTTGGAGTGGAACTAGTACAGATATAAAAACAGAGTTTGAAAACACATTAGAAGAATTAGGGTTAGAATATAAAGTGATGAAGCCACATACACCAAAACAAAATGGAAGAGTAGAAAGAAGTTATAAAGAAATATAAAAGTCAAGAAGAATCGTTATTTGCAATATAGGTGCTCAAAGTATTTATTTTAAATAATTTGTGACAAATGATTGACTAACCTTCCCTGGTAAACAAAATATTTTTAGACAAATTATTGCATTTTTTTAGTAGATAAGATACAATATGTTTGAAAATTGAATTTAAAGAGGAAAAGCAATAATGAATGAATTTATATCAAAAAGTGAGGCTGACACAATAGATTTTGCAAGTGATTTTGCAAAGAAGTTAAATAAAAATTCAATAATAATTTTGTCTGGAGATTTAGGTTCTGGCAAAACAAAGTTTACCCAAGGAATCCTTAAATATTTTGGCTTGGAAAATGAAATATCAAGTCCAACTTTTACAATTGTTAATGAGTATAATGCAAAAAACATAAATATATATCACTTCGATTTATATAGATTATCTGATATTGACGAGTTTTATGCAATGGGTGGAGATGAATATTTGCAAAATGGAATATGTATTTTCGAATGGGGAGAAATATTAGAGCCAGAATTAAAAATTCCATATACTAAAATTACTTTTTCTAGAGATAATGATAATACAGAATATAGGAGGCTAAAAATTGAAAATATTAGCAATTGATACATCATCTAAGAATTGTTCGGTGTCAATAACTGAAGCTGAAGAGAATGATTTTAAAGTTATAGCAGAAAAAAACAATGAGGATGAAAAAACACATTCACAAAAACTTATGCCATTAATAGATGAAATGTTTAAAGAAACTAAATTATTTCTTAGCGACATAGATATACTAGTTTGCTGTGTTGGACCTGGTTCGTTTACTGGCATTCGAATTGGAGTTGCCACAACAAAAGCTTTTGCGGATGTAAGAAATGTTCCTACAATTGGAGTTACATCATTAGAAAGCCTGAGCTACAATGTTAGCAAAAATGGCTACATTATTCCAATAATTAATGCGAAAAATAGTAACGCGTATAGTGCTGTATTTAAATTGGAAAATGGCAATTATACAATGGAACAAGAGAGTGTTGCAGATAGCATAGATGTAATACTAGAAGATTTTAGTGAGTTTATCGAGGCTCAAAGTAAAAACGAAGAAATCACATTTGTTGGAGATGGCGTAGAAGTTTACAAAGAAAAAATATTGCAAAAATTTAACAAATTTAATATAAATTTCTGTGAAAACAATATACAATCAAGTATTTCTCTTGCAAAATGTGGTTATGATAAATATAAAAAAGGAATATTTGGAGATTCTAATTTTATATCACCAATCTATTTAAGAAAATCTCAAGCAGAGAGGAATGCTAATGGAGAAAAATAATATAGTAATTACAAAAATGCAATTTGAAGATTTACAAAATATAAAACAAAACTTGCAATCGGATTATGACGATTTCTGGGATTTAGATGTAATATCAGAGGAATTAAAATGCGAAAACTCAATATATATTGTTGCAAAATCTCAAGATGAAATAATGGGATTTGCAGGGATAAAAGTAATATTAGATGAAGCAGAACTCATGAATATTGTTACCAAAAAAGATTCTAGAAATTTAGGTATTGCAACCAAAATGATGGAAAAAATAATACAAATATGCAAAGAAAATAAAGTAAGTAAAATAAATTTAGAAGTTAATGTAAAAAATACTATAGCAATCAATTTATATAAAAAATATAATTTTGAAGAAGTTGGATTAAGAAAAAAATATTATAATAACACTGATGATGCATTGTTGTTTACATTGAATTTAAACTGAAATGAAACATAACAAAACAATAATAAAATTACATATTGATAAAATTTATGAATGAGACATTCATTTATAGAAAGAGGAGGAATTACAAATGACGAAAGGAAATGAACTTTCATATAAAAAATTAAAGGCCACATGTAATCCAGATATATTCAAATTTGACACAACAGCAGATTTGGAATCTATAAGGACTGGAATAGGACAAGATAGAGGAATAAAAGCATTAGAGTTTGGATTAAATGTGGATATAAATGGGTATAATTTGTACTTGGAAGGCCCTACAGGTGTAGGAAAAACAATGTACACTAAGAATTATTTAGACAATATATCTAAAAAGAAAAAAGTTCCACAAGACTGGTGCTATATTTACAATTTTGACAATCCAAATGAGCCAGTAGCTTTAAATTTACCAGCAGGACAAGGTAAAGAATTTAGAGATACAATGGATAGATTCATAAAAGATATAAAAACTGATATTAAGCAAACATTCAATAATGAAGATTTTGAAAAGGAAAAGGTTCTTATAAAACAAGAATATGAGCAAAAGAGAACGGATTTAATGAATAGGTTAAACGAAAAATCTTCGCAATATGGTTTTCAGGTTAAATCAGCTAATAATGGAATATACATGATGCCAGTTGTTAATGGTAAAACTATAGAAGAAGAAGAATTTGAAAAGCTTGATCCAACAATAAAACAAGAATTTGAAGATAAATCTGCAATAGTTCAACAACATGTAATGGATGCCATAAGCGAAATAAAATCTATACAACAAGAATCGGAAAAGAAAGTAAGCGAATGGCAATCTAATGTGGCACTACTTACTGTAAATGCACACATAAATTATATTAAATCTATTTTTAAGAGAAATAAAAAGATAAATAAATATTTGGATAGTATTAAAAAAGATATATTAAAAAATATTGATGCGTTTTTAGTTGAGGAAAAAGAACCAAAAGCTACCCAAACACAAAATCCAAGAATGGAACAACCTAAACCATGGTTAAATTATAGAGTAAATCTTTTTGTTGATAATAGCAACACAGAAGGTGCCCCAGTAATAATGGATTCGAACTATTCATATCCAAACTTATTTGGAAAGTTAGAATATGAAAATTATTATGGAAGTTTAAAAACTGATTACACAATGTTAAAACCAGGTTTATTGCACATCGCAAATGGAGGATATATAATATTCCAAGTATCAGACCTTATTGCGAATAATGTGTGTTACGAAACATTAAAAAAGGTTTTAAGAACTAAACAGTTAGGAATTGATAACTTTGTAGATCAACACACTTCTATGGTAATGGTATCTTTAAAACCAGAACCAATACCATTGGATTTAAAAGTAATATTAATAGGTAATGAAAACATCTATCAAGCGTTACTTGCAATGGATGCTGACTTTAGAAAGTTATTTAAAATAAAAGTAGAATTTGAAGATGATGCACCATTAACTGTAGATAATGCAAATAAATTAGCAAGAGTTATAAGCGGTTTCTGCAATGAAGAAGAATTGCCACCTTTAGATAAAGGGGCTATGAGCAAAATGATAGAATATGCTTCAAGATTATCAAACGACCAAGAAAAATTATCTACGAAATTTAGCGAATTAACTCAAATTGTTGGTGAAGCGGGAACATGGGCAAGACTTGCAAAGGAAAAAGTTGTAACTGCTGAAATAATAGAAAAAACGTTAAGAGAAAGAGAAGAGAGAGTTCAAAAGTATAATGAAAAATATGTAGAGATGATAAAAGATAAAACTCTTTTAATAGATACAAAAGGATATCAAGTAGGACAAATAAATGGGCTTACAGTTCTAAGTATAGGTGATTATTCTTTTGGACTACCTACAAGAATAACAGCAAGCACATATGTGGGAAAAAACGGAATAATAAATGTCGAAAGAGAAGTAGAAATGTCTGGTGCATCACACTCTAAAGGCGTATTTATATTAACAGGATATTTGGGTGAAACTTTTGCACAAGATATGCCATTATCTCTAACAGCAAGCATATGCTTTGAACAGCTATACAATGGAGTAGATGGAGATAGTGCATCTAGTACGGAATTATATGCATTGCTATCAAGTCTATCTGGAATACCAATAAATCAATCAATTGCTGTTACAGGTTCAGTAAATCAAAAAGGAGATATTCAACCAATTGGAGGAGTAAACGAAAAGATAGAAGGATTTTTTAGAATTTGTAAGCTTAGAGGCTTGGACGGCACACAAGGTGTAATGATACCTGTACTTAACGAAAAAAATCTTAATTTATCAAATGAAGTAGTAGAAGCAGTAAAAAATAAACAATTCCATATTTATGCTATTTCTACAATAGAAGAAGGAATTGAGTTACTTACAGGAGTACCAGCAGGAAGAAAAGATTCAAATGGAAAATTCCCAGCAGGAACAATAAATTATTTAGCATATGAAAAATTAAAGAAATATGCAAAAATAAGCAAAGAGGACTAAAGACTGTTTGTTGTATAATGTCGAAAAATGTTATATAATTAAAGTATAAATCCAAAGGGAGGCTGGGTTGAATGATTGAACGGATAAAGATTTTTTTGCAGATTATGCTGATGGTAATTTTTGTAATAGCAGTTATTGTTGGAAACAAAGAAATTATCTTCGTGGCAGGAAGTGTAATAATATTTTATCCTATGTATGAAAAATATCACTAGATATAATAATTTATTCTAGTGATATTTTATTGGCTTTTCCATATAATTCAAATTAAGTTTAAGAGCGGAATTTACTGCTTTCCATTACAGCTAATTCGTCACATCTGTTATTGAATTCATTGTCACTGTGACCTTTTACTTTATTAAATGTAACGTCATGAATTTTTGTAAGTGAATATAATTCTTTCCATAGTTCTTGGTTTTTTACAGGTTCGTTGCTGGCCGTTTTCCAATTTTTCTTAAGCCAACCATAAATCCATTTCTGAACAAAAGCATTAACAACATATGCACTATCACTGTATAAATTAACTCTACAAGGCCTTTTTAAAGTTTTTAAGGCTTCTATAACAGCAGTTAATTCCATTATATTATTAGTAGTATCTGGTGAACCGCCAGATATTTCTTTTTTATTATCACCAATCATTAATATGGCTCCCCAACCACCAGGACCAGGATTACCAGAACATGCACCATCTGTATATATTGTTACTTCTTCCATTTTTACCTCCACTTAAATTTTACAAGAACAAATTTACTGAAATTAAAGTAGTATAAAAAATAAATCTAAGATTGAAAATTTTCAGATTTGTTTTAAATAATTGTAAAAAATTGTCTTTTATGATATTATAGCATAAAGTTTAATAATTGCAATAAAAGAGGTGAATTTTATGGAAAGAATTCTAGGAATAATAGCAGAATATAATCCATTTCATAATGGACATTTTTATCATATGCAAGAAGCTAAAAGAGTTACAAATGCAGAATACTGCGTATGTGTCGTTTCAGGAAACTTTACGCAAAGAGGAGAACCTTCCATAATAAATAAATGGTCTAAAGCATATATGGCACTTTGCTGTGGAGCAGATTTGATAATAGAGTTACCAACCATTTATAGCACCTCAAGTGCAGAAAACTTTGCAAGTGGGGCAATAAAAATTTTAAATAGCTTAAAGATAGTAACAGATGTTGCTTTCGGAACGGAATGTAACGATATAGCAACTTTAAATAATATAGCTAATGTTGTATATAGCGAACCAAAAGAGTATAAAAACATATTAAATCATGAATTAAAAAGAGGATTATCATATCCATCAGCAAGAGAAAATGCAATAATGATGTATTTAAATGATATTAAACGATATGCAAATGTTATGGCTAGTTCAAACAATATATTAGCGATAGAGTACTTAAAAGCTCTTAAAGCGCAAAAAAGCAGAATAAATCCAATAGCGATAAAAAGAAATAAAGTATATTACAATGATGAGACCATTGTTGATGGACTAGCAAGTGCTACAGCTATAAGAAAATTCTTAGCAAGAAAAGAATACGCAGATGTTAGAAAAGTGGTTCCAAGAAGCACATATCAAATTCTAGGAGAAGAGATAAAAAAAGGCGAGATAATTTTATCTATAAAAGATTTTGAAAAAGAGATAATATACAATTTAAGAAAAATGAGCATAGAAGAAATTGCAAATTTGCCAGATGTATCAGAAGGACTAGAATACAGTATAAAAAGAGCGGCAGAAGAAAGCAATGATATAAATGAAATAATAGAAAAAATAAAATCAAAAAGATATACTCAAACTAGAATTCAGAGAATACTTATATATTCACTTTTAAATATAAATAAAAAAGATATGCAAAACTCGAAAAATATTATTCCATATACAAGAATTTTAGGATTTAACCAAAGAGGCAGAATGTTATTATCTGAAATAGTAAGAGAAAATCCAAAAATAAATATGATAACATCTGTAGGGAAATATGTAAAACAAGATGCAAAGAAGGCAAATAAACAACTAATACAAATGTTGAGTACGGATATTTTTGCAACAAATGTATATACTCTAGGATATAAGAATGATGCTAAAGCAAATTTAGATTTTACTAATAATATGATTATAATAAAATAGTGGTTAGAAATAGGAGAAAAGATAAATGATTGTTGGAATTACAGGAAGTTCTGGAGCAGGAAAAAGTGAAGTTTCTAAATTATTAGCAAAAGAATATGATGCATATTTAATTGATGCAGACAAGATAGCAAAAAATCTTAGTAAAGAAAATGCTGATTATCTAAATGAAATAGTGGTAAGTTTTGGACAAGAAATTCTAAAGAAAGATGGAACATTAAATAGAAAAAGACTAGGTGAAATAATATATAATAGTGAAGAAAAAAGAGAATTATTAAATTCTATAACATTTAAATATATTGTTTCAGAAATAAAAACATTAATAGAAAAAAATCATGAAAAAAAGGCTATAATAATAGACGCACCACTCTTATTTGAAAGTGGTTTAAATAACATATGCGATACAATAATTGGAGTTATAGCAAAAAAAGAAATAAAAGTTAAGAGATTAATAGCTAGAGACTCATTAGAACAGGAAACTTTAGAAAAAAGAATAGACAGCCAAAAAGATGATGATTTCTTTGTTAAGAACTGTAATATTGTAATAGAAAATAATTTTGAAACACAAGAAGAATTAAAAAGAAATATTGAAGAAAAAACAATATTAAAAGAAATATTTTAAACTATAAGAATAAATCATCAATATTTAAGCAAAAAGGAATGACCTTAATAGCTAAAAATATTAATCAATATTTCAATTGCATTACAATACGTTTACATTTTTGTAACTTTGTTGAAAATCTGTGGATAATAGAATATAATCATTGTATATAATACTAAGGAAATCCATGTGAGCATAAAAAAAGTGATGCTCTAGGAAAGGAATGGAATAATATGGGCAATGAAACTTTTGCAGATTACATTTTAGCTGAAAAAGACTGGATAAAAAAGATGGAAATAATGTATTATTTAGCTAAAAGAGTAAACATATTCTTTGACAATTCTGTAGTTTTTAAAACAGAATTACTTAAATTATTCTTAGATAACACAGACTTAGGCTTTGATCAAAATATGTTGATAACGGCATCATTGCTGTGCAATTGTAAAAAAGTTGATAACTTTTCGGACATGAGTAAAGTACGAACATATGCAAAAGAGGGAGCAGACTATTTACAAACATTAGGATTCGATAAAAGATTTTGCAGAATATGCGAACAAATAAATAGATATTCAGGTAGTGAACCAAGAGAGCCAGAGGCAGATGTTTTAGAGCTTATCGACCAATTTGGGGGAATGTTATTAGACAGACCAGAAAGAGTTGGGTTTAAAGTGGATGAAGCATTGGTTTTACTAGAATTTAGGAACCTAAAAGGGAAAGAAAATAGATATTTAGAAGTGTTTAAAGATTTTGTAAATAGGATGGAGGCGATTAAGGTATGAGTTTAGGAAATGAAAATGATACTATAATACCAAATACAGTAAGTCCAATAAGAGCTTTGGCTGATGAAGTTAATAACACAGATTCACAGGACTTAGCTGGCCTTATTAGAAGAGCTGGAGATGTTACTGGAATTGTGTGGGGAAGAGTTAAAGGAAAACCATTAAATGAATTAGTATCTCCATCAAGAATATCAAGTCAGGCTGAAAGAAAAGAAACAAAAGTACAAACAGCTAATAAAGAGGGATTTTATGCTAGCTTGGTCGGACCAGAAAGATAACAGTTATAAATAAATAATAAAAAACGAAAGAAAAAATGAGGATTTTTATCCTCATTTTATGATGTAAAAAACTAATAAAACAATCAAAAAACATTATAACAAAAAAAGAGAAATACAATAAAGAATTAAAGATGAAAGGATATAACAATTATGGAAGAAATATTTGCAGATTTGCATGTACACATAGGAAGAAGCGAAAGTGGTAAGCCCATAAAAATAACAGCAGCAAGAAGCCTTAACTTTGCTAACATAGCAAAAGAATGTGCTGATAGAAAAGGAATAAATGTTGTAGGAATTATAGATTGTGCATCACCATATGTAATAGAAGATATAGAAAATTTCCTAAAAACAGGAGATGCATATGAGATAGAAGATGGAGGAATTATTTACAAAGATAAAGTTTGCATTTTACTGGGAAGCGAAGTTGAAACGTCAGAAGTAAGCAGAACAGGAAAATGTGGAGCAGCACACAACGTATGCTTCTTTCCACATTTAAAAGACATAAAAGGCTTTTCAAATGAAATGAGTCATCACATAAAAAATATAACATTAAGTACTCAGAGGTCTAATATTTCAGGATATGAGCTAATAGATATAGTAGAAAAGTATAATGGAATATTAATTCCAGCCCACTGTTTTACACCATTTAAGAGTTATTATGGTAATTGTACAGACAGAATGAAAGACATATTCAAAGAAAAATACGATAAGATATTTGCAATAGAGTTAGGACTAAGCTCTGATACATATTTAGCAGATATGATTTCTGAACTTGAAGATAAAACATTTGTAACAAATTCAGATGCACATTCTCTTCCAAAGATTGCAAGAGAATATAACAAAATGTTAGTAGAAGATATTAGTTTTAAAGAAATTGTAAAAGCATTAAAAGGTGAAGACGGAAGAAAGGTTATGTGCAACTATGGACTAGATCCAAAGCTAGGAAAATACCATAGAACTTTTTGTGATAATTGTAATCAAGTTATAGAAACAAAAGAACCAGTAATAGCTTGCCCTCATTGTGGAAGTAATAAAGTTACTTTTGGAGTGTTCGACAGAATAAACTTGTTAAAGGACAAGCAAGATAGTAAAAGTCCAGCCAATAGACCGCCATACATATATCAGGTTCCATTAACTTTTATACCAGGCTTAGGAGCTAAAACAATAGATAAAATGCTTGATAAATTTGGAACAGAAATGACGATTTTACACAAGCTAACAGAAGACGATATAGAAGCGGTAGTTGGAGAGAAAATTGCAAAAGAGATAGTTTCAGCTAGAAGCGGTAAGATGAAGATTCATTCTGGCGGTGGCGGAAACTATGGAAAAGTAACAGCTGAATAATTATATTACAATTCTAGTTTTTACTTTTAGAAAATACTAATTGAGTTCTAAATCTTATGTTATTGAATAGTAATTATGTATAGAATTATTTGATATCATAGGAGGAAGAAATGAGAAAAACAAAAAGAAAAAGTGTTTTTAGAAATACAATAATTAATTATATAGATACAAATGCTAAAACATATATCATAGTAACTATTATGTTTTTAATAGGGCTAGTTATAGCGATAATATCAGTTAATAACAGTGATGAGGTTCAGCAAAATCAAATAAGTGCATACATAAATAATTTTATAACAGGAGTAAAATCTGATTATCAAATATCTAAAATGGATGTAATGAAAGAATCAATAAAAAATAATTTTTACATTACATTGATATTATGGTTTTTAGGGTCAACAATAATAGGAATGCCATTAATATACCTTGTTATAATTTATAAAGGGTATAGCATAGGATATACAATTTCTTCGATAATTGCATCTTTGGGACTAGGAAAAGGAATTATATTTATAGTAACAACTCTTCTGTTACAATATATAGTATATGTTCCGTGCATATTATCCATGGGAGTGAGTGGAATAAAATTATACAAACTCATTACAGAAGATAGACGAAGAGACAATATAAAAATACAAATATTAAGACATACAATAATATGTTTGTTAATATTCGCTGTAATGACTATTGTATCTGTACTAGAGACGAATTTGTCTACATCACTTACGAAAATTATAGCAAAATATGTTTAAAAATATTGTAGAAATTTGCAAAAATCTATTTACTTTTTACAAATATTTTGATATAACATTAGAAGTTATTAGTTTATGTAAAGCAAAAAAAAAAAAGAATAGAGGGGCTAAAATGGAAAAACAGATTAAACTTTTTTTAGAATTTCTTAGGGACGATAAAAAATTATCAGTCAACACATTACAATCTTACAAAAGAGATATATCACAATATGAAACATATATAAATGAGAATAAACTAAACTATTTAAAGGTAACAGAGGAAGATATTAGAAACTACATGGAATACCTAAAAGAAGAAGATAAGAAGAAATCAACAATATCTAGAAGTTTAGCAGCAATCAGATCTTTTTATCAATTTTTAATTAGAAGTAAAAAGGTAAAAAAAGACCCAACAAAAAATATAGAATCACCAAAGGTTGAAAAAAGAATACCAAGCATATTAACATCTAAAGAGGTTGAATTATTGTTAGAGCAACCTAAAGATGTAGATTTAAAAGGAACAAGAGATAAAGCAATGCTAGAATTTGCATACGCTACAGGAATGAGAGTTACAGAAATAATATCTTTAAATCTAGAAGACGTAAATTTAGACGAAGGATATGTAGTATGTAAATCAAGAACAAAAACAAGAAACATTCCTTTAGGTTCAATGTCATTAAAGGCATTAAAAGAATACATAGATGATGCAAGAGCATACTTAATAAAAGATGAAAACGAAGAAGCATTATTTGTAAATGTAAATGGAACAAGATTAACTCGTCAAGGATTCTGGAAAATAGTAAAATATTATAAAGAACAAGCTCATATAACAAAAGATATAACACCACATGTATTAAGACATTCATTTGCAACACATTTATTGCAAAATGGTGCAGACCTAAAAGCAATACAAGCAATGTTAGGACACTCAGACATATCATCAACACAAGTGTATATGCAATTCCAAGATCCTGGAATAAAAAATGCATACAAAAAAGCACACCCAAGAGCATAGGATGAAGTGGAACCAAATTAGTACATTGTATTAAAATAAATGAGAAAATATATGTTATATTAATTCAAAGTTGGAATAAAAAGAAAACAATTCCAACTTTGAATTAGATAATATAAAGATAGAATAATTAAATATACTCTGTACACTATCTAATTTTTTAGAAAAAGGTTCAATAGGAAAAAATAAAACTTTTCAAAAAAATAAAAAAATTTAAAAAAAGTATTGACAAAAAAAAGAATACCTATTATAATAATACTTGTCGTTAGGAAATGCAGGTGTAGTTCAATGGTAGAACCTCAGCCTTCCAAGCTGATGACGCGGGTTCGATTCCCGCTACCTGCTCCAAAAAAAAACTTACGAGCTAGATTGTTCGTAAGTTTTTATTTTTCCCTTTTTGACAATTTTATGTAAATATAGTATAATATAGATATGCAAATGTTATGTAAAAGATTTTATGAAAGTGAGGATTTTGCAAAATGAAAAAGGATAACAACGAACTGGTAAAGCTCCACTATCGGGAAGGCGAGGAACTGAACCTGTATTACAGAGACTGGATTGATATCATGAAAGGGTTTGGTGCTCATGATGGTAGGATTCATGTAGCTGTTTACTACGGTTACACGAAAAGCATCAAGATTGGTGCTTTAGAGTTGACGAGTGGCGGAAGATTCGAGATAAACTGGCTGCCCACCACGGGCTATTGCATTTCGACTGTTGATCTTGAGGAATTCAATGAGGTATATTACATCCTTAAGAAGCTCCCGATGGAATACCACGAAGAGGTGTTCTGGAATAAGGGAGAAAAGGTCTATCTTCTGCATCTGCAGACCGGACTGATTGAAGAGTGTGTGATTCACGAATGGGCAAACTGCGGTTACCACAGCGAGTTTACTGTAGCAACCCTGGATGGAGAAAAAAATCTTCGTGCTAGTGGTTACGGCAAAGAATATGTGTTTCTGAAGCCGTAAGTAAATCTTTTAAGAGGTGTGGACTTAATGTACGCACCTCTTTTTCTGCTTAAATTGTAACATTTCCTAACCTTTTGTATATATTATTGTATAGGGAGGAAAGACGTATGGCATATTCAGAAAGAGAACTATTAGCTAGAATGATTCAATGTGAAGCGGGCGGAGAAGGCGATAACGGAATGAAAGCAGTTGCAACCGTTATAATGAACAGAGTAAATAGTGCAGAAGGCGAATATGCGAGAATCTCTCAAGGAGGAAGTATACGAAACATATTATTTCAACAAGGTCAATTTGATTGTGCAAGAGAAACAATAAATTATCAATATAATTCGCAAAATATTTATAATATGAATCCTACAGATGAACATTATTATATTGCTGATTGGGCACTGGCTGGCAATTCACTAAATGAAGTAGGAATATGTTTATGGTATATGAATCCATTTAGACCAACCTGTGATAGTGTATTTCCTAGGAATGGGACTGGGAGTTTACATACCAGGCTAGGAGAACACTGTTTTTACAGACCAACTGAATTATATAAGAGTACTTAAAAAATTAACTATAAAATATAAACAAGAGAGTTGGCAATAACACTTTAAAAGGTTTATAGGAATCCTTAAAAAAACTAAATATTATATAAGGAGAGTATGATGGAAAATTATAATACAATAAAGAATATGGGAGAAAGTGAAAAAAGAATTATTCCAACAGCTCAAAATATGCCAGAAACATTAACCAATTCTATATATACACCAGCATTTTTAAAAGAACAAATTGGAAAGCTGATGAGAGTGGAATTTTTAATTGGAACTAACAACATGGTAGATAGAATAGGAATTTTAGATCAAGTAGGAGCAAGCTATATAGTTTTAAGATCTTTGGAAAATGATAGTATAATATACTGCGATATATATTCAATAAAATTTGTTACAATATCAACTTCAGGAATGTTTGAAAATAATAATTATTATGGAAATTTTTAGAAACAAATATATAAGAAAGTAAGAGGAAAAGCTAATAAATGCAATTTTAAAAAGCTAAAATAAGGCGTAAGAAATTTTTTTAGATAAGAAAAATAAAAAAAATGTAAAAAATAGTTGCATTTTGGGTATGATAAAATATATAATATACTCGAGAATACAAAAATAATTAATTTGCATTTGAAAGGACTGAATAAATTATGAGAAAGTATTTTGGTACCGACGGAATCAGAAGAATAGCCAACAGTGAGCTTACACCAGAATTAGTATATAGAGTTGCAAAAGCAGGAGCGTATGTGTTGTCTAAACATACAAACCATACACCAACAATTTTTATTGGAAGAGATACAAGAATCTCTGGCACTCTTATAGAGGCAGCAATGACCGCAGGATTTTTAAGCTATGGAGCAAACGTTAAACAGTTAGGTGTTATTCCAACTCCAGGAGTAGCATACTTAACTAAAAGATATAAAGCTGATGCAAGTGTTGTTATATCTGCATCACACAATACATACGAATTTAATGGAATAAAATTCTTTAGCAATAAAGGAATGAAGATTCCTGATACACTAGAAGAAGAAATAGAAGAAGTTATGGACTTAGGAGAGTTAGAAAAATTAACAGCAATTAATGATAAAATAGGTGTTGCTGAAAATAGAGAAGATTTATTAGAAGAGTATGTATATTTCTTTAGAAAGAATTTTGAAGAAGAGTTAGAAAACCTAGATAAAGAAGACTTTACCGTTGCTTTAGATACAGCTAATGGAGCAACATATAAGATTGCAGAAAAAGTATTTAATAAATTAGGAATTAAACATTTTATAATAAACAACGAACCTAATGGAATAAACATAAACGAAAATTGTGGTTCTACACACTTGGAAGGACTAAAGAAATTTGTTGTAGAAAACAAATGTAATTTAGGAATTGCTTATGATGGTGATGGAGATAGATGTTTAGCAGTAAACGAAAAAGGTGAAGTTGTAGACGGTGATTTGATTATGGCAGTTATATCAAATTACTTAAAAGAAAAAGGAAAGTTAAATAAAGATACATTGGTAGCAACAGTTATGAGCAACTTGGGACTAAGAAAATATGCAGATAAAAATGGAATAGATTTCAAAGCAACAAAAGTTGGAGACAGGTATGTTTTAGAAGAAATGTTAAAAAATGGATATAATCTAGGTGGAGAACAATCAGGACATATCATAATGCTAGACTATAATCCTACAGGAGATGGAATATTAACATCTTTAATGTTAATAAAAATAATGTTAGAAAAAAAATTGTCTATTTCTAAATTATGTGATATAATTCAAATATATCCACAAGTACTTGTTAATGCAAAAGTAAGTAGCGAGAAAAAGTACGATTATGAAAAAGACACAGAAATAAAAGAAGAAATAGAAAAACTAGAAAAAGAATTTTCTGGAAATGGTAGAGTACTTATCAGACCTTCTGGTACAGAACCATTAGTTAGAGTTATGATAGAAGGTGAGGATCAAGGTTATATTAAAGCTAAGGCAGAAGCTTTAGCAAAATTAATAGAACAAAAGTTAAAATAAAAAAGAAGGGGGAAAACAAATGCCAATCATAAATTTTACTAATCCAATCACAGTACTTTTAGGAGTTGTATTATTTGTATTAGTACTAATATTAGGAAAAGAAACACATAAGAGTGCAATTCCAGCGGTTATGTTATTTGCATTTTTAGCATTATTGGTAGGGCATGCAATAGAATTATTTACATTTAACGCAGCAAATGAAGAAATGTATAAAGCAATAACAACAAGTTTGGTAGTTGACTTTGTATTCATTTTCTTAGCATTTATTTCATACTTATGGATTGATGATGTTCAAGCCAAAGTTGAAAAAAAGAAAAGCATTGATGATAGTTTGAATTGGTTTTGGGCAAAAGTATAGTTAAAAAACTAACAAAGAATAAGTAAGCCAACTTCAACAAATAAGTACGCCTCTTTTGGGATGAAATTTATTAATTTCAGACCAAAAGGGGCGTTTCTTGTTTGCCTAAAAGTAATTTTTGTGATAGTTAAAAATAATTTTTTCTTTTGTCATTTTAAAGTCACTTTGGTATTGTATTATAATTATAGTTAAAAAACAAATAAATTATTAATAATCAATTTGGAGAAAATAAGATTATTAGGGAAGGAATTTATAATGGAAATTTTAAGAGTAGAGAACTTAGTAAAAACTTATGGAAAAGGAGAAAACAAAATAAATGCAGTAGATAATATATCTTTTTCTATTGAAAAAGGAGAGTTTGTTGCAATAGTAGGAGCAAGTGGAAGCGGAAAATCAACGCTGCTACATCTATTAGGAGGAGTTGATAGACCTACATCAGGTAAAGTTTTCATAGACGGTAAAGATATTTATTCATTAAATGATGATAGCTTAGCAATCTTTAGAAGGAGACAAATAGGATTAATATATCAGTTTTATAATTTAATACCAATTTTAAATGTAAAAGAAAATATAACACTTCCATGTGATTTGGATGGCCAAAAAGCCGATGAAACAAGACTTAATGAGTTGATAAAAACATTAGGTTTAGAAAAAAGAGTAAATCATTTGCCAAATCAATTATCTGGAGGACAACAACAACGTGTATCTATAGGTAGAGCTATGATAAATAATCCGGCACTAATGCTTGCAGACGAACCAACAGGAAACTTGGATTCAAAAGCAAGTGATGAAATAATATCATTGTTAAAATTATCAAATAAGAAATTTAATCAAACCGTTGTAATAATCACTCATGATTTAGAAATTGCAAAAGAAGCAGAGAGAGTTATAACAATAGAAGATGGAAAAATAATAAAAGACGAGAAGAATTTTGCCAGATAAGTAGAAAAGGAGAATGATAAAATGAATGTTTTAAATAAATTAACTAAGAAAAATTTATTGCTCAACAAGAAACGTACTATTGTTACTATTATTGGAATTATGCTCTCGACTGCACTTGTTTGTGCTGTTGCGGGACTGGTTACAAGTGCACAGCAAACATTTATAAATCTTATAAAAAATACTGATGGAGATTATCACATTTCGTTTTCGAATGTACCTAAGGAGCAACAAAAATATATTACACAAAATAATGCAGTTTCTAGTTATTATACTACAAAAGAGCTGGGATATAGTAAGTTTGAGAATATTCAAAATGAGGATAAACCTTATATTTATGTGATTTCTATGAACGAAGATGCTTTAAAAAAGGCAGCATATAAATTGACTGAAGGACGAATGGCCCAAAACGAGAACGAAATAGTTATTCCACAGCATTTAATTGATAATGGTAGAGTAAAGATTAAAGTTGGAGATAAAATTACCCTAAATGTTGGAACAAGAGAATTGATGGATGGAAGCAAGCTTAATCAAAAAAATCCATATCTTGTAAATTCATCAAGTGAATATATATATCATGAGACTGGAAAAGTAGGAGAAAATGAAGATTATCAAGAACAGATTGTTGATAGTAAGATAGAAGAATATACAGTAGTTGGAATAATGGAAAGACCTAGCACAAGTGTTGAGCAATATAGTGCACCAGGTTATACTGCTGTTACATATTCAAATAATACAGGGAGCACAGAAAAAGCAGGTTCTACAGATACATCAATAAAAGCTTCAGAAACAGCTAATTTCTACATAACTTTAAATAATCCGAAAGAATACGAAAATGTGATGAAACAAATTAGAAACACAATAGAAGCGGAAACAAAAAATGAAATAGAAGTAGGAATTAATACGGACTTATTAAGATTCGAAGGAGTTCTTAGTGAGAGCACTTTAGGAGTTCTTTATGGAATTGCAAGTGTTATTATAGTAATAATAGTTGTAAGCAGTGTGTTTGTAATAAGAAACAGCTTCAGTATTTCAGTATCTGAAAAAACAAAACAATATGGAATGTTAACATCTGTTGGCGCAACTAAAAAACAAATAAAAAGAAGTGTATTATTAGAAGGTTTTTATATTGGAATAATCGCAATTCCATTTGGAATTTTGCTAGGAATTGTTGCAATAATAATCTTATTGTGGATTGTAAATTTATTAATGGGAGACATGATGGAAGGTACAGCATTTGTATATAATGTACCAGGAATAGCAATTCTAATTTCGATAGCAATCTCTGGAATTACAATATTCTTGTCATGTTTAATACCAGCAATAAAGGCATCTAAAATTCCACCAATTGAAGCAATACGTGGAACTGATGATATAAAAATAAAAGCTAGAAAAGTTAAAACATCAAAATTAACTAAAAAGTTATTTGGAATAGGTGGAGTAATCGCAAGTAAAAACTTAAAAAGAAACAAGAAAAAATACAGAACAACAGTAATATCATTAGTTGTAAGTATTTCAATATTCATAGCACTTTCATCATTCTTAACTTATGGACAGAAGATGACAGGTTCATATTATACAGATTTAGGCTACAACATAGCTGTAAATGGCGGAAATCAAGATTTATACGATAGAGTCGCAACATGGACGGATGTGAAAAGTTATAGCTATTCATATCTAACAAGTGCGGAGGTAGATGTAAACAAATATGGAACAGACTATGCAAAACAGGAACTTGAAGATGAGAAAAAAAGATATGAAGAAGATTATCCAGAAGATGTAGGCAAATATGACTATAATACTCTGGGATTAACAATTGTTATGCTAAACAACGATTATTTTAAAACATATGTAAAGAGTCTTGGAATAAACGAAATAGACTATTCAAACATAGCAATACTTGGAGATGACATGATGAATTATCTAGGGCAAGGAAAGTCTAAGGTGGAACATTATTTTAATGTAAAAGCAGGAGACTCAATGAATGTTACTATGGATGGAGAACAAAAACAAATTACAATTTCAAAAATTACAACACAAAGACCAATGGGGTATGAAAGCTGTTATACAACAGGAGGCTATTTATTTGTATCTGAGGATTATTCAGTAGTTACTAAAGATAAAAGCGAATTAAATAGTGGAAGTTTATGTATAGAGGCACAAAAACCATCAGAAATGGAAAACAAGCTAACAGACTTAAAAAAAGAAAGTGAAGAATTTGAAAACATGGTAGTAACAAACCTAGCACAATATGCAGACCAACAAAAAAGAATAATAATCTTGGTATCAATATTCTTATATGGATTTATAGCAGTAATTACACTAATTGGAGTGACAAATATATTCAATACGATAACAACAAATATGATACTACGTTCAAAAGAATTTGCAAATTTAAAGTCAATAGGAATGACAACAAAAGAATTTAACAAAATGATAAAACTAGAGAGCATAATGTATGGAACAAAATCATTATTAATAGGAATCCCAATAGGCTTACTTGGCTCATATGAAATTTTCAAATCATTTACAAATTCAATAGACTTTGGCTATATAGTGCCATGGCCAGCAATATTAATATCAATAGTGTTTGTATTTATAATAGTAGGACTAACAATGAAATATTCACTAAACAAAATAAATAAACAAAACATAATAGAAACAATAAGACAAGATAACATATAAAATTTAACTAAAAAAGAGACATCTGACGAGGATGTCTCTTTTTCCAATAGTAACACAGGGAAGCACCTGTTGGTTTGATTGATTAAAAAGGTATTTCAATTTTTATTTCTTTATCATTTAAATAATTTAAAATCTCAGCATCGGTTTTAAAATTGAATTTTAAAGAATAACTGCATAATTGTTGATATTTCATTTTAAATTTTTTGTTAATTTCATTTATACCGTATTTTCCATCTCCAATAATAGGATAACCAATATGAGCAAGATGAGCTCTTATCTGGTGTGTACGACCAGTATGTAATGTGATATCTAGGGTACTGGTGTTAGATTTTTTATCTAAATTGATTACTCGGTATTCTGTAATTATTTTTTGATAACCTTTTTGAGGTTCGTCTTTTATATATACTAACGACTTTTTACTATCCTTAAATAAAAAAGCAGTTAAGATATCATGACTCTTTTTAGGAATACCATACACAATACAAGTATAATGCTTTTCAATTTCATGATTTTTAAATTTTGAAAGTAAAATATTCAATGCATCTTGATTTTTAGCAAAAATAATTAAACCCTTAGTATTTCTATCTAATCTGTGGCAAGGCATAGGAAGAAAATCGCTTTTAACATATTTTCTATGAACTATTTCAGTTAAACTATTTTCTCCCACAACTTCAATGTTGGTTGGTTTATTTAAAACAAGAATATTATCATCTTCAAATATAATCTGCAAATCATCCTTTTTTAATAATTTATCATCAATATATATAATTATTTCATCATTTTCTTTTAGTTTTATATTTTGATTTATTCTTTTTCCATTGACTTTAATATCTTTTTTTCTTAAAGTCTTGTATAACAAATTTTGAGATAAATTTTGAATACTATCAAATAAAAACTTATCCAATTTTTTATTATCATATTTTTTATTTACAATTAATTTTTTCATACATTCCTCTTCATTATTTTTATTTAAAATTAATCTGCATTTTTTGTTTCATGATATTCTTTTTCAGTTAACACTTGGCAGTTAGATAAATCAGATGTTCCC